>Ga0256404_1009366_pt1 | contig 14096 bp, 13 predicted proteins | sample RumenRJG_01DNA_FD_185990 | JGI IMG/M metagenome (GOLD analysis project Ga0256404, IMG submission 185990) | Bovine rumen microbial communities from Lethbridge, Alberta, Canada - RJG_01 | ecosystem: Host-associated > Mammals > Digestive system > Stomach > Rumen | place: Canada: Alberta | collected...
AAGGTTTTGTCGCAAGAACATTGTACCAAAAAAGGGGGTAATTGCTCTTTTCTTTGTAGAAAAGGCATGAGCCCTTGAAAATACTAAGGTTTTGAAAGAGTTAGTAGTGTAGGATTTGACACTACCAGGAATAAGGGGAGGGAGACAAAATGGAAATCAAGAGAGTCAACTGTGATCAGTTCGCGGGACTTCTGGATCGGGAGATCGATCTTGAAAAAGGACTGAATATTATCATCGGAGAAAACGAATCCGGCAAAAGCTCCCTCGTCGATCTGCTGTACAGCCTGTTCTTTCAGAACGCGTCGATGGATAAACGCCGGGACCAGGCCTTTGCGGGAAAGTATTTCCCGAAGACCGCCGGCGCAGTCAGCGGTGACGTCATCGACGGGACGGTTCGGTTCGCGACAGCCGAGGGCGTATACAAGCTGGCGAAGGAATGGGACGGCAGGGAAGGCCGCAGCAGGCTGACCTTGCCGGATGGAACAGTCATTCGCGAGGAAGAAAAGATCAACGCGGTGCTGGCAGAGATCCTGCAGTACGGCAGAGGCGTCTATGACGAGATGGTTTTCGCTTCGCAAAAACGCGACCGGACCCTGCTGCGGGGACTGCTGAGCGACCGCGACGCGGACAATGTCAATGAGATCGCGGCGACGATCGCCAGAGCCGTGATGCAGACCGGCGGAATCGAACTGGACGCCGTGGAAGCGGAGCTGAATGAAACGATTCGTCAGTTTGAAGGCCGATGGAATTTCAGCGCGGACGCGCCGGAAGGCGGTCGCAAACGCGGCATCCGAAACAAGTGGAAGAACGGAACCGGAACGATCCTTACCGCCTATTACGAAAAAGAAGAGATCCTCGCGCGGCAGCAGGAAGCGGAAGCGGCAGAAAAGGATGTGGAGCGGATCACCGCGACACTTGCCGGCCAGAAGGAAGCCCTGCAGACCGAAGAGGAGAAGAGAGATGCTTTCCTGCAGGTGCGCGCTGTGATCAGTGAGCAAAACAGCAACCGTGAGCTTCTGGAGACTGCCCGCAGGGAGGCGTCCGCAATGGAGGCGGCTATCGCCCAGTGGCCGGAAGCGGAACAGCAGAAAACCAGAGCGGAAGAACTGAAAAATCAGTATGAACGCGCGGCAAAAAAACAGAAATATCTCGCGGTCAGTGCGCAGGTCCGGGAAAAGGAGAACCTTGAAAAGGAACTGGCGGACATCGGGATGATCGAGTCGGCGGATCTGGAGACGCTCCGGAAGCTGCCGGGAAGGATTCGGATGCTGCAGGCGAAACTCAAAGGCCTGGATCTGGTCGCGCGCGTCAGGGAACTGGGAGACGCCGGCGTCCGGATCGTATCTTCCGTGACCGGACAGCCGGTTGCGATAGAGGATGGCGCGGTCCGCATTACGGAGCCGGTGACGATCATCATCCCCGGGATCGCGGAAATCGATCTGGCGCCGGAAGGAATCGATGTGGAGGAAATCCGGCAGCAGCTCGACGAAGCCTCGCATCGTCAACAGGCGATCTGTGCAAAATACAATGTCACTTCGCCGGAAGAACTGGAAGACCTGAAACGCCGGGCGGATGCTATGTCAACGGAAATCGACAGCGCCTCTGTGAAAATCAGCAGTCTGCTGCAGGGAGAAGCCTGGGAAAGCCTGCAGCAGGAGGGCAGCGCGCTTCCGGATAATCTGCCAGGAGTGCAGGAAGTAAGCGGCGCGATCGCCGCGCTCTGCGGATCCAATGTGGATCAGTTCATCGGCGCGAAGCAGAGGCAGATCGCAGACTATGCCGACGCGTATGGCACGCTCGACGCGCTTAAGATGCTTGCGGAGCAGAAACGCGCGGACGTGCAGCGCCTGGAAGAGAAGGTGAGCGAAGCCGAGGAGATTCCGGAGGCGTTTGCGGGGATCGCCGATCCGGAGCTGTATGACAAACAGCTGAAGAGCAGACTGCAGACGATCAAAGATCAGATTGAAGCAACTAGCGAGGATCTGCGGGAAGCGGATCAGAAACTGGGTGAAAAATCCGCTGAAGAGTATTCGGAAGAATACACGGCAGCGGCGGAGGCGTTCGAACGGATCAAAAAAGAACACGCCAGATGGACCCACATCCGCGACACCTTCCTAAAGATCAAAGACAACTACAAAGGCGATCCGATGGGTGATATCGAGGAAAACTTCAGACGCAATCTGTCCCTTCTGAGCGACGGATCCATCCGGATGGATTCCATTCGGGAAGATCTGAAGGCTTCCATAACAAGCGGTAAATCGCTTTTGTCCGACGACATCCTTTCGGAAGGAACGAAGGATACGATCTCCCTCGCCTTCCGCCTCGCTATGCTGAAGCATCTGTATCCGGACGGCGGCTGCACCTGCGTCTTTGACGATCCGTTTACCGACATGGACCCGAAACGAACGGAAGCTGCGTGCCGCATGCTCCAGGAGTTCGCCCGGGAAAACCAGGTGATCTTCATGACATGCGACGGCAAATACAAAGAGCTTCTCAGCGGAAATACGATTATGATTTAAGCAGTATATGAACCGATTTGCATATCTTTTACCTCTAATAGCCGGAGCCTGCTGGGGGTGTACGGGCATATTCGTCCGCACCCTCGATGACGCCGGACTCGACAACATCACGATCACATTCTCCAGGGTCGGGGTGATGTTTCTGATGCTTCTGATCGCGACATTAGTGTACGATTGGAAGCTTCTGCGCATCACGAAACGCGACCTTTTTTTGGTGGCAGTGATCGGAATCGATGGTCTGGTTTTGATGAATATCTGCTATAATATTTCCATCACAACGCTCAGTATGTCACTGGCATCGATCCTGCTGTGCACAGCGCCAGTGTTTGTGATCATTTTCGGGGCTGTGCTGTACGGGGAGAAGATCACACTGCTGCGGGTGACCTGCATGATCGGAGCGCTGATCGGGTGCGTGCTGCTCAGCGGGATCGTAGAGTCCGGTGAGCTGAAGTGGAGCGTGCTTGGACTGGCGATGGGCGTTGCCTCATCGATCACCAACGCGGCCTACGCCATCACACTGAAGGAAGCGACGGATGTGCGAAAGCTTCATCCGCTGACGATCCAGCTGTATACGACGCTGATCGGCATGATCATCATGATTCCGATGACGGATTTCGGGATGATCACTGACTTTGTTGCAGCGTCTCCGGGAAAGGGGATCCTCTTCCTGCTTGCCCACGCGCTGGTCGCGTCGCTATTGCCGAATCTGCTGTACGCCATCGCGTTTCTCTATGTGGATTCCGGCGTGGCATCGATCCTGGCCTCGGGGGCGGAGCCAACTTCGGCGTTGCTCTTCGGCCTGCTCGTGTACCGTGAGATTCCGACCGTGTTCGGCGTCATCGGCATGGCCATCGTGGTCGTTTCCATGATCGTGCTGAGCAAGTCGGACACCAAGACGGAAAATATAGAAGAAGGAGATTTAAGACAGAAATGACGTTTCTGAATTTATACACAGATCCGGTCGCATTGATCATTTCCTGGATCTACCATTCCATTGCGTATTATTGCCTTTTGAACAAGATGTCGCTGAAGCGGCGCAACTGTCTGATCCCGTTCCTGGCGGAGCGGCAGTTCAGTACGCTGCTGTTTAGGCGTATGCGGAGCTTCTACCGGCCGTTCATCGTCGCGGTGGTGCTCATGGCGGCGGCCCTGTATCTGGGCGTCGATGAGAGCATGGGATGGGTCTACGCCATTTCGGCGTTCATCGTTTACGGCGTCTTTGTCATCCGCCTCTACTGGCGTCTGGCGAAGGCCTTCGGCAAAGGCAGACTGTTCGCGCTCGGACTGATTCTGGTGCCCGTGATTTTCCTGATGATCCTGGCCTTTGGAAGATCCCGGTATCAGGGCATCGATCTCAAGCCGGTGAGGGAACATTCAAAGGCAGGACGCTTTGTGCGCAGGGCCGGTCTGGTGTTGATCTCCGCTGCGGAGATCACGGTTCTGGTGCTGGGCATCGGACTGCTTACGGTGCGCACACTGCCGCCGGAGATCCTGGTCGACCAGAATCTGTCGGAGATCCACGACAAGACCAAAGACCTGCAGGGAGACGGCCAGGTCCTGACGCGGGAGGATATGATGGGTAAAGCGGCAGCGTCCGCTGCGGATGTGAAACCGAGCAGAGCGCATTTCTTCCCGGATCATTCCAATGATAAGAATGTCGTCGTCATGACTTACGTGATCGGCTCCAATCTCGAACACAAAGGCGGACTGGCCACGGCGAACATCACACAGATGATCGACGCGACGAAGCAGGGCGACGGTCTGACCTTCGTCATGGAAGCGGGCGGCGCGAACCGCTGGTTCACCGACGGCATCGACGCGGCCAGCTACGGACGTTACGAAATCGCCGGCGGCAAGCTGACGAAGGTGAAAGGGCTGCAGGATGACATCAGCATGTCCGATAAGCAGAGTCTGGAAGACTTCCTGAAGTGGACGAAAAAGAACTACCCCGCTGACCGTTACATGCTCGTGCTATGGGATCACGGCGGCGGCGTATGCGGCGGCTATGGGCAGGATGATATCAACAGCAGAACAGAAGAGAGCAATGATTTCGGAACCATGCAGGTGAATGAGATCCTGGACGCGGTGAAAGCCTGCGATACGAAGTTCGACGTGATCGGATTCGACGCCTGCCTCATGCAGGATATTGAAATCGCGGCGGCGATGGAACCGTACACCGATTACTATCTCGCATCAGAAGAAACCGAAGGCGGCTACGGATGGTTCTATACTTCTGCCTTTGGCAAGCTGGCAGCCGATCCCGGTCTTCCGACAGAAGAGTTCGCCGAGGATCTGCTTTCCACTTACGATCAGCTGAACACGATCATCAAGGACGCGAACGGCGAGCCGGATACCGGCGCGACCCTGTCCCTGGTCGACACGACGCTGGCAAAACCCGCCTATCAGGCGTTCTGCGATTTCCTGGAACGCGCCGATAAGATCATCCGGGAGGATCCGGGAGCCTACGCGGATTTTGCGGTGGCAGGAACGAACGCGTACAATTTCACAGACAATATGCAGATCGACCTTGTGGACTTCCTGACGATCCTGCAGAAGGCGGATTATGACGACAGTCTCGGTTCGGATCAGCAGATGCAAAATCTGACCAACACCATACGAAGCTGCGTGCTCTACCGCAACAAGGCCTCCGCCTCCGGTATCAACGGCATGGCGTTCGCGTTCCCGTACAAAGCGATCCAGCTGTACGGTGATACCAGCGATCAGCTGAAGAACATGTCCCTGAAGACAGAGCGGCGCGTGTTCAACGATATCTTCAGCATCATGGCAGCCCAGCAAAAGAAAGCTGCCGAGCAGGAGACTGCGAACGAGGAGGCATCGCTTTGGGATGAAATGTTCGGCACTGCGGACTATACCAAGGAAAGCTGGTATGTGAAGGGATTTGAAGACTATGAAGACGCCGAGGCGCTGGTCGACATTCCGCTGAAGGAAACCTCGGACGGATATGAAATACAGATGCCGGAGAAGCTCTGGAAGATCATCGCGGACAGCCAGACGGTCCTGTATCAGAACGTCTCCGGAAAATCCGGCGAAGGCATGCGGTACCTGGGAACCGATTATCTGGGAGCCGAGGACGCAAGCGGTCATCCCATGGTCACCATGGATGACACCTGGGTGCACATCGAAGGGCAGGCCGTCTGCTACGAAGCGGATCAGGTCCGTGAGACCGAAGAAGGCGATGTCTACACAGGCAAAGTCAAAGCGCGCCTGAACGGGAAGCGTGATATTGTCCTCTACATCGAGTGGGAGCCGGTAAAAGATGATACGGCTCCGATGGTAGGAAGCGTCACCGGATACGATACGGTATTGAGCGAAAAGCTTGGAAGCTACATGGATACGAAGGGTCTGCTGAAACTGAAGGCAGGAGATACCGTCCAGTTCCTCTTCGATACTTACGACGCCGAAGGAAACCTGATCAAAACATCACCGGAGGGCAAGAAGATCCGCGTATCGAAGCAGGGCAGGCTGACGGTGGAGGACGCACAGCTGGAAGCGGGCAATTACACCTTCGGCGGCGTTCTGACCGATGTGTATCAGAGAACGATGACAACGGAGATGGTCGAGGCGACCCTTGGCGAATAGAGAGCGCAGGGACGGAATGGATCAGAGAAAACTGAGAAAATATGAACATAGTCTGGTCATCAGCGGTGTGGGAATCATCATATTCGGCGCCTGGAATATCATCAAAGCAGTGCTGTTTTTTGTGATGACGCCGGCGGACCAGCTGGCGGCTACCATGACCGCGGAGCAGAAAGAGTCGTTTGGGTTCACAGGTTTTTCCAACACGAATATTGCCCTTATCATGTTCGTGGGAATCCTGATCGGCCTGCTTGTGAGCCTGGCCGTGCGGTACTATATCGGCAGGGCGGCGATCCAGGAAGGCAGACGGATCCGCAGGCGCAGCCGGCTGTACATCATATTGGCGATACTGCTTAGCATGAGTCTGGCTTACAGCATCGTCAGAGGGGCATATATCAAACTGACGGGCGTACAGGATGCGACGCTGGGAGTGTTTGAGCATACATCGGTTTCCGTCTTTGTCGATATCACATCGCTGCTTTGCCTGATCGAGATGATCCTTTCCGCGATCATGGTGCGCAGGCTCAGAAAGGAGGCGGAGTGATGCAGCTGGATTTCCATTACTACGCGACCTACTGCGCCGCGTATCTGGCCGGCTACTCCCATGAGGAGAGCCTGGACATCTGCTACAGCGCCCAGTTTGTGGACCATTGCTCGAAGACCCTTCTGCGCAAGATCAAGGCACCTGTGGCGGCGGCGACGACGCAGCTTCAGCTGGAGCTGATGGACGCGCGGACGGATGTGCCGGGGCTGCAGGACATCACAAGGATCTGGGCGGCGTTTCACTTCCTGCCGGCAGATCTTCACGCTTCCTGCAGAGGCGGCAGACGCTACAAAAGCAAATACCGGCTCATCTGCGGACCCAACGGACCGCTGGCTGCCCGCACCGTGAAACTTGCCAAAGGGGGGAGCCTTCAGGCGGCCGGCCTTGCCATGCATGTGATCGCGGACACCTGGGCCCACCGTTATTTCGCGGGTACGCCGTCTCTGGTCATCAACAACACGAATTATTACTTTTACGAGATCCTCGAGGAAGATGGCGCCCCCTCGGAGCGCCGCGTCATGTTCCGGCATAATCCCGGAGCGCCGGACGATCCTGAGGAAGGGAAATATACAAACAGTGTGATGCAAAACAGCGAAAGCAGCATCATGAATCTGGGACACGGCAGAGCAGGACATCTGCCGGACTACAGTTTTATCAAATACCGCTATCTGCCGGCCTGGGGCGACTATGAGGAAATCGTCAAGGACAATCCTTCTGATTATATGCACGCGTTCGCGCAGATGGTGTACGCTCTCCGCTGGCTGCGGGGAGATACGGCGGCCGGGGAATTCCGCACAGACGCCTATGACAGCGCCCGCGTGGCGCCGCATATCAAAACGATTCGTGAAATACTTGTCCGCCGTCAAATAGATGCTTCCGCGGACTGGAAGGCTTTTGCAGAACAGCTGTCCGGCCGTGAAATTGAGGACTTTGCGCTGGGCAAATATCAGGAGGAGTACAGGAACGCGCCGAAGGACGGCAAAAGCAGCACGTTCCTGGGCAGATTCATCGAAGCGGCGCTCCTTCAGAAACGCATGGTCACGGAAGAGATCAGCGCAGCCGGCATCAAGCTGGCCGGGAAATGGAGGTGACGGAGCATGACGAAAGCAAGACGCGCAGTCAATATTATCACCGGTCTCTTCATGATCGCCGGCGCCCTCGTCCTGGCAATCGACGCGGACCAGACATACCCGGCAGTGATCATCATATTGGGCCTTTCCCTCTTTATTGCGAGTTTCCGGTCGATCATTTATTATTTCTCCATGGCGCGGTACATGGTAGGGGGCAGAATGATATTGTACAGGGCGGTGATTATGCTGGATATAGCGCTGTTCACCTTTTCGCTGACGAAAGTACCTCTATACTGTGTCGTTCTGTATCTGGCGTGGATCCATATCTTCGCCGCGTTCGTCGACATCATGCGGGCCGTTGAGTCCAAACGGCTGCGGGCGCCTTCCTGGCGGATGAATTTCGCAACTGGCCTGGTCAATTTATGCATCGGCGTACTTTGTCTGGTGTTTATCCAAAACGTCGCGGCAGCGGTGTTGATATACTCGCTTGGACTGGCGTATGCGGGAGTAAGCCGCATCATCCAGGCGTTCCGGAGAAACCGTACTCTGTACGGGGATGTGCCGGCAGTATGATTGGAGAGGGCCCTCACAATAATGGTTGCATCATGGGGGCCGTTTTGGTATATACTTATAGTGTTGTAAAACGAAAAAGAATAAACAGGAGGAACAGCTGAAATGGAAATCAAAAAAACTCTGGATGGAGAAAAACTGACGGTTGCGGTCAGCGGCAGACTGGACACAACAACAGCACCGCAGCTGGATGAGGAACTGAAGGCGTCATTGGATGGGATCAAGGAACTGGTGATCGATTTCTCCGAAACGGAGTACATTTCATCGGCCGGCCTGCGGGTTCTGCTTTCGGCGCAGAAGGCCATGAACAAACAGGGTAAAATGACGGTTACGGGAGTGAATGATGTCATCATGGAGATTTTCGAAGTAACCGGATTTACGGATATCCTGACGATAGAATGAGAAAAGAGTTAAGGGGCAACTGCGCAGCTCCCACGGCAAATGAGATCCGGCTCGACGCCAGAGTGGACAACCTGGAAAAGGTCATGTCCTTTCTGGACGCGCAGCTGGAAAAACAGGAATGCCCGCGCAGGGCGAAGATGGCCCTCGAACTTGCGGTCGAAGAAGTCTTCGTCAATATTGCGATGTACGCCTATGCTCCCGGCACCGGGGAGGTGACCATCAGGGTCTGCCCGGACGGCGGTGAGCAGGAAGGCGCGTCTGCCCATGCCCAAAACCGGCGCGTGGTGATCACCTTCATGGACCAGGGCGTCCCGTATGATCCCCTCGCCAAGGAAGACCCGGATGTAACGCTGCCCGCGAGCCAGCGCAGGATCGGAGGTCTGGGCGTTTATCTTGTCAAACAGAATGTGGATGATATGTCCTATGAATACCGGGACGGATCCAATGTTTTGACGTTGGTAAAAGAGTATCCTGTTAGATAAAAACAGGTCGGGAAAAACAGGTTGGATAAAGCAGGGTGAAAAAAACAGGTAGTGAGATATGGATGAGAAGAAAATGAGAAACGAAGTCGATGAGATCGTGGAACTGGTACTGAAGGACTACGACCAGGGAAGAGACATCGACAATATGAATATTTTTGATCAGCCGGACAGGGACGAGGTCATTGAGATCGTCAACAAACTGCTGGGCGTTCTCTTCCCGGGCTATTACCGGGACAAAGGCTACAAATTCTATAATATGTACAGCAAGCTGGCGCTGCAGTTTGAGGACATCATGTACTATCTGTCCCAGCAGATCGCGCTGGCGCTGGCCTTTGACGGCAAGTACGGCAGCCTGAAAGACGACGAGATCGAGGAAGAAGCCCAGAAGATCGCGATCGAATTCTTCCGCAAGATCCCGGATATCCGCGCGAAGATCAACACGGACATTCAGGCAACCTATGACGGAGACCCGGCGGCTTACAACAAGGAAGAGATCGTCCTGAGTTATCCGGGACTTCTGGCCAGCACCATCTACCGCGTGGCCCACGAGCTGCATCTTCTCGGCGTGCGCATCCTGCCCCGCATGATGTCGGAGTACGCGCACAGCATCACAGGAATCGATATCCATCCGGCAGCCCGGATCGGCGACTACTTCTTCATGGATCACGGCACCGGTATCGTCATCGGATCGACCTCGATCATAGGAGATCATGTCAAGATCTATCAGGGCGTTACCATCGGCGCGCTCTCAACGCGCGGCGGACACGCGCTCAACGGCACGCGCCGCCATCCGACTCTGGAAGATGACGTGACCATCTACTCCGGCGCCTCCATCCTCGGCGGCAACACCGTCATAGGCAAAGGCTCCATCATAGGCGGCAACGCGTTTATCACCGAGTCCGTTCCTCCGGGATCCCGCGTCAGCATGAACGGCAACACTCTGAGCAGCAGCGCCGAGGAGACAGGCGGAATGCGTGTTGAAAAATGCGAGACCACCTGCGATGAATGCGACGACGACACCTGCTGGGTCGCCAACGTCACCGAGTGGGAATTATCAGGCAGGGACGGCGAAGAAATTTGATTTCGGATTCAAAGTTCCGGACACAGAAAAAATGATTGACATCGGACTCTCCCGTATGGTATAAACACAAGGATAAAAAATTACGGGAGGCTCCGATGAGGGAGAGATTCAAAACAGGCGTTACAATTTCAGAAGTCAGAGGCACCATGCGGGAGACGTTGTCGTCCCCGGGTGCGGGATCCGATTTCACAGAAAGTTTTATTATTTTGCCCGGTTTCTCAGATGTACATGTTCATTTGAGAGAACCGGGTTTTTTATATAAAGAAACGATCCGGACCGGAAGTCTGGCGGCGGCGGCAGGGGGCTTCACCCATGTGCTGACAATGCCGAATCTGGATCCGGTTCCCGACAGTCTGCAGCACCTGAAGGCGCAGACGGATATCATCGGCCGGGATGCCTGCATCGGCGTTCATCCGCTGGGCTCCATCACCTGCGGCGAAAAAGGACAGCAGCTTTCGGACATCGAGGAACTGGCGCCGCTGGTTGCAGGCTTTTCCGATGACGGCGTCGGCGTTATGGATGACGGCCTCATGAAGGAGGCCATGATCCGGGTCAGAGCGGCAGGCAGCATCACCGTCGCCCACTGCGAGGACAACCGTTATCCCCGGGAGAGCCGGGAAGCGGAATACCGGCAGCTGGACCGGGATCTGCAGCTGGCAGAGCAGACCGGCTGCCCGTATCACATGTGCCATGTGTCGACCCGCGAGTCCCTGGAGCTGATCCGCCAGGCGAAAAAGGCTGGCCTGGACGTGACCTGTGAGACCGCGCCCCATTACCTGACGCTGTCCGATCAGGAACTCGAAGACGACGGACGGTTCAAGATGAATCCGCCAATCAAAGGACCGGAGGACCGGGAGGCGCTGCTGGAAGCGCTGACCGACGGGACCATAGATATGATCGCGACCGACCACGCGCCTCATAGCCGGGAAGAGAAGAGCAAAGGCTTCGCCGGCAGCGCGTACGGCATTGTCGGTCTCGAAACGGCGTTCCCCGTACTCTACACAAAGCTGGTGCGAGAAGGGATCCTGCCGATGGAGCAGCTGATCGATCTGCTGACCGAAAAGCCGAATCGACGCTTTCGGATCCCGGCGAAGATGCCGGACGAAAGGGATCCGGCGCCGACGTTCACCGTATGGGATCTCGACACTCCCTACGAGATCGATCCCGCCGCGTTCTTAAGCAAAGGCAGGAGCACGCCCTTCGCCGGATGGCAAGTGTATGGGAAATGCGTGATGACAGTAATGGATGGAAAGGTCGTTTACAGTAAATGAGAAACGTGATCGCGAAAATTGAATCCAATCGGAAACTGGCGGATACAACCTACGAAATGGTGCTGCGCGTTCCGAGCGAAGATGCGGGAAACAGCACCAGCGAAGGCGTGAGACCCGGACAGTTTATCAATATCCGCATCGATGGGCTGTATCTGAGAAGACCCATCTCCATCTGCGACTGGACGGAAGATGCGCTGACGATCATCTACAAAACCGTCGGCAGAGGAACCGAGCAGATGGGCGAAATGAAAGCAGGGGACAGCCTGGATATCCTCTATCCCCTCGGCAACGGATACGATCTTGAGAACGCAGGCGCGCTGCAGCATCCGCTGCTGATCGGCGGCGGAGCAGGCGTACCGCCGATGTACGGGCTTTGCAGAACGCTGGCCGAGAAGGGGATCCGCGCGACGGTGATCCTGGGATTCCGCAGCACGGCGGAAGTGTTCTACAAGGAAGAATTTGAGGCGCTGAGCGCGAAGGTCTGCGTGACGACCGAGGACGGAAGCGCGGGGCAGAAGGGGTTTGTAACCGACGCGATGGAAAGGATCCGTTACGACAGTCTGTTTGCCTGCGGGCCGGAAGCCATGCTGCAGGCCGTCGACAGGAAAGCTCCGGCGGAGATCCCGGGGCAGATGAGCTTCGAGCGGCGCATGGGGTGCGGATTCGGAGCATGCATGGGATGCTCCTGCAAAACGAAGTACGGAAGCAAACGCATCTGTGTGGAAGGACCTGTTTTGGAGAGGAGCGAGATCATATGGTAAGAAAAGAATCGACCAGGGAAGGGGCGCCGGCAACCGGCGCGGATACATCAGTCACCCTCTGCGGCATCGAGATGACGAACCCTGTCATGGCGGCAAGCGGGACCTTCGGATACGGCAGAGAATTCGCCGCCCTCTATGACATCGATATACTGGGAAGTTTTTCGTTCAAAGGGACGACGCCGAAGCCTCGCTTTGGCAACGAAACGCCGCGGATCGCCGACTGCGCGGAAGGGATGCTGAACAGCGTCGGGCTGCAGAATCCCGGAGTGGACGCGGTCGTCGCGGAGGAGCTGCCGGCGCTGGCACAGGTCTTTCACAAACCGGTCATGGCCAACGTGTGTGGCAGCTGCCCGGAGGACTACGCGGAGGTGACGGAAAAACTGGACGCGGCCGACATGCAGCCGGCTGCGGCAGGACATCCGCAGATCGGCTGGATCGAGGTAAACATTTCCTGCCCGAATGTGAAGAGCGGCGGGATGGCTTTTGGAACCGATCCGAAAGCGGCGGCGTCCGTGATCAGCGCGGTTCGCGATAAGACGAAGAAACCGCTCATCGCGAAGCTGTCTCCGAATGTAACGGATATCGCGGAGATCGCCAGAGCCTGTGAAGCGGCAGGGGCGGACGGCTTGACGGCGATTAATACGCTCCTCGGCATGCGCATCGATCTGAAGAGCAGACGCCCGGTGCTGGCGAATACGATGGGAGGCTTCTCGGGACCGGCGGTCTTCCCGGTGGCGCTGCGGGCCGTCTGGCAGGTCACGCGCGCGGTCAGCATCCCGGTCATAGGATGCGGCGGCATCGCTTCAGCGGAAGACGTTCTGGAAATGATGATGGCGGGCGCCGCGGCGGTGCAGATCGGAAGCGCGAATCTGGTGGACCCGTACGCCTGCAAAAAAATCATCGAGGCGCTTCCCGCGGCGATGGAGAAATACGGAATCAAAAATCTGAAGGAGATATGCAATGGGTAAAGACGTGATCATCGCCTGCGATTTCGCAGGCAGGCAGGAAACAATGGAATTCCTTGAACGGTTCGGTGAGAAGCGGCCGTACGTGAAAATCGGCATGGAACTGTTCTACGCGGAGGGACCGGAAATCGTACGGCAGCTGAAGGCGCGGGGGCACAAGGTGTTTCTGGATCTGAAGCTGCACGATATACCCAATACAGTAGGAAAGGCCATGAAGGTGCTGTCCACTCTGGATGTGGATATGTGCAATGTCCACGCGGCGGGCACGAAGAAGATGATGGAAGCGGCAGTTGCGGGACTGACCCGTCCGGACGGGAGCCGGCCGCTGCTGATCGCAGTGACACAGCTGACGTCGACTTCACAGGAGCAGATGGAAGAGGAAATCATGATCAACAGACCGATGGCAGAGGTGGTCGCTTCCTACGGAAGACTTGCGGCCGAGGCCGGTCTGGATGGGGTGGTCTGCTCACCTCTGGAGTCGCCGGCGGTACACGATATGCTGGGAGACCGCTTCCTGACCGTCACGCCGGGCGTGCGGCTTGCCGGTGACGCGGCAGGGGATCAGCAGAGAGTAACAACGCCTGCAAGGGCCAAAGAACTCGGCTCCGACTACATCGTAGTTGGCAGAAGCATTACAGCAGCAGAAAATCCCGCGGCAGCGTACGAACGCTGCCGGCAGGAGTTCATTGGATAAATATATAGAATCGAAGGTAGTGTCAAGTGACGTATGAAAACTCGGAGTCAGAAGAAAAAGGCTCCAAACGAACCTTGAAAAGTAAATCATGATGGTTTCAAGAGGTGCTGCCACCCTTGACAACGCACCCACGCAATGCT
>Ga0256404_1009368_pt1 | contig 14093 bp, 17 predicted proteins | sample RumenRJG_01DNA_FD_185990 | JGI IMG/M metagenome (GOLD analysis project Ga0256404, IMG submission 185990) | Bovine rumen microbial communities from Lethbridge, Alberta, Canada - RJG_01 | ecosystem: Host-associated > Mammals > Digestive system > Stomach > Rumen | place: Canada: Alberta | collected...
GCCTCTCTCTACAAACGATACCCACCCGAGCAAGCACGACGCATCAAAAACAAACTGGAGATTCATTATACGCCCAAACATGGCAGTTGGCTTGATATTGCAGAGATCGAATTGAATATGATGACTCCTCAATGCTTGAACAGGAGAATTGATAACATAGATACCCTCCGAAACGAACTGTCAGCATGGGAGTCTGAAAAACTCAATGAGAGGAAAAAAGTTAATTGGCAATTCACCACCAAAGATGCAAGGGTTAAACTCATGAGCCTTTATCCTAAATTCGAGTAAAAATCGTTAGGACGCTACACTATAAGCAGACCTATGTCTTTGAAGTAAATCTTGTATTGTGCGGGATTGTAGTTACCCTTTAGTGGCAATTCCGGCATCTCCATGCAATAGCAGGGGTTGATGATGCCGGCATTGGCCAGCCACTCCACACTGCCGATGTATTCTCTATTGCGCGCCCCTGTCGCAATCTTCGACACTTGGAATTTCTTGTTGTCCTTGGCGGCGCGGGTGAAAACTTCCTTGGCGTCCCCCGGTAGAAACTTGCTATCCAAAAGATGGTGCTGACACGATAGTTTCTCATAAAATCGTATTACCTTTGTAACCATGGAAAAGAATACATCAAGCATACTTTCTGATTTTATCATCAGTTTCTTTCTTCCCGATGGGATGATAGATTGGTTCGAGATAGTGAGAATGGAAGAAGAGCCCAATACAGGCAAGGCCAAGGTGGATGCATTATACGACAGCATCCTCAACATATACTTGGACGAACGTGATAACCGCGAGGGAGAACAACTGGGGTTGAAGCCGAACGGCTTTACGGAGCCCACCGTCATCAAGGACTATCCGATACGCAACCGCAAGGTTCTGCTCCATGTTAGACGTCGTCGCTATCTCGACGCAGATGGCAGAAACATCATTCTCAACAAATATCCACTCGCAGCAGATGGAACCAAGTTAACCGTAGAATTCGGAGTTTTTTTTAAAGATGGCGATGGACACCTTGCCATTGACTGCGACAGCGATAGGTAGATTCTTCCACGTCAAGGGAAGCGAGGTGGAGCGCTATTACAAGTACCACTTAAGCGACTTTGAGACATGGGACCAGAAGGATCATGCTGTAGACTGGGTATTGCAGGCCAAGAATATAGGTCCCCAGTGCAGTATCGACGAGACTATGCTGTGCGAAGAGATTTATACCATACTTTCCAACAAGGATAGGCATGGCCGCAAGGGGTCCGTCATCGCAATTGTCAAAGGCACAAAGGCAGAAGTCGTTTCCAAGATAATCAAGATGATACCAGAAGAGGCTCGTGCACAAGTGACAGAGATAACAATGGACTTCAGTGACTCCATGTACAGCATCGCCAAGGCTTGCTTTCCCAATGCCACTATCGTAATTGACTGCTTCCATATCGTCCAGCGACTATGCGAGAGCCTTGAGTCCATGCGCTTGAAGTTCAAGAGACTGGCTATCACTGAGAACAAGAAAGCTGCAGCTGCGTTTGCAAAGGAAGAAGAGCGGAAAGCCAAGAAACGGGCATACTATCGTAAGCACCACAAGAAAAATCCCAACGAGAATCGCGGACGCAAACGTATCAGGAAACAGAAGTATAAACCTCAGGTATTGTCAAATGGTGACACCAAGGTCGAGTTGCTGACGCGATCACGCAACCTACTGACGCAGTCAGGAGACAAGTGGGGAAAGCAAAAGAAGGAAAGGGCCAAACTGCTCTTTGCTCTATACCCCAAGTTGGGAGAGGGATACTCCCTCATCTGCAAAATCAGAGCCATCTTCAAGCGGAAAATTTGCAGAGAGGAGGCTAAGACAAGACTGCACGAATGGTATGATGAGGTCTGCAAATGCACTATTCGGGAAATAAAGTCAGCTAGAGACTGTATAAAAAGTAAGGAGGAAGAGATACTGAATTATTTTATTAATAGGTCAACCAATGCTTCTGCCGAATCTTTGAACTCAAAGATGAAAGGGTTCAGAGCACAGCTGCATGGCATTGCAGATATACCCTTCTTCCTGTATCGTGTCAGCACCATCTTTGGATAGCAGTTTCTACCGGGGGCGCCACGGAAGTTTTCACCTGCGCCGTAATAATGGTTGTGCTCATTTAAAGAACATATTGTATTTCATTTGGTAAAATTGCCGCCACAGATAATGGCACAATCTAAAGACCGGCTCGCTGAGTTCTTCTGTCGGATAATCAACGATGTACCTGCTGTGCTTGATGATCTTGCGGAACTGGACGTGCCAGAAGCCTTCATCTGCTGAATGGTTCATGCGTTTGTCATAGTGGCCGAAGTTTCCGCCGGTCTCTATCTCGCGGAGCAGCTTCCGCCCTCTCTTGGCATCGGGTTTTATATAGCAGAACTGTGCCGGCAGTCCCAGCACCTCCTGCTCTATCCACATCACGGCAGAGGCCAGGCGGCTAAGATGCAGCCTGCTGAGAATCTTTCGGATGGCGTCGTGGTCTTCCTCGCGCACGTTTCTCAACACATAATAATAGTCGATGAACTGTCTCAGTCCGATGCCCTCAATGAGCAGATGGACATTGATGTGGGTGAGCTGATAGATGGCATTGAAGAACGGAGTGGGAATCGCCACCTTGACATCTGTGTCGGGCAATGTCTGTAGGTTGGCGAACTGAGCGTCACGATACTGCTTGAAGAACTTTTGCAGGGCGATGTTGGACGGCAAGAACTCCAGATACATCGGGTAGAAGTGTACCTCCATCGGCATGTCGTCCCAGATGGAGAATTTGATGTGCTGGCATTTGAATTTCTCTCCCGGCGTCAGACTTCTCACGTAGCGGATTGTTTCCATGCGGTCGGAGAGCAATAGTCTCTGCCAGAATGTTGCCTCAGACTTGGCCTTCTGCATCCGCTCTGCCGTGGGAATCACCCATACGTCGATATCGCCGGGCGTCCTGCTATAGGGAGCGGGATAGAGCAGCGTGTTTCCCTGGCCCTTCAAGATACAAGAGCGGAAGCCCTCAACCTTGAAACATTTCATGGCCTTGCCGCAATACTTGTTGACGGTCTGGTTGCGAAGTTCGATACTCTTTGCCTCTGCCCCCCAGTCCAGCAAGTCATGCATGGAGGGCGTATTCCCTGAGAACGCTGCCTTCGCGTCTTCCGATGCGGAAGAGAGGGTGTTGATGCCGTACCAATATATGCCTACGATGGATTGCTCCATGGCAAACGACAACAATTCCTGCCAGTTAATCTTGTCTATCCCTCTCGGTGGCTCCTTTTTCGGATCAAGACAACATCTCAACAGACTATAGTATTCTTCTTTCATAACGATTCAGATATTAGTGGAACCACTCCTTCAGTTTGGCTTCAATAAGATGGGCTGCCCTACCCTTTCGCAGCGGCTTGAAATCAAATGCCCGTGCTTTCTTGACAGCCTGACTTAAACTGTCACCATCATAAACAGCAACAACGCATCCCAGTTCATCCAGTTTCCTTACGAGCTGGAACTGATCGTGGATATGCTCTGTCTTGTCATGGCGGGGCATTACCACAATCCGTTTGTGCGCCTCCATGGCTTCCGAGATGGCTCCCCATCCTCCCTGAAGTATCAAGAGCGACGCGTTCTTTATATATTCCTGCATCTGCTCCTTCGTACAGAACTTGAAGCTCTTGGCATACTGATAGGGATAGTCTGTATATCCCGTTTGCACGATGACTTCCTCACTACATTCCTTGGCGAAATTGTCAACGACTTGGGCCATTCTGACGAAAGCCATGTCCATGGTTCCTAAACTTGCGAAAATCATGATCGGTAAATTTATAAAACACCACAACAAATGGCTTCAGGGAAGCATTTTTTCAGATCCTCCCACTGCACGAGGAAAAGGTCGGCATATTTCTCTATCCAGACCGGAGTCCTGCTGGGGTGGGTCACGTCTGCGGCTGAGTTGATAAAGATAATCTTCGTGCCCAACAGTTTCTTGGCGAAGAATACGGTCGGCACCGTCACCCCGGCTCCGGTCGTGATGATGCAATCAGGACGTTTCCTCAAAATCCAATAGATGGCCTCCGCACAGTTTGCGAATAACGTCCAGGGTCGTCTGGGTTGGAAATTGGTCAGGAACACATGCTCCTTGTCAGCCATAAAAGCCTTCGTGGATGTGGTCTTCAATGTCAGCCAATAGCAATCCCATCTTTCAGGTATTGTTCCGATGGCTAATTGCAATTCCCTCAAATGTCCGCCTGCACTGCATGCCAGGCAGATTTTTGGTGACTTATGCTGCATGGGCAGCCTCCTCTCTCCTAGTAGGGATACTTATAGGGAATTTAAGATGACAGCATATATGCACGTTGCCTTTAGCAGTGAGCGTTCCAGTGGAATTCATCCGTGGCTTTTCTATCCTTGTCTGCATGATAGCAGTTGTAGTTCTATTCATTTCTGATAACTCTTCGCTTAATGAACCGGGCAGGATTACCGCCCACGACAGTCCACGGTTCCACATCTTTATATGCGCATCCCCTGGCTCCAACCACAGCGCCCTCACCGACGGTTACTCCCGGTCCAATAAAAGCTTCGGCGGCAACCCAGGCCCTGTCGCAGATGGTTATGGGCTGTCTTGTCTGATGATGATGTGGATCGGTTATATCATGACTGGCTGTGCAAAGGAACGCCCGCTGGCTCACCGTAGCATTCACGCCGATATGGACGGGTGCAGCATTATAGCAGTCCACTCCGTCGGCAATGCATGCGTGGTCATCCATCACCAGGTTCCAGGGCATATAGATTTTGGCCGACGAATAGACAATTGCCGTTGATGACATCTTCGCCCCGAACAGTCTCAGAAGCATCCGCTTCCACCCGGAAAACATGCTTCTGGGGATGGGTCTTGCCAGCAGCCCCCAGGTGATCATCCACAGCAGTCGTAATGCCTTGTTCCATCTGCTGTAAGGGCTTTGAAATTCCATGTAGTCCATATCTTCAAGACTTTAATTTACTGTACATTTCCATCATCTGTTTTGCTATGGTAAGAGTAGAATACTCCTCTTCCACGAGTTTGCGCCCGTTCCTGCCCATGTTGATCAAATCATCGGGTGTACACTGCAGGAATTCTCGTAGAGCCTGCTCTGTAGCATTGGTTCCTACCTCTGTCCACCATCCGCAATGATGGCTCTCAAGTTCCTGCCAAGGCGTACCTTTTGTGGTAATCACCGGCACGCCACAAGCCAAAGCCTCCGCGACAACGATTCCGAAATTCTCACTGTGTGTGGGCAGAACAAAGAGATCTGCCTCACTGTACAGCTTCCACTTGTCATCCCCGTAGATGCCACCGACGAAGTGAATCATATTATCTACTCCTCGATTTTCCGCCAATTGCTCCAACGACCGGATATAATCACGTTCGCCTTCTCCTGCTATAAGGATCCGGCTGCCTTTCAATTCATTTTTCAATCTTCCAACAGCCTCTATGAGAAAGTTGATTCCTTTCTTCACATGAATACGTGAAAGAAAGAGTATCGTGCGCTGGTGCTCTGAGTGGTAAAAATGTTCCTTGTCAACAATAGGGATAGTGGAAAAGTCCACGCCATTGGGGATAACCGTCACGTGAGGATTGTAGCCCAAATCCAAAAGATGCTGTCTCTCACTCTCTGCCGTTGCATGCAACACATTTGCCCTTTGTATCGACTTTTTCTGATACAGCATCAGCGCCGGCACCTTCCTCGTCCAATGATGCCGTTGCAGGATCCAGGGTTCAAGCATGCCGTGAGGGGTATAGACACAAGGCAGCCCTGTGCTTTTAGCCCACTCAAGGGTAAAGGATGATAAGGGAGACCAGCAACAGTTGGTGTGGAACACATCGGGCTGTACCTCCTGCAGTACACGCATAAACTCCCGCTTGGCATTTATTGCAGGCAACCACCAGGATGGAATAAAATGGACCTTACAATTCTCCAATGGTAGTTCATGCGCACTCCGGTGGGTCACGATATGCAGGTCACATAGCTTGCCGAGTTCTTTTGCAAGCAACTGCATATACGCTCCTACCCCACCGGACTTGCGGTCTATCGAAGGAATATAGTGTACTACTCTCATTTACTTATCTGCCTCTATTGATAATAGCCGTTATCGCTTGATCGTATCAATGTTTCTTCTTCCTGGCTTCTTTATACATCCTGTAATCTCCACCAAGCAGAGATTCTACAACAAGGTCAGAATGTACGCATTTGCGTTTTTTGAATTCCTTGGCTATGTTGCCGCTAACCACAGACATGGGTTCAACATCCTTCACCACGACACTTCCACTGCCAATCACGGCACCATAGCCGATATGGCGACAACTCGGAAGCACCAAGACATCTGTGGGAATCCAGGCATAGTCATCTATCACGATGCCGTAATACTTGTGTTCCCACTCCGGTGAGTCGATATTGTGAGAGGTCGTTATGATCTTTGTACCGTTCCCGATTATCACGTGAGAGCCGATGGCGACCGGTGACCGCAGATCTATCTCATCCGTCTGGATAGAAACATGGTTGCCTATCGTGAGATTGGCATTAGCCTTACGGGCAAGACTCAACGGCATGATCACGCCCTCGCCTATCTTGGCCCCACGTCTGCGGGCTATGCGTACCGCTCTATCGTATTTGAAATGCTGTTTCCATCTTGCAACCAGACCTAACAGATAATGCAGCGTCGTGCGCGACTGTACATCTTCTTCGTATTTCGTCATAGCCTTATTTATCCTTATACTTGTCGCCAAATATAGCAGATATCAGCGAATCGGGCAACACGTTTATATTATGGAGATAGCCCCAATAGATACAGGCATTACAAATACCGAAATGCTTCCTCCTGAAATAGAAGTTGATGCGAGGATCAGAGCCGAGCGGGGAGTAGAGTTTTCTAAACCGTTCACTGAGTGTAGTCCCCCATCTGCGGACACGGCAGTAGTCGTTACTGTAACCGGCAGCGATGGGAATGCGCGTCGTGAATACGCCTATACCATGCTCGAGGGCAGACAGGCCATAATCCACATCACCCAAATCATGATGGAACTTAGGATCCATGATTCCTATCTTGTCTACGACAGACTTCGGAACGAGAACTACGTTCCCATTCATGTGGGAGATGGGTACGGGTTTTTCTGACTTGGAGATGAGATGTCCCTTGTAGTCAGTACCACCGTACAGCACTGTTTTCTTATCGATGCTTTCGATGATGCCCGAAATGACAGCACCGTTCCCTTCTTTTTCCTCGCACTCAAGAAGCTCTTTCATAAAGAAAGGATAAAGGACGACATCATCATTCAGCCAGAGATAATACTCATAATCACTCTTTACGGCTTCTTTCCATGCGATATACATACCCCGGCTCCAGAAGAGATTGCCGTCTCCCTGGATGATATGCACCTGAGGAAATTGTTGTCTCACCGCCTCTGATGTCCCATCAGTGCTGCCGTCATCCGTCAGGTAGACATCTATTGTAGGTGCTATCTGAAGCAAGAATTTCAGGCAAGCCAAAGTCTTGTCCTTTCTGTTATGACAAGTGATGATTGCTGCGATTCTCATAAAATTTCTTTTAGAAAATCATCATATCTCTTCCCATAAGCTGCAAAGCTCAATGACCCCTTGTCGTCCAACAGGTTTCTGACACCATGCAGAAGTTTAGCTTTCTCCAGTGCAAGAAGTATGTTCTTTTTGATGTCCTCTATAGTCAGATCATCCATTTCCAGTATATATGAGGGATCCTTCAGATATTTCTTCAGGTCTCTGCCTCCGGAATACTTACTGCAGACCAATGGCAGGCCACAAGCCAGGGCCTGGGGCTGGACCAACGACAAGCCCTCTTCCCGGGAAGGCATGATGGATATTCTGGCATGCTGATAATATTGAAGGAGATCCATTTCATTCACGGAATCAATATGGGTGAACAGATTATTATCATGAGGGAATTCAACATCAACAATGCTACCCACATGAAGGAGTCTTACTCCAAGTTGTTTAACAGCCTTGATAAGCAAATCACACCCTTTCCGGTAGCACCACTGTCCAACGAAGATAACATCATAAACGTCAGAAGTTGCCAGTTCAGTAGGATGGAAGAAAGACAGATTAGCACCGTAATTATTCACAAATATCTTGGAGCGTGGTATGTTATGTTTAGTGAAGCTCTCTGCAACATGTTCGGATCCTACAGAGATATAGTCAGCTATGTCGTAGCCCTTCAAATCTCTTCTGACCCAGAAAGCTGGCATGACAGGTTTTCCTTTATATATCGGATTGTCCTGAATATGCTTTATCATTTCCAGTTCATGACTGTTTCCCCGTTCCAGGATTGTCGTAGCTCCAAAACGTTTCTTGGCCATTTTCAGGCTGAAGAGGTGCATCGGGCTCTGTCCTATGAATACATCGCATGGTTTCATATATAGACCGGTGAAATGATCGAAGACAAGGAAATACAGATTCTGTATCCAGGCCCTGAAGCCAAAGAGTTTGAACAAACAGAGGAAAGGCAGTGCCCACCAGAACAAGGTATTCGAGCATTCTCTAGGCAAGCCGAACTGCATGGCTCTTTTGGTTGGTACATAGGAATAGAACCTGACCTTATGTCCAAGTTTTGCCAATTCACGGGCGGTATCAAGCATGTGTGTCCTGCCGCCGAAGGAAGCTATATTTATCACCATACTGTCACTGATTATCTGGTTGTTGTACTTCTGTTACCTTTAGTTGTTGTACTCCTTTTACACTTTTCTTTCCGAATTCATTTTTCCTGTTTATAGATGCCAAGTACAGACCACCACACAACAACGCGAAACAGAAAAAGAACGCATTGCCCCAAGTGTTCATGACGAAGAATGAAACAAGGAAAGACGGGTAAAGGAATATGCTGAGTTTGTTAGGATTTGACCTCTTGAAACGTCCAAGAAAACGAAAGGCATATCCGAGTCGGAAGAATATGATGAGCCAGCCCAAAAGGTAACCGGACTCGCACATGATTCTTAGTCCGTCCCATTCAGCCAGCGCAAATCCTGCGTGTCCCTTGATTCCAAGCAGACGGCCACCGACTTGAGTGCTCATTCCCTGACCAAAGCCAAAGAAGGGTGGAACCTCGCCGTCAAGAGTGTGCGGGTCTGTGATAGCCTTAATATTATAAACGACAGTGCGGTTAAAGATGTCCTCCAGATTACCATATCCGCTGCTTTCATTTCCTCCGGTAGTAGCAAGAGAGGCATTCTCAAATCTGTTCAGCATATTGACGACAGCAGAGTCGCCAATTTGCGTTGAGAAGAACAGGGGCAGTGCCATCAAGCCTATCAGAATGGGGATGAAAACTTTGTGTAACCTTCCCTTGGCAAGGGAAAAGTAGAAAAAGACAAGAATCATGCCGATGACATAGAATACCATTGTTCGTGAGACAGTAAACAAAGGCGTCAGCAGGCAGGAGATCATGGCCAGATAGAGTGCGGCCCTATTTATTTTTTTTCCTTTGCTGTAGTAAAGGTATAGGCAAAATGAGAAGGCCAGCAGCACGAAAGAGCAGGACTGACTATTATGAATGAATATACCACTGGGCCTGAACAATCCTGCAAGATCACCAGCCGACAGATCATTCAGCTCCTCATTCTCAAACGATTCCTGGTTGATAAAACTGTCCAGCGGCTGCGAGAATTCAAAAACCGTAAAAAGGAAATTCACAATAGCTGTATATACGAAAATCTCCATGATGATGAAGATGTCCTTGCGGTTAAGAGCTTTTGAAATGATGGGGCACACCGGTATCAGCCAGAATGGCAGGCAGCCCCATAGCGCAACAGTTATATTACCATGTCCGAAGATTAATGTCGTCAGAAAGCCAATCGTACCCAAGATGACAAGTCCCCCATCCCAGAAGGTCAGGCGGTTCAGATATCTACGGCCGGATATAATTATGAAGAAAGCAACTAATATCTTCAGGACCATCAACTCATTAGACATACCGGGTAGCAGCCACTTGCGGAACACACCATCGTATAGAATCAGGAGAACAAACAGATAAATCCATTTCTTCACCCAAGAGCGAGTACCTGAGCCTAAGACATATTTGATTACATGAAGCATAAATTTTCAATGGGCATTAACACGGTTCGTACTGTGCAACTCATTATAAACGATGAGTGTAATCACATATTGTGTCTAATTTTGGTTATAATGCCTTTGGAACTATTTTCTTTATGATTACGTTAATTACATTACGCTCCTGTCTGTCAATACCGACAAAGTAAACCAGAAAGAACATAACTGTGGTATTTATTAGAAGTAATAATACCAGACCCAAAAGTGTCTCCTTCGTCACTACAGACAAACCGTAGCAGACAATAGCCGCAGGAATGGCTACTTTGCAGACCGGCAGAAGAACCTTGAAGGCCAGTGGGCGGAATCTCACGAAACTCACCTCGCGTGCATAGTATATCCGGATTCCTCCGGTAATAATGTCGATGGCGACCACCGTGAATATCATGGCCCGCGGATCGCCCGTGAGCTTTGCGACCAGGAAGGACACCAGCAAAACCGCAACCAGATAGAATACCTCGGGGATGATCATAAACCTGCTGATTCTGTTAGTGGCGTATACTGCCGTCCTGATGGGCTCAATGCAGGCATACAGCAGGCTCTGGAATATCGTACACATGCAAAAGAAGGTTGTATACTGGGGCACGTTGCCTAACCATAGATGCATGATATAGGGAGCCCTGAATATGAAGGGGATGAGGATGAGCAGAATCATATAAAGCTCAATCTTGCTGCCACTGTACACCAACTTTTCATGACGCTCATGCTCCCCGTCTGCGTATGTCTTGGTTATCTGAGGGGATATGGCCTTGAAGATATTCAGGCTGAACGACAGCACAGAGTTCTTCAGCTGTCCCGCTATCTGGTATACGGCATTGATCCCCACGCCAAAGGTCCAATTGATGATGAAGATGACGCCCTGGCCCGACAGCGTCTGCAGGATATTGGAGGTCGTGGATATTCCGGTGTATTTGCCTATCTCCCGCAAGAGTTTCCTATCCAGGATGAAATGATACCTGCCTTCCGGGAACTTGACCACGCAATATACTTGGTAGATGACGCGGATGATGACGCTGACCACCGTGAGCAGGATGGCATACACCACCAGTCGCTCGTCCTTGGCTATGCTGGACAAGCAATAGGCGGCGCCCCAGTTCATCAGCACTTGCAAAATGGAGATGAACGCGAAGGCGTCCATCTTCTCATGGGCGATGATGAGGGCATTGTAGGGAATGGCGATCATGGCGATGATGCTCGTGGCTACAGACAGCTGAAAGACCCAGAACGCCGCATCACGGCTTCTCTCAGGTATTCTGACACCGGAATTCAGAAACCATACGCCCGCTATCTCTAGGACAACAAGGATAAACAGCGACAGCAGGAAAATGACATTCAGCGACGTACAGAAGACCTTGCTCGTGTCGCCATCCTTACGGCCCAGCTCAAAGGTGATGAACCGCTGTACGGCCGACGTCACTCCTCCCGTAAGTACGGAGAACAATCCCACTATGCTGCCCACGACACCGTAGACGCCCATATCCTCCACTCCGAGATTCGCCAGCACCAGTCGTGTGGCCCATAGGTTGAACCACATGGTGAACAGCATTCGGAGATAGAGGAATGCGGAATTCTTTAGGATGCGCTCCTTACTGAAATTGTTTTCATGCATAGTAATCAGCAGAAGGTGTTCACATCTTACAGTTCTATATTGTACAGCTTGTCATCGACATCCACGCGCAACTCGTCAATCCGGCATTTCAGTTTTTTGGCCTGCTTATCAAGTTCAGCCAAATAGCTATTGTAATCCAGGGTCCCATACGAGGCGCACTCCATGATGCGGGCAAGTTCATCCAGACGAGGACGTTCCCAGAACTTGGCCTCTTGGAGATAGTACAATTCCACATGCTCCATGGTGTGCATCAGATAGGGATTGGCGGCATAGATAGCGCCATGAAGATAGGGTTCAAGCTTGGGAAAGTATCTTTTGCTTTGCTTCTGCAACAGCTGTTCAATGTTCTTGGTGAACTCTCTCATGACATTAAGCATATCAGACGGGCACTCCTTGTTTTGCAGACATTCCCACCACGATGCCATGATGAACAGTATGTGTGACCATGTAAACTCCATACCTACCCGGAAGCGATCCTGCTCCTTCTCGAACTGCTGGAACATCTTATCATTCCATCCCTTCACGGCCTTGCCATCCAACGTAATGAGCCGGTCACCCATATAGGCATGGCGCACTTCATAACTGAAATAGGAGATGATGCCGATATACGAGCACGACTCTTCACTGCTCATCTCCATGTCCTCACATTCCCAACTGTCGCTGAGCATTTCATGCAGTGCATGGAACGACTTCCTGTCTCCCCATATTCTCATCCCAAGCTTGTGCCTGGTAGATTCATACGTTAGTTGTATCTTGGGTATACATGTATTTATAGAAATCTCCATGATGTTGACTCCTTTCATTATTTCTCAATCCCCGCAAATAACATACACTTGCTTCCTGGGTTTGTCTTTTTTCGTCTGCTCGGCGCGTGTTATCTGATAATTTCTCGTTTAGTCATTCTTCTCCCAGGGCTGCTTCACCTTGTCCACCGCTTCGATATAACTGTCGAGGTTATCAAGGATCTTCTGTATGGAGCCGGGGGGAAGACCCTGGATGCGGGGCTCGGCGGACTTGAAACCTTGCTTTAGTTCTCGTAGCTTCTTGTCGTAGTACTTGGCTTTAGCGCTCTCACTCTTAGGGTCGGCCGTGTTGGGTTTAGGGGACTGTGGGGCAGTGAGGATATCGAGGAGCTGACGGAGTTGGTCTGAGAATAGGAACTTGTCAATCTCGTCACGCAGACTGTTGGCTTCGTCTACCAGGCGGTTGAACTCCTGTAGCCCGGGATAGTCAACCAGGGACTGGTCAAAGAATTGTTTAATACGTTCGCGGATGCTGTCGGGCATGTAGATGTGCCAAGTAGTGGGACCAATATATGTCACCACGAGATGCAGCTTCTGAATGTTGAGGTGATGGGAATCGTCTCGTTTTACCTCCACGTAGTGTTCGCGTGGGTTTTGCAAGAGCTCGGAGATAATGTGGATCTCGTCGTGAGGGATGGCATCGGCAATGATACCGAACTGATGCTCAAAAACGTCTTCTAGGATGGTAGTGAGCACATCCTTGGTATAGCTCTTGGATATCTCGCAGCCCATTAGCCGGTAACCTTCCAGGATATTGGCTTTGGTATCCCACATTGCCATTTCCTTGATGGTCAGGTCTTGGTCGAGGGGTTCTTGTCTGAGGGTCAACATAGTAGTTCTATTTTATTGCTTTGAAGGTGGTACGAATGAGGTGCGACCAATGTAGGGTTGCGTAGGTAGGGGGTAAAGCCTTATTCGTTTTATTCTCTTTATTCGAGAATATTCTTTATATGACAGCATGTCGTGCATTAAAAGACAAGCTCATTGCTCAACTTTAGTGCACCATAGTGCCTGCCAATTATGAATTATGAATTGTGAATTATGAATTGATCAAACGCTCTGCATCGCGAAATAAAGAATAATGACGAATATTTTTTTCACACGAATGTCCACTAATGACCACAAACCAAAAGTCACTGACCAACGGGAAGTAATTCTCATAAATAATATTTTTGAATAAATTCACTAGTGTAGCGTCCTAACGATTTTTACTCGAATTTAGGATAAAGGCTCATGAGTTTAACCCTTGCATCTTTGGTGGTGAATTGCCAATTAACTTTTTTCCTCTCATTGAGTTTTTCAGACTCCCATGCTGACAGTTCGTTTCGGAGGGTATCTATGTTATCAATTAGGGTGTCAAGTTTGTGTATAGCTTTAGCATCACTTGTTGGGGTTGAATACCAGCGATTCAAGCCCATTAAAAATGTCATAAATGTAAGTATATATTAACTAGGGTGTCAAAAATTTAATCATCTTTAGTCATCATAAGGCCTCTATTTTAGTCTGTTTTGCTTTAATGTTTGTAAACATATATCGCACATATATTTAACTCTAAAAATTTGCATAAATCATTTATT
>Ga0256404_1009371_pt1 | contig 14086 bp, 13 predicted proteins | sample RumenRJG_01DNA_FD_185990 | JGI IMG/M metagenome (GOLD analysis project Ga0256404, IMG submission 185990) | Bovine rumen microbial communities from Lethbridge, Alberta, Canada - RJG_01 | ecosystem: Host-associated > Mammals > Digestive system > Stomach > Rumen | place: Canada: Alberta | collected...
CATGCCACGGGCCAGCGCATAAGAGAGACCGATAAGTTCCTCAGGCAGTTCTTTGTCCAAGATGGCCTCGGAGGACGCAACGTTGCTGTGGCCAAGGCACTGGGCATTGAACTGCGCCACCGGAGCACCCGTAGAGAAGTCCACATCCAGCTCGGAAACGTGGCTCTCTTCTGTCGGATCAAGATTATTCATTGTAGCCTTTACACGCCTCTGGTAAGGAGACTCGCCCGTCACAATCACAGCCTCCTTCGCCACCTGGCCTGCAAAACCGCTGTCGGTATCCAGCCAGTAAGCTTCCACAAACACCTTCTGCCCGGGCGTCGGCTCCACACCGATGGTCTTGAGATAGAGTTTCGTGAGGTCCGCTTCGCCCCAGTCATCCTCCGTGTCGGAGCTGATGATGACGGTCTTGCTCCAGCCGTTGGTGATGCCGGAAGACTGGCTCCCGGACATCTTCACGACCAGTTTGAACGGTGCAGACTCGTGTTTGATACCGCCGAAGATAACCAGCTGCGGCGTCACTATAACCGATTCATAGCTCACATTCGGCACGGCCACCTGCCCCATCGGAGCATTGGCAACAATCGTTTCTCCGGCCATTACACGGTTTGCGTTCAACCGCACATACAGGTTCATGCCGGACATCTCGGCCTTCTGACCAAGCGACGAAGCGCCACTGGCGTGCTCCGCCAGCCGGTCCCACTCGGACCGCTGCTCATTGGAAAGCGTTACCCAGCTCTTGGAAATCTTCTTCAGCGAAGCCCTGCGGGCCAGCTGGGCTCCGGTCGCAACCCCGGTCGGGTAACACTTCAGCGAAAGGATGCTACGGCCGCCCACCTGGCGAGCCGTAACACCCTTTGCCGACCCAGAAAAGCCCCCGAAAGCAATGGAAGGAAGCGCTATCATAGTTTAAGTATTGTTTTAATCTTGTTTTCGTAAATCTTTGATTCAAATTTACTTAACTAAAGAACGCCAGTCAATCCCCCAAACTTTCACCCTTACAACTATTTGACATAGTTAACTGCCATTATTACCAAACCATACTAAAACAAACCAAAACCACACATCAACTGAACAGATTCGCAAAAAAATGTCAAGATGAAGTGCTACTTAAATCTATTTGGGTATTGTTTCTTATTGTAAAGTTCACTCCAATTCGAAAGGTGTAAACCCTACTATATCAGCATATTGCGCTATCATAAAAACTGATATACCTTTGCCTTCGAGCTCAGCGAAATTATCGCACAACCGGTTGTGTTTTGTTTAACTCTTAATCATCAGAAAAATGATTATCGAAAACACAACACCCATCGCCGCCCTCACCGTTGGCGACCTCAAAGAACTCCTGATGGAGCTCGGAATGCAACCCAAAGCCGGTGCGGAAAAACCCACATCCGGAAACAACCGCCGTTACGTCTATGGCCTCAAGGGAATCCAGTCCCTGTTCAGCTGCTCTCACCTCACAGCGCAGCGTTACAAGGATACGTTCCTGGCACCCGCCTGTATGCAGCAGGGTCGCAAGATCGTCATCGACGTAGAGATGGCTGTGGAACTCTTCAAGACCCATAAGGATGGAAACAACTGATAGCATCAATCCCATCGAGGCTATCTCGGCAGCAGTGGAAGCCCAAGCGCACACGACCGACATCGACATGCTTGCCGTCAAGAGTGTCAACGACACACTCATTGATGCCTCCAGAGAGCCCGACCCAGAGCCCCTTTACGACAAGCTCTGGTACCAGGGCGAAGTTTCCTGCCTCTTTGCCGATTCCAACATCGGTAAATCCCTCTTCGCAGTCCAGATCGCCGAAGGAATCGCCCAGCGTTTCCGCGTCCTGTATCTCGATTGCGAACTCTCTGCCAAGCAGTTCCAGGACCGCTACACCAACAAGAAAACCGGCCAGCTGCACCGCTTCCCTGACAACTTCTTCCGTGCCACCATAGTACCGGCCCGCATGGACCTCAAAGACTGGGAAGACCGCATCCTCGGCAACATCGAGAAAGCCGCCCTACAGATGAAGACCCCCGTCATCATCGTGGACAACATCGGCTACCTATGCAACAACGCCGAGAAAGGCCAGGACGCCGGCACCTTTATGATGAAACTCCTGAAACTCAAGCAGCAGTACGCCTGGTCCATCCTCATCATTGCCCACACGCCCAAGCGCCACGCCTGGGCACCCATCACCCAGAACGACCTCGCAGGATCGAAGAAACTGTTCAATTACTTTGACAGCGTCTTCGCCATCGGCCTTAGCTCCAAGGACGAAAACTTCCGCTTCGTCAAGCAGTTGAAAGTTCGTTACGGAGGCTTCTCCTACGGTGCCGGTTCCGTGATGGTCTTCGAGCTCAGCAAAGACGATGACATGGTCCGCTTCAACTTCCTGTACACGGAGCCGGAGAAAAACCACCTCTCCGAACCTGACGACAACGACCTTATTCAGCGCGATATGCGTGTTGTAGAACTCCACAAGCAGGGTTTGAACTACCGTGACATCGCCGCCCAGGTTGGAATATCCAAATCTATGGTCGGCAAAATCATCGCCAAGGCCGAGCAGTCCACCCCTGCGTCCACCGTGGACAGCGTGGACAAGGTGGACAAAGTGGACGACGGTGGACAAAACCTTTTTGAAAACCAGGAATCAGAATAAAACCCTACAGCAATGGAATACGACTATCACCTCCAGAAATACGCAGGCCCCGCCTCCCGTCACACTTGCCCCAGTTGTGGCGGGAAGCGCTGCTTCACCCTCTACGTCGACAACAACGGCAATCCTCTCCACGAGACCGTGGGCCGATGCGACCATGAATCCGGCTGCAACTACCATTACACCCCGCGCCAGTACTTCAAGGACCATCCGGAGGCCAGACCCAACGCCGAAGACTGGCGCAAGGCTCCTGAATGGCTGGATAAGTCCGTCCACCAGCGTCCACCCTGTCCACCCGTCCACCGAGTGGACAAAGTGGACACCATCCCGGATGACATTGTTGCCAGGAGCATCCGCCCCACCTTCGACTCTGATTTCATCACCTTCCTCCGCACCCTTTTTGACCCGATAACGGTTTCCTCCCTCATCCAGGAGTATCGCATCGGGGTCACGCGCGAGAAAGCCGTCATCTTCTACCAGATTGACATTCAAGGCCGATGCCGCACCGGCAAGGTCATGAAATACGATCCCGAGACCGGCCACCGCATCAAGGACGAGAACACCAAAGGCCGCATCACCTGGGTGCATTCGCTGATGAAATACGCCGGCCAACTTCCTCAGGAATGGACGCTGACACAGTGCCTGTTCGGTGAGCACTTGCTGCCGCTCTTCCCCGAGAAGCCGGTTGCCCTGGTGGAGTCCGAGAAAACGGCCATTATCTGTGCAGGGCTCATCCCCAAGTTCATCTGGCTGGCCACCGGCGGCAAGTCCCAAATTAACGCCCGACTGGATGTCCTGAAGGGCCGCTCGATTACGGCATTCCCCGATATTGATGGATACAGTACATGGGTGGAGAAGCTCGCCCAGCTGGAGGAATTCTCCTACACGGTATGCGACCTCCTGGTCAAATACGGGAAGCCGGAGGACCACGAGGCCCACATCGACATTGCCGACTGGCTCATCCGCTGGCACCGCACACCCAATCCCCGGGCCGATGCTACCTTTGCTGCCGTGGCGCAGTACTTCTCCCCGGAGGTCCATGAAGAGATCCGGGCGCTCATTCACGACCTGGATTTGGAGTTTGTGGGGGTGGAAAAGATGGAGGATGTACCGAAGTAAAAAATCGAACTGGACTCCAATTGGACTCCAAGTCTGCCCATTTTATAATGCCTACCTTGCTACCAGATTTCCACAACGGAAGTCTGGTTTCTTTTTCTGTGGCCACAAAATGAGAAGCCATTGTTTCACTTAATCCCTGTAAGCAATGGACAAAACAGAAAAGACCATTACATTCGACAACCTGCCCCAGGCGGTTGCCACACTGCTCCAAGAAGTCCGGGAACTGCGTACCCTGACGGAGAATCACACCACCTACGGCGGCTTCTCGCCCTGGATGGATGTAGATGAACTGTGTGAGTACCTGCCCGGGCATCCGGCTAAATGCACGATATATTCGTGGGTTCAGCAGGCTGTCATCCCTTTTCATCGCTGCGGCAAGACACTTTGCTTCTACCGCCCGGAAATAGACAAATGGATTACGCGGAGATGAAGATAGAGAAACGGGAGCCCCGCTCCATCAAGGACATCCTTCTGGACATCGCAGAAGATCCCAACGATGACTATGGCAAAACCCTCCGGGAATTGTCATGCATACAAAAAGGTCTGAATGAACGTCGGAGCCGACGAAAACAAGACAAAAAGTAAACCCTGTTTCAGCGCCCTGAGAGCCCGATTCTCAAGGCGCTGATTCTTCTTTATACCTTAATATATCGGATTTTCGCCTAAAAAATAGTAAATTTGTTGGTTATTGTTGACCAATTTAATCATAATCAGATATTATCGTCAGAAATGAACGGCGGAAAACCTATACGAGTAATAGATCTGTTTTGTGGGTGCGGCGGTTTGTCCCTCGGCTTTCAGAATGCCGGATACGAAATTGTCTCTGCTTTCGACAACTGGGACGAAGCAATTAGCATTTATCAAAAGAATTTTGCTCATCCTATAGTCAAGCGTGATCTCTCACAAACAAAAGACATCAGTGACATTGAATCCTTACATCCCGACATGATTATTGGCGGTCCGCCATGTCAAGATTATTCCAGTGCCGGGCATCGTGATGAGACCCTCGGCCGTGCCAATTTGACTATCTCTTACGCTGAAATTGTCACCAAGGTCCGTCCGGAATTATTCCTGATGGAGAATGTTCCGACCATACAAAAGAGCGACAAACTAAGAATTGTTACCGAGATGTTCAAGGCCGCAGGTTATGGTCTTTCGATGAAGGTTATGGACGCCAGCAAGTGTGGTGTCCCTCAAAAAAGAAAGCGCTTTATCCTGGTTGGGAAACTTGGCGAAAAAGATGGTTTCCTGGATTCAATTCTCGATTCTCACTTGTCCGAAAAGAGTATGACCCTCCGTGACTATTTTGGAGATTCTTTGGGGTTCGAGTATTATTTTCGAGTTCCCCGTTCGTATAGTCGCCGCGGGGTTTTCAGCATTGATGAACCGGCAATGACTGTTCGAGGTGTTGATCGCCCCGTACCTTCAGGATATAAGGGGCACCCTGGAGATCCAGTTCCTCTAAATGACAGCATTCGCACCCTTACCTATCAGGAGCGCAGCTGGATTCAGACCTTCCCAAAGGATTTTGATTGGGGTGAAGGAAGCAAGACCAATCTTAATCAGGCGATTGGTAATGCTGTCCCCGTGAAGTTGGCGGAATATGTTGCAAACTGCTTGTTAGAGTATCTGAATGGCAAGGTTAATTGACTTGTTTTCCGGCTGCGGAGGCCTTAGCCTCGGATTCCAGCAAGCCGGATTTGAAATTGTGGCTGCCTATGACAATTGGCAGCCAGCTATTGATATATACCGAGCCAACTTCGATCACCCCATTTACAAACGGGATCTTGCACGTGAGGATATTGTTGAAGAATTGACAGCACTTCACCCCGACATTATCATTGGAGGTCCTCCTTGCCAGGACTTTTCCATTGCCGGCAAAAGGGAATTTGAAGGCAAAAGGGCCAATTTGACTCGCATCTATGGCAATATAATATCTGCGGTACGCCCCAGATGGTTTGTTATGGAGAACGTGTACAACATTGAAAAATCACCCATCTTCAACGAGGTCATAGGCATTTTCAAAGCAGCTGGCTATGGAATAACCAAACGAGTATGGGATGCAAGTTATATGGGCGTTCCCCAAATGAGGCGTCGTTATTTCGTCATTGGCCGCTTGGACACTCCGGACAACTTCCTTCTTGAACCGCTGTTGGCGGGTCTTTCAGAGCATCGCATGACAGTCAGGCAATACCTTGCCGACAGGCCATTAGACACGGAATACTATTACATGCACCCTCGCAGCTATGCACGACGGGCAATCTTCTCGGTTGATGAGCCAAGCTCCACCATTCGTGGTGTCAATCGCCCCATACCAGAAGGTTATCACTTCCATCCGGCAGACAAGACATTCAACATTGCGAATGTCCGTGCCCTGACTTCTGCAGAAAGGAGTTACATTCAGACTTTCCCTCCCGATTTCGTTTTTGTCGGGGCGAAAACTGACGTCGAGCAGGCTATAGGGAATGCGGTCCCGGTCAAGATGGCCGAATACATTGGAACAAGGATCATTAACTATATGCGCGAGAATGATTGACCAGGACGCAAAAGGGTTTGTTATCGGTGATCTTGAGTTTCAGGGTTACGCTAAGACTACGGCGCAGCTACTATCCAGCCTTGGCATAGGTGAAACCACGATTGCCAAAATCGTAGACAGGATTAATCAGGGAGACAATGGCCCTCTTCCTGTTTACAGGCGCGCCGTAATCCTTTGCATGGACGGTGATGATTACATGCCGAAGATTGAGAGGTCACTCCAGTCTTATCCGCTCGGTATTGTCATCCAGCCACAACAGATTATTGTGATTCGTCAGGCAGAAGAACCTGTTGCGGTCCCATACGATCAGTTGTTAGATAATATTCCCCTTTTCTCTTCGCTTTTCACGTTCCAGAACAATAAGAGAGACAAATACTTGACGCTGGAATTCGACCAGCTCGTCGAGTCCTTGAACAGGGCGCTGATTCTGAATGACAATTCAACTCGGGACACTCAGACTTTTATTTTCAACCTTCTTTACATAGTCCATTTCTCGAATATTCTGGGCGAAGAAGTCATCGAAACAAATCTTGCAGACCCCCTTAAAGAAGACGAGGTCAAACTCGCAAACATACTCAACCACTACCAATCCTCTGAGATACCCTTCCTTCGCGAAGTCAGCACAACTATACGAATATCAAAGGAAGCCTTCAGATACATCTTTGCAATCTTGAAGTTTGACACGCGCCTTATTGACGTGGAACTGCTTACTTCTCTGATTTACAGGATGACCAATTCTGCTGATTCTGGTCTATTTGGACATCAGACCTCTTTCGAAAACGTAAACAAACTGCTTCAACCCTTTGTGTTCGACGGATTGCGGAAGAAGATAGAGTGTGCTTCTAAAGAGAGTATTGGCAAGATAATCGACGAGATATACCACCTAAAGTTCTTCGACCCGACTAACGGTCCCGGTTGTTTCCTGGCGGCTGCTTATTCCGGACTGAATGAAATATTGAAAGACATTGAGCAAAAGTTCGATGTGAAATGCGAGAACCTTTTGCCTCTTTCCAATTTTGTGGGCCTTGTTTCAAATGAGCTTACAAAAGACCTTACAACTCTCGCTCTGGTATTCGCCCATACGACGGAAGCCCTGAGATTCTCCAACCTTGTATTCCCGTCAATGATGCAACTGGAGCAAGATCTGCGCGTATCTATTGGTGACGAACTAACAGAGGATTGGGGCAGATATGTCCCTGCCCAGGAAGGTGTATATGTAATTGGCAGCCCCCGGTTCCTTGGCGCACATCGAAACCTCGATGTCGTGGAGAAAGAGAAGATGCAACGCATTTTCGAATCTCAAACCCTTAATTCAGCGGACTATTGCTCCACTTGGCTCATCAAGGCCGCCAAGTATATTGGCACTACAGCGGCAAAGGCCGCTTTCGTTCTAACTAATTCTGTTTCCCAGGGTGTACAATCCACATTCATTCTCGATAAGGTCAACGAGTTTGGCTGCGAGTATGAATTTGCGTACCGTTCTTTCAAATGGAAGACAAGCAACGATAATGCTGGTGTTACCGTGGTTATCATTGGGATTTCTTCCAGAGGTACTACCCCGCACAAGTTAATTGTAGATGATGGCAAGCGAATAGAATGTGAACGTATTGGTGCCACCTTGCTGCCAAACATAGACATACGCGTAAAGAAAAGGAAGAAGCCACTCTCTCCTTACCTTCCTGAAATGAGAAAAGGCAATATGCCTGATGGTGCAACTGCCCTGCAGTTCACTTCAACAGAACGCGATGTGTTTCTTGAGGAGTTTCCTGAAGCCGAGCGATTTATCCGTCCTTTATATGGCGGTGATGAGTTCGTGAAATCGACTCCAAGATGGGTTTTGTGGATCTCAGACAAAGAACTTGAGGACGCTCTTAAGATCAAGGGCATCGCGGACCGCATTGAGATTGTTCGAGCCACACGCAATGCCGCCGGCTCCACTGCATCAGAAAAGAGCCGGGAGAATCCTCACAAGTTCAGGGAGACAAATATGACTTCCAAGGGAAAGGTGTCTATCGTGGCCCCTTGCGTCACCTCAGAGAACCGGGCCTATTTCCAGATGGGCATCCTTGATTCTAAGGCAATCGTCAACAACAATGTTAGCGTCGTGTTCGATGGTGAGATTTGGTTGCTCGCGCTTCTTGAGTCAAGAATGCATATGGTGTGGGTCAAGAGTTGTTGTGGCGGACATGAAACAAGGCCCCGGTATTCATCCGAATTATGCTATAATACGTTCCCTGCTCCAGTCATAGAGAAACGGCAAAAAGATATTCTCGCCAATCTATCAATCACGCTTCTCGAAGTTAGAGAGAATTATTGCGACAGGTCCCTCGGCAACCTCTATACGAATATGCCTCCGGAACTTGCCAGGGTTCATTCCTGGATTGATGCTACCGTCGATTCCCTTTACCGTAGCCGACCTTTTGAAAGCGACGAGGAACGTCTGCTCTGGCTCCAAAACCTTTATAACGAATTGATAGAGAATGAATAACTTTTTTGAGACACAATACGAGCACAACGGCCGCAGTATTACGACCGACGAGCTGGGCATGCGCGAGATGCAGCGTCGCGTATATGAGAAGTATGAATCTCAGTACTTGCTCCTGAAAGCACCTCCTGCATCGGGTAAATCAAGGGCGCTTATGTTCGTTGCTCTTGAAAAGTTGCGCAGCAAACAAGTAAAGAAGGTTATTGTTGCCGTTCCAGAGCGCTCAATAGGCAAGTCTTTTGCGTCCACCGATCTGGTTAGCAATGGATTTCATACCAACTGGACTGTTACGAGGAAATACGACTTGTGTACTCCAGGCGGTGAGCCAATGAAAACCGCAGCCTTCGCAGAGTTTATGGATGATCCGGATGCGACTGTCCTTCTCTGCACCCACTCCACCCTTCGTTTCGCCTACGACAAAATTGGCAGCGCAAAATTCAACGGATGCCTTCTTGCTGTAGACGAGTTCCATCACGTGTCTGCTGAAGCTGACAGCAAACTTGGCGAGTTGTTACGAGCCGTCATGAATGAGACCAACGCCCACATTCTCGCAATGACCGGTTCCTATTTCCGTGGAGATTGCGTGGCCGTTCTCAGCCCCTCTGACGAACGAAAGTTCACCAAAGTCACGTATAACTACTATGAGCAACTCAACGGTTATCAATACCTTAAGTCCCTGGGTATAGGATTCCATTTTTATAATGGAGTCTATCTCAACGCCCTGAAAGATCGTAATGTGCTTGATCTCAATAAAAAGACGATCATCTACATCCCCAATGTGAATTCTGCCGAATCCACAAAGGAGAAGTTGATGGAAGTGGACCAGATTCTCGAGTGCATTGGAAAGTATAAGGGCATTGACGATTCGGGTATCTACCATGTTCAGACTGAGGATGGCCGTGAACTGAAAATAGCAGATCTGGTCGACGATACTGATTTTGAACAGCGTGAAAAGGTAATGTCGTATCTCCGGAATGTAAAGAAACCGGAAGATATTGACATCATCATTGCCCTGGGAATGGCTAAGGAAGGATTTGACTGGCCGTTCTGCGAAACAACATTGACCATTGGCTACCGTGGCTCGCTCACAGAGATTGTCCAGATAATAGGCCGTTGTACTCGCGATAGCGCTAATAAGGATCACGCACAATTCACAAACCTTGTCGCTGAACCTAACGCAAACCGCGAGGAGATCGTAGAAAGTGTAAATAATATCCTCAAGGCAATAACCGCTTCCCTTCTTATGGAAGAGGTTATTGCACCTAAATTCAATTTCCAACCAAAAAACCTGAATCCCGACGGTACCGGCACAAATGGAGAAGGAGGATTTGATGATGGTCGTGGGCATACGGTTTTCATCGATGGCTTCCGTGGAATAAAGTCTGAAAGGGTTAAGGACATTATAGAGAACGACGGCATTGACCTCAAAGCTAAAATTCTTCAAGATCCGGATGTACAAAAGGCCATTGGGCAAAATGTCCCTGCTGAAACCATCAATAACGGGCTTATACCAAAAGTTATCCGTAATGTATACCCTGATCTTGATGACGCAGAGGCGAAGGAATTGAGCACTTATGTTGTCATAGATACCGTATTGTCCCATAAGGACGTGAAGGATATCAACGGTCAAAAGTTCTTGGAGTTTGCTAACCGACTCATTAATGTAAACGAATTGAATCTTGACTTGATCTATTCCGTCAATCCTTTTATGGACGCATATGAGGTTATGTCTAAATCGCTGGATGCACGTGTTTTTAAGTCTGTTCAGACATATATCCGTGCATTGAGGATAGATGTGACCGAAGATGAGGCAAGAGTCCTTTGGCCTCAAATCAACGACTTCGTTAAGAAATTCCAACGTGAGCCTAATCTCGACAGCGTTGATCCCTACGAACGTAGACTGGCAGAGGTGCTTTTATACGCAAGAAGAAGAAAAATGGAAAAGAATGGCTGAAACTGATTTTCTTGATTTTCTCACTGAGAATGACCCTTTAGGCCTGCTGGCTGAGAAGCCCAAAGTCAGACCTAAAGCGAAGAATTCTGTGCTGCTCAACAACTTCGAAGAGATTGTGTCTTTCTTCGAAGAGCATAATCGTGAGCCACAGGATTCGACTAAGGATATCAAGGAGTTTCAGCTATTTTGCAGATTGAAGGCTATACGTTCCAGTGCTGACAAAGTAAAGAAACTAAAAGAATACGACTTATACGGCCTCTTGAATAAAGATGGCGTGTTGGACATTCCTCTTGACAACATCCTTGATGATGACCCCTGCGGCTTGCTCGGTAACGATTACGACGAAACCATTTTCACTCTAAAGAATGTACGCAAATCGGACCGCATATCTCCCGATTATATTGCGAGAAGGAAGTTCTGCAAAGATTTCGAGAACTATCAGCCAATGTTCGAGACCTTGCGTCAAGACCTTGAAAGCGGACGCAGAAAGCTTGCCGTATACAATTCTCAGGAGCTGGCTCCAAACAATTTCTATGTGCTTGGTGGTGTAATCCTGTTCCTTAAGTCTGTCGAAGGGAATGTCTCCAATTATCAGTATATGAGCGGTGAACGCCGCAGGTATGACGGACGTACAGAATGCATTTTTGATAATGGGACCACATCTGACATGCTCTTCCGGTCCCTCGATAAAGCCTTGCAGCGTGATGGTTATGCCATCTCGGATTATGTGGAAGACCTTTCGTTGGATAACGAGAATGTATCTGACGATGACTGTCCTAAAGGTTATGTGTATGTCCTCCGTAGCCGTCACGCAAAGCTGAGAAACGTCCCGGACGTCTACAAAATCGGTAGCACGAACACGACTGTATCAGACAGAATTCGCAATGCTGTGAATGAACCCACTTATTTGTATGCCGGAGTGGATATTGTTGAGACATACCGTTGTTTCAACATTCCGGCCCGAGAACTTGAGGACCAGCTGCACACGTTTTTTGATCGGGTCAGGCTAAATATCAATATCCCGGATGAGAAAGGTGCGGTTATTTCACCCCGAGAGTGGTTCTGTGTCAGCATTGAAGCAGTAAGTGAAGCCGTTAAATTGATTCTGTTAGGAACAATTAAAGATTATGTCTACGATCCTGATGCGAGGAAAATCATAGCAAAACATGCATTTGTTGCCGGAAAATCGTTCTCGGCCGAGGGTGTTACGTCGTTCGCTAATGCGACCACCGTAAATATTGAACACTTTACCAATCAAGGAACCTTCAATGACTTGTCTGGAGCAAGTATCTTCTTCCCCGGAAAGAGCATTTCTTCTGATACTCCAACGCAGATTGAGTAATGGCTAATATAAAAGAATTCAATGCACATCCCGGAAGCACTTTTAACGACAATTCCGGTTCAATCATAACGGTCAGTCCTCAGGGAACGACCGTAAATCAGTCCATAGTGCAACCTGAATCGAAATTCCCCAAGGCTTCTAATCAAGAGAGCCCGCTGTATTTCGATGAGGAAATCATTGACAAAGTCGACCTCATCCGTGTCCTATATGCGATGTGGAAACTCGGTTTCTTCAAGCTTGAAAATGGAAGAGTTGCTTCTGAGAAGGTAGTTTTCGAGACATTCAGCAAAGTGTTGCACACTGAGATGAAACGCCCTTCTAATAATCTTGGCGCGACACGTTTGAACAAAGGGGACGCAACAGACAACTTCAAAATCTTCAAAGAGATGATGAAAAAGATAGAAGAGTTTGAATGCGGAAGCAAGTAGTGCTCCAGGGCGGCTAAAGAACCATTCCCTTTATCTCGGCCATTAACGAATCCCTCTTTTTCTCGGCTATTTTTCGTTCCTGCAGTCTCAATTCCCTTGACTCGCGTCGCTCCTGCCGATGCTTTCGGTATAGATCGCCGTTTTCAATTATATCGGCGGTCACTCTTTCCACGGTGTCGGCGAATTTAGCTTTCACCAGTTCGCACTCCCAGACGATTTCGACGGACCACCCCTTAGCTTCCAGCTTACGCCAAACTTCTTGGTCCCTTTCCTGATTCCGCTCGACTTTTTTTACCCAGAACTCTGTATTCGTCTTTGGGACCGTATATTCCTTGCATCCATTATGTCCGTGCCAGAAACAGCCATGGACAAAAACCACGGTCCGGTGTTTCGGCAACACGATGTCCGGGGAGCCTGGCAGTTTCTTGACGTTCAACCGGTACCGGAATCCTCGCCGCCAGAGGGCACGCCGGAGGGCCACTTCCGGCTTCGTATTCTGGGAGCGGATGTGCGACATCAATTCGGATCTTTCTTCCTTTGTCAGTCTATCGGCCATGCATTTGGGAGCTTGCAAGTACAAAGTTAAAAAAAGTTTCTGGCAGTTCCGTCCAATAGAATTCACTACGCCCAAACGGGGTAAACGCCCACACCATACCTCTTGCATTACCGGTTGATTTTGTGTAACTTAAAGGTGTAAACCTAAACACAAACTCAGCCATGAAGATCCTCTTCGACAACGGCCACGGTATCGACACCAAGGGCAAGCGGAGCCCCGACGGCCGTCTCCTGGAATACGCCCAGAACCGGCTCCTTGCCGGCCGCATCGTCACCGCCCTCCAGGCCCGGGGCCACGACGCCGCCCTCCTGGTACCCGAGGAAACGGACATCTCCCTGCCCGAGCGCTGCCGCCGCGTGAACGAGTGGTGCCGCCAGCTGGGCAAAGACAACGTCCTCCTCATCTCCATCCACTGCAACGCCGCCGGCCGTGGCGACCGCTGGCTCTCCGCCCGCGGCTGGTGCGCCTACACCACTCCCGGCCCCACCGGTGCCGATGCCCTCGCCACCGCCCTCTACAACGCCGCCAAGGCCCACCTCCCCGGCATGCGTCTCCGCACCGACTACACCGACGGCGACCCCGACCAGGAAGCCGCCTTCTACCTCCTACGCCACACCATCTGCCCCGCCGTCCTCACCGAAAACCTCTTCATGGACAACCACGAGGACTGTGACTTCCTCCTCAGCAAAGAAGGCCAACAATCTCTTGTTGACCTCCATATCGATGGCATTATTTCCTACCTTGGTGTTTAGTCCTTCAAGCACCCAATCGGGACCACATAGACGCCGTCATCGCGTCGGTACGCAATCTCTCCGATGCCCACGAGAACCATCAGGAAAGACGGATTCTTCATCTTGGTAGGGTCAATCTTATCCCGGAGCTTGATGAGCGTCTGGGCACCTTCGTTAATGAGGCCCTCTCCGCCAATCTTGATCTCGATAAGGCCGTAACTGCCGTCACGCAGATGAACGATAGCATCACATTCCAATCCTTCAGAATCACGGTAGTGATATACTTC
>Ga0256404_1009372_pt1 | contig 14083 bp, 12 predicted proteins | sample RumenRJG_01DNA_FD_185990 | JGI IMG/M metagenome (GOLD analysis project Ga0256404, IMG submission 185990) | Bovine rumen microbial communities from Lethbridge, Alberta, Canada - RJG_01 | ecosystem: Host-associated > Mammals > Digestive system > Stomach > Rumen | place: Canada: Alberta | collected...
CTTCGTTGATAACAAAACATTTATCAATCTTACTTGTTAAATTGTATAGCTCTCTCCTTGTGTCAATCAATCCTTTAGCATCAAATGTGAGCCAAGCCATCACCTTGTGCTCATCCTTTGCCAACTTTACCTTCACATTAGGCTCATTCAGCAAAAACTCACCCTTAGGCAGCTCAGGCTCACCAATCTCCATATCCTTAGTGAGCTTCATCAGCTCCTTGTGAAAGAAAGCAGCTTTGTCGGGCACATCGTCATCACATTTCAGTTCAATGCATGTCAATGGGTTCTTACCCGATGTGACATACCTTTTAGACTTGCCCACCTTCTTCACATCCTTCTGCATAGGCTTGCCCTGTGCCTGTGGGTCAACAACTATCGAACCATCGTCATATATACGCGTGTTCGATTTAAACGACTTCTGTAGTTTCCTGCGTGGAGATGAAGTGCCTTGCACCTCTATCTCCTGTTTTGAATCCTTTTCCATAATTTTAACTTTGAAATTTAAGTTTAAGAAAAACCGAGAAAACATCCAAATATGAATGTGGAATTACGAATGTGGAATTTTGAATTAGTCGCACGGCGTGCGATGAAGAATTATTCAATTAAAAATTATCTTGCTTCCTATTCCATATTCCTGCTGGTTAGCCCTTCCCTATTGGGGTTTCTGTCCCCCGGGAACGGGGGAAGTGAAAGGGGTGTAAAGACCATTGAGGATGGGAGAGGCTTCTTATACTATATTTATTTTATCAACATAAATCGTGGTGGCTTGCATCTGTTCACCAGTTTGCTGCGAGTTCCACTCCCTCACCACCATAGTGCATTGCACCCTATACATATACTGCGGGTCGTACTTAGGGCAGTTCACCGCCTTTTCGCCTGTTATCTCCCCGAGGAACGTGTCGATACCGTCCGACAGCTTCAAGGTTACTGAGTTGATTACTTTCTGTTCGCCAGTCTTCTTATCAACATACTGACGAGTGTTCAATGGGCTTTGAGCCAAGATTCTAACATTTGTTTCCATAAAACTTTATTTAATGATTAAAAATATGATTAAACATACTAATGCTATTCTTCTCAACACTATTCATAAGTTTAGTGCTAATCTTTAGGTCGTTGCATTGGATAGGTATTCCAGCAGAAGTTTTCAACACCACCAAATAGCTGTTAACAGCTGCAAATAAATCTTCCAAAGAGCCGAAGCCATCAACATCGGCAATTACCTCACAGCAATTCCTTTTGTTTTCAATCCAGAACGAATATTTGCCTGCACGATTACTGTTAACAGAGTTCTCAAAAACCCTAACGATAAGTTCTAATGGCTTCTTGTCCCATTTCACTCCCAGTTCCTGCATGTGCATAACAGCATAGTTCAGTTCGGCTGGTTGAATATCAATAGAACCTTCTACCATTCTTGCTAAAGCCTTAGCCACATTTATTGATGCTGCTGTTTCGCCTTCTAAGGATAGAACATAGAAACGAGTACCTTCTATGTTTTCATCCTTAACATACTCCTCCAGAGTTTTTGGTTCTTCACCTGGTGTAATGTTCACCCACTGCGCATGTCCGTAGCTATCTACTCCTGCAAACATGCAACGAAATACTTTCCCATTGAGGGAGTTGTAAAGAAATATATTATGCATTAAATTATAGCAATCCGCTTCTTAAAACACTTCAACGTGAAGCATTTTGGTCGGATGCAATGCAAATGTAATAACTGTAAAGGGGATCAATAATCAAAAAAAAGTAGCGTTACTAATTATCAGTCTTATGTTACTACTTTTATATAGTAATGTTACTACTGGCGTTACTAATTACGAAAAAAGGCTAAGAAAATTACTTCTTAGCCTCGCTTATAATATCATATATGCTATAACACAAACGGTTGTAGTCTTTAAATTTCTTTTCTTGTTGCTTTGAGTCCGTTTCATTTAAAGCCTCTTGTTCCACCCATTTCTTTTTGGCATTAATTGCCCAATAACTCAAGTTTATTTTTCTTGCGTTATTAGGCTTTATTTTTTCTTCACCCGTTATTGTTGTTAGCCAGCGATTAAACTCATAGAAATCCTTAAATGTAATGTTTTGATACAAAACCAACACATGATAAAAACACACCCAATCTATAGCATTTCTATTCTCATACAATTTAAGAATTTTGGGCATCATCTTCTTGCATTTAGTTTCTGTTAAATCAGTACTATATGAAAAATCACTTTCATTATCATCGTCTTCAGTAAAGGGATTTATTTCTTCCGTTTGTTCTTGCCATTTCTTTGTCAACTCATAATATCCCATGTGTAGAAACAATTCTAACACAGGGCTATCAATATCAGTTTCAAGTTCTTTTTCAACAATTTTTTTACCCAACATGGAATAATTCTCAATATAAGGTTTTATATTACCAAAACCTTTAATATGTACTATTTCGTTTTTTTCTTTTTCTTTAAGCGTACCTATATCATCAAAAGAAAGTTCTTTGTTATCATTCGCTTTGTAAGCATCAGTAAGGAAAAAATCTTTTGATTCAGCCCATTCTTCCGTTTTTAAATATTCGTTGAATTCATTTTCAAATAAAAATCTATAATCGTTTTCTGTCATACCTGCTCTAACATTCTTTATATTTGTAAGCTGATGAACAATATATCTCATGTAAAAGCAAACTATATGAAGTATTTTATTTCCATTTTCTGCTAAATCATTGCTCAAATTTAGCAGATACTGTTTATCGGCTATTAGCTTTTCTCTTTCCTCATCAAAGGCATCAATCTCCATGTTAACATTATTATTAATGCTAACATTTAATGAAGGACTAATTCTCTTTATATATGGTTCTAAGCCATCAACGACTCCTTCAAACTTATATAATAATTCTTCGTTTGTTCCATAACGAGTATCAAGCAAACTTTTTTTCACCTCTTCCCAATATTCCTGACACAAGGCTATATTGTCATGAAGTGAGCATGCCAAATAAAAGGCTAATGCATATATTTTAATAGTTTCTCGCTTCTCCTTTATAATAGTTCTACTTTCTTCTTTAAACCGTTTAAGCTCTTCGTATTGCTTATTCATTGCATTATCATACTTTTCAAAGAGCTTTTTACGGTTCTTTATTCCCTCTAATGTCATATCAGATTATTCAAGTTTAGTTTATTTTCGCTAATCTAAATCAGATTATCATCGTTGTCTGCCCATTTATCACACTGAGCCATTACTGTTTCGAGTGCTTTTTCCTGTCCCTGTGGTGGATATTTGTATTTCTTCAACAGGCGTTTCACCATCACACGCATTTTGGCTCTCGATGACGATTTTAAGTTCCAGTCGATAGTGCGGTTCTTGCGCAACTGCTCGGTAAGTTCCTTGGTAAGTTTCACAAACTCCTCGTCAGAATAGGCATCCTTGATGCCTTCGGGCGAGCTGAGTGCATCGTAGAAGGCTTTCTCTTCGGGTGTTAATCCCAGTTCGTTGCCTTCTTCCTCGGTTCGCTTTATCTCGGCAGCCATCTTTAGCAGTTCTTCAATAACCTCTTCGTTTGTGAGCATTCCTTTCAGATAGTTTGAAAGCGCCATATTCATAAGGTCGCTAAACTTCTGACTTTGCACCACATTGGTGCGTTCATATTTGCGTATGCTTTCCTTTAGCAGTTTTTCAAGTAGTTGCACGGCAATATTTTTCTCTTTCATCTTGCGTATCTCTTTGATGAAGGCTTCATCAAAGAGTGAGAAATCGCGTTCCTTATTCTCAAACAGATTTATCACTCCTGTGCTCTGTATGCTCTGTTCCAGTAGTTTAGATATTCTGTCGTTGATTTCTTTTTTGCTCACCTTGCCTTTCTGGCTTAAACGGCTAAGCATAATTCTCACGGCATCCATGAAGGCTACTTCGAGTTTCTCTTGCCTTGTGAGCAGCGAACGGCATAGTGTTTCGGCATTGTGCAGCAGCGCACTCTCACGCAGATAATCTTTCAGCACACTTTCGTTTCTTGGTTCAAGCAGAAAGTTCACGCCACCTGTGATAAGTTTTGCACGTTGGGCATTAGTGCCTTCAAAGAAAGGTTTGTAGTCGAAGCCATGCAGCAGGTCACGGCAAATTTCCAGTTTCTCCTGAAACTTCACCTTTGCCGTTTTTTGTATGTCGGGATCGCCAAACTGCTGTTGATCGCGACGGGTATAGTCTTGCATGGCTTGTTTCAAGGCACCAGCTATGCCCACGTAGTCAACAATCAGTCCGCCCTCTTTTTCTGGGAACACACGGTTCACACGTGCTATTGCCTGCATAAGGTTGTGCCCCTTCATGGGTTTATACACATACATTGTTGCCAATGATGGCACATCAAAACCCGTTAGCCACATATCAACAACAATAGCTATCTTCATAGGGCTATTGTCGTCTTTAAACAGCTTGGCATATTCCTTGTTGTTCTTTGCCGAAATAATGTTGTGCCACTCTTGCTTGTCTTTGTTGTCGGCACTTGCCACCACATGCACCTTTTCTGTCCATTCAGGACGCATTTCGAGCAATCGTTTGTAAATCTTCACAGCAGCTTCTTTGTCATAAGCCACAATCATAGCTTTTCCAGTCAGCTCGTACTGGCGGTTTTCCTCATAGTGTTTCACTATGTCGGTGCACAAGCTGTTAATAGTGGCATCCTTGCACAAAATGCCCTTTATGCCGCTGTTTTCGTGGCGTGCCTTGTTTATCTGCTCTTCGGTAGCACCCTCAGCAGCCAAGTCGTCAAAGGCTTTATCGAGCTGTTGCAGAGCATTCTGATCGAGTTTCAGGTTTATAACACGGCTCTCGTAGTAAACTGGGCGTGTGGCACCATCGGCAACAGCCTGTGTCATGTCGTACACATCAATGTAGTTGCCAAACACCTCTTTGGTGTTTCTGTCGCGCTCGGCTATAGGTGTGCCTGTGAATCCAAGGAACACAGCATTAGGCAATGCTTCACGTAGCAGCAGGGCATAGCCTTTCTTCATGCTCTGTGTTTTGCAGTCCCAGTGTTCATCGCCATATTGCGAGCGGTGTGCCTCGTCGGTGATAACAATAATGTTGTGCCTATCGCTAAGCAGTCCTGTTTCTTCTTCAAATTTCTGAATGGTGGTGAATATTATTCCGCCTGTTTCCAAGTCTTTCAGTTTGGCTTGCAGGTCTTTGCGCCCTCCAGCCTCTGCTTTCACCTTGTTTCCTTTCTCGTTAAGGTCGTAGCCCACCTGCTGTGGTATCTGTCGCAGAAACTTGCTGCATCCAGCAAACTGCTCGTATAGTTGTTGGTCTAAGTCGTTGCGGTCGGTAACCACCACTACTGTCAACCCAGCAGCTTTCTGCAACATTTTATGCACAAAGAACACCATTGAGAACGATTTGCCGCTTCCTTGTGTGTGCCAGAACACGCCACCCTTACCATCGCCTCTGAAATAGGCTTCATGGGCGCTTTCTATGGCTTTGTTCACGGCAAAGAACTGGTGGTAGGCACCCATCACTTTTCGTGCCTTACCGCTCTTGTGGTCGAAGCACACGTAGTTTTGCAGTATGTCGAGTAGTCGTTCTGGTGGGAACACACCTTCAAAGAATGTTGAGTAGTCGGCAACAGCTGTTGTTTCATAGTCGCCATTCTTCGATTTCCATTCCATAAATCTGTCTTCGGGTGCAGTAATTGTTCCCGCTTTTGTTGTTAGCATGTCGCTGATAACGCTAAAGGCATTATACACAAACATGCTTGGGCATTTCTGCTGATACTGCTTTATCTGCAAGAAAGCATCATCATCTTCCACATTGTCGTTGGCAGGCGATTTCAGTTCTATCACCACAAGTGGCAGTTCGTTTATGAGCACCACCATGTCGCAGCGAATTTTACCGTACTCCTCCACGGTGTATTGGTTCACCACCTTGAAGTAGTTGTTCTTTGGTGTTGCAAAATCAATGAGTCTTACTATATCTGTGCGAGGGCTGTTTTCGTATTGAAAAGTCACAGGCACACCATTCTGCAGGTAGTCTGTGAATGTTTCGTTGCGCTGTTCAAGAGTTCCCTCGTTTACTGAGGTAACAATGCGCACAGCCTCGTCGATTATCTGTTCATACGTGTCGTTTGGCATAGATGCGAACTCCCCGGTGCGGTTTAATTCATCGAGGGTTTGGTGTAGTTTGTCTTTGTCAACAGGTTCTCTATGGTTGCGCTCCATGTCGGGGGCATACTCATATTCATAGCCCATTTGCCTGAACATTTCTATCAGCGCCTGCTCATAGCTGTTTTCTGTGAAATTATCGTTCTCGTTCATTTTAATGGTATTTTCTTATTTAGAGTTGACTATATTTCGTTTACTTTCAACTCACCCGACATCAGCTTGGGTAAGAGAGTGTCACGGAGTTGGGAGAGAGTTTGGATTTCTTTATAAGAATCCCTTATACAAGCAATTAATGGTGATACTATTTTATTAAAATTGTGAATTGTAGTAAAATCAGGTATCAATATTTTGTAATTTTCAAGTGCGCCTTTCCATACCGCATATGGCATTGTTGAACCTTTTGATGTCCTATTTGCATAACTAATAGTTTCATTTTGATTGCATTGTAATAATGAATAATATAGATACTCTTTGTCTTGTGGTTCAAGGACAAAACATGTGTTTCTTGTAATACCATCACATGGAGCTATTATAACGCGATGAAAATACACACGCATTGCACCAATAACAATGTCGTTTACTGAAAATTTCTGAAGGCTACTTTGAGCATCTTCACTATTGCCAAATCTATCAATACCAAGATGGTGCATTGGAATAATATCTATAGGAAGGTAGGGTAGTTTTCCTTTATTTTCTTTTTTAATAGAATCTCTTTTTAATTTAAGAATATCTCCAAGTGTTCCCACTTTCCACCCTTTAGGTATTCTTCCCAGTTCGCTTTCTTCGAACTCGCCATCCTTGAATGGTTCGAAATCAACAAACCAAGACTTAAATAGTGCCTGTGCCTGCTGTTCCAAGTTATCACTTATCTGTCTGTTTACCTCGATTTTGTTGTCAAGGGATGAAAGAACAGCTGCGATTTTCTGCTGAGTGTGGAGAGAAGGAAGTAATATGGGGAAATTTTTCATGACAGAGCCTGATACTTCTTTAAATGTTGTACCACTGCCCAATCCTTCAATCTTTCTCTTATTATAATGAAGTAAATAATACAAAAAAATATTATCTACAACATCTTTGTTGGGAATTACGCTCTTAAAACCTTGATTGGTGCATAATTCATTGGCTGCAATTACAATATATCCGATAGGAGCACGTGACGAGAATAAAATACTACCTTTAGGCAGCATTTTACATGAACAGGAATTGTATCCTTCTGTTGTTATCATTCTTTCTCCTCGACTAATAAAGCAGCCATTATAATTAGATAGATCTTTTGGAGTTATCCAAGAGATATTTCCATCATAATTTAATGGATTTTTAGTAGAAGGTGTTGCACCTCCAACAATTTGACCAACTTCCCCCAATTTATATTCTTTCCACTCACTCATAGTTTGAATGACTTTAGTTGCTGTTTTAAATCGTTTATTTCTGTTTCAAGAACCCTTTTTCTGATTCCTTGGACATCTTTATTGGGAATCTCCATATATGCCCTCATAGAATTGAAATAGCTACTATTAATAGCGTCTAATTCAGTCTGCTTTGCATGAATGGCATCTTGTATCTCCTTTATCTTTCTAAGATCTTGTAGCCTTTGATATTCGGCTTGTTTCTTTCCACTCATTTTTTGATAGCGGAATGAAAGAATACCGTAAAACAAACTAATAATTGCAACTAATAGAGTAGCAATTGCTATTATCAATGTCCACACTTCAGCATTCATAAGTTACTTTTTAAGTTGTTTTTTAAGCCACGATTCACGGGCTGTATTTTTTCTTTCTTCCATTGACATTGGGAAACCATCCCATTCGTGCATTGCATCCAATTCATCACGCAGTTCTTTTCTGCGATTTAGCCTTTCTACTACGTATATTATTATTGGAACAATAACAGCTAACAAAGCCAAAAGTCCAGAATAAGAATTTAAAACATCTATAAACTCTTTCATAATTTACCTCTCTTTAAATCTTATAGCCAATGGAACCCAGCTGCTTTCTGATTTCTTCTTCTAAATCATGGCTTTCTTTTATAAGATCAGAAAACTCTGTGGTCAACCTCTTCATTTTCTCCTCGAATGGCTCGCCATCGTCCTCTTGCTGTGCTATGCCTACATAGCGTCCCGGAGTGAGGATATAGTCTTGTGCTTTGATGTCGTCGAGTGTTTTTACTGCACAGTAGCCTGCCTCGTTGTCAAGAGTGCCATTGCGGTAAGCGTCGAAGGTGGAAACAATCTTCTTGATGTCGATTTCTTCGTCGAGTTCTCGAACTGAACGTGTAACCATTTTTCCCATATTTCGGGCATCAATAAAGAGCACTTTGCCTGCTTGCTGTTTCTTGCGCGACAAGAACCACAACGACACTGGAATACCTGTGTTATAGAACAGCTGCGAAGGCAGCGCCACGATACCTTCTACAAGGTCGGCTTCAACAATGCGCTGACGAATGTCGCCCTCGCCGCCACTCTGCGAGCTAAGTGCACCGTTGGCAAGAACCAAACCAATGCGTCCCACTGGCGAAAGGTGATGAATCATGTGCTGCATCCACGCAAAGTTGGCATTGCCCGATGGTGGAAGTCCAAACACCCAGCGCTTGTCGTTCTGCAGCTTGTCGGCTCCCCAGTCGCTTAGGTTGAATGGTGGGTTAGCCATAATAAAGTCGGCTTTAAGTGTGGGGTGCTGATCATCGAAGAAGGTGTCGGCATACGATGCGCCAAGGTTAGCCTCCAAACCACGAATGGCAACATTCATCTGTGCCATTTTCCATGTGGTGGAGTTGGCTTCCTGTCCGTAGATGCTGATGCCCGAAAGTGCCTTTTGGTGACTATTCAAGAACTTGGCACTCTGCACAAACATACCACCCGAACCACAGCAAGGGTCGTAAACACGTCCTGCAAAAGGCTGCAACACCTCGACAATGGTGCGAACAATACAACTTGGAGTGTAGAATTCGCCTGCGTTCTTACCTTCAAGTGAAGCAAACTTTTGTAAGCAATATTCATACACTCGTCCTAATAAATCGCGCTCCTCGCCACTGGTGTGCATCTTTATGTTTGAGAACAAATCAACAACATCGCCCAAACGACGCTTGTCGAGTTCGGGACGGGCATAGTTGCCAGGCAGCACACCTTTTAGCTTCAGGTTGTCGGCTTCAATAGCACGCAAAGCCTTGTCGATAACAACACCAATCTCGGGCTTGTGGGCAGCATCCATAACAACGCTCCAACGAGCCTCTTTAGGCACAAAGAATATGCCTTCGGCTTCGTATTCATCTTTATCCTCGGGATCGGCATATTCATCGTTTGAGAGTTCTTCAAACTTAGCCTCAAATCTGTCGCTGATGTATTTCAGGAAGATAAGTCCTAAAACAACACTCTTGTACTCGGCTGCATCGAGGTTGCCACGCAACTTGTCGGCTGCACGCCATATCTTTTCTTCAAATCCTATAGAAGTAGTATTTTCTTTTTTCATAATGACCCATTTTTAATTTCCTTTTCTTCTCCCTCATCCTTCCACGTGCTGAAATCCAAGTTTAGCTTGGTGGCAGCAGCGTGGATATTTTCTTCAATCTGGGGGTATAATGGGTCGGTCTTTGCATCGGGATGTTGTGATACAAAGGCAGTTACTTTCTTGGAAAAACGATAGATGCTGTCGGCAGTAGCAGCTGGGAGGTTAAGCGACTCGGCATGATACTGCACCAGCTCCTCGTAGCTCACCGTTTGCTCGCTGTCGCAACTGGCGAAAGCAAAGGGCAAGGTAATGAGCAGAAATAAAAATACCCTGCTACACGAGGTATATACCTTATGCAGCAGGGCATGTATGTGTGCCTTGTTAGAAGCTGTGGCTTCTACATTACAATATGTTGCAGAAGAAATAGGGGGGGGTACTACTGTTAACCCTCTGTGTGTCAGCAAGTTATGAATGTTACTTAAAGTTATCATATCTATTTTCAGGTTTGTCATCACACAAAGGTAATAAATTTTTTTAGACAGTGTATCGCTTTTTCGAAAAAAATAGAATTAAAAGAGTAGGGGGTACCCACTTATGCACTTACCCACTTTGGACTTTGGACATTGGACATTTAGACATTTGGATTGATTGTTTAGTCGTTTAGGTCTTCCCAATCTACTAATTTACTAATCTACCAAATCGTTACTTAAATGTTTTTATTATAATATATAATATAAATATTATATATTATAATAAAGCATTTATAATTTCAGTTTTTCAGTTAGTATTGAAAAACACAGATGTCCAATGTCCAAAGTCCAAAGTTGATGAAACCAGGCGTGTGGATGGCTTGCATTTATTTGAAAAAATCATTGAAAATATTTGCACAAACGAAATATATTTTGTATCTTTGCAACATAGTTGCAAGACAGATAAAATGCAACGAAATTTGCGGTCCTACTAAAGAAAAATATTTTCTTAGTGCACGAGTAATTTTTTCTTAGTACACCCGCAGAAAAGCACGACAAAGGAAAAGGTTTTAAGGATGTGATAATTGTTTACAACTTAAAATTTTTAATCATTATGGCACTTAAAGTAAAAGCTAAAGAGCAGTTGATGAAGGTGGGCAAGTATGCCGACACTTATCGTTACGTGATGATGCCTGAGCTCTACACTGCACTTACTCAGGACAAGGTAATCAAAGAGGCAGCCCTACGTTCGGGTGTGAGCCGTGGCGTGATGCAGGCTTGCTGGGATGCAGCAGGCGACGTTATCAAGGCATGGGCAACCGAAGGTCACTCTGTGGCATTGCCAGGACTGGGCACCATGCGTTTCGGTCTGCGTGCAAAGAGTGTAGGTAAGGTTGACGATGTGAAGGCAGGTCTTATCACCTCTCGCCGTATCATCTTTACTCCTACTGGCGACCTGAAGAACGAGTTGGCTGCCACCGCCGTACAGATCACCTGCTACGACAAGAATGGTAAGGAGGTGAAGCGCGTAACCTCAATGTCAGGAGAAGTAGAGGAGGAACCAAAGGATCAGCCACAGCCCTCTCCAAACCCATCAACCGGAGACGACGAGATAGACCCATCCCAGCCTTCCCTCTAGAGGGAAGGAGTTGTAAAACAGACAAATACCTCCGCAGTTAATAACTCTCCCCTCTCGAGGGGAGCCGGAGGGGTCTAATTGTTTAACTTTTAAAAAAAAATCCTCTCTAACCACTTGCTAAGTTCATTAATACTAACTAATTCTGTCAGCAGCTAATGAGCGAAGCGAGGCACTCTCCCCCCCGGGGGAGAGCGGGGAGAGAGGTCGATTATTATCATGAAAAAAGAAACTTGGAAAATGGTGATTCAACTGGTGATATCAGTTCTCACCGCAGTAGCAACAACGCTTGGTGTGACAAGCTGCATGTAGGCGCAAGGCGGCAAATGCCGCCTTTGCTATTGAAGATTGAATATTGAATATTGAATAATGCGCGAAGCGATGCTTCGCTAAATGGTAAATGAAAAATGATAAAGGATAAAGAAGGCGGCATTTGCCGCCTTTTTGTTATATGAAAATTCCTAAGCGTAGGGCGACGGTGTGGTGGCACACACGAGTGTTTACAACTCCTCCCCTCTGGAGGGGAGTAAGGAGGGGTCTAAAGAAGCTGCTTGAGTTCACTGCTTATCATTTATCATTTATCATTTAGCAAAGCTGCGCCTTGCGCCGCATTACATTCTTGCTTTTTCGTTTTCACCTGCACCAGTGCCTTTATATTTGCTCTTCTGGGCATTGAAGGTGTAACGGATAGAGATGTCGAGGCGGTGGCTACGGGTGCGTGTAGTCTGCATAGCGTAGAAGAAACCGCAGTCTTGCGCCATATCCTGCACGCTACGCTGGAACACATCGCTGATGCTTGCACGCAGGCACAGAGCATCGTTCTTTAGCCAGCACTTCTGCACCACGAAGCGGATGTTGTATGATGGTGAGAGAATGCGGAAGTTTAGCACATCACCCTTGGTTTGGATGTTGGCATTAGCCTCCAGCTGCCAGCTGTGCTTAAAGTGGAAGGTGTTGTTCAGGTCGAAGAAGAAGATAGGCTTGGTGAAGGTTACATCAGTTTTGCCTGTAGCGCTATGTGGATCGTCGAATGTCATTGTGTTCCAGAATTTCTGTCCGCCAATGGTCCAGCTTGGGCTATACACGCCCCATGTGGGATTAGCTGAAAGGAAGATGGCGAGATTGCGTACTGGGTCGGGCAGATTGGCCTGCTTTAGCAACATCACACCCTCGTTGTTATATGCCATAGGCACCTGTGTGATGGTGTTGTCGCGACGTTCGTAGGCGGCAAACAGGTTTATCCACTTCCAACGGGCATTGATGCTCACCTCCTGCATGGTAGCGTTTTTCAGTTTTGAGTCGCCCTGCTGCATGGTGAACGAGTTCATATAGTAAATATGGTCGTTGAGCACGTTGTAGTTTGGTCGAATGGTTTTCATGGTGTAGCTCAGCGAGGTTTGGATAGCCCCCAACTGCTTTGACCATGTGATATTAGGGAAGAACTCATCCTGATAGCGTGTCATATTGTTCTCGGCATCCAGGTTGTCGATATAGTCGAATCCCACGTGCTCGTAGCGCAGTCCGGCACTTATGGTGCCATATTTCTCAAGGTTGGCATTGTAAGCCACAAAGGCAGCAATGTTGTTTTCCTTTACATCAGCATCGGTAGAGGGTAGGGGATAGTTGGTTATTGACGTACTGTTCTGTCGCTTAACAAAACTCATCTCTGTTCCAGCCTGCAGCTGTCCTTTCCATACGGGATAGCTCAGCACCAGTTTGGTAGCCCATAGTCGCGACCATGTATTTGAGTTCTGTTGCATGGTTTGAGCTTCAGGCAAATACACATCTATCAGATTGTCGTCATTCTCCTTTTCTGTCATGAAATCCACGTTAAGGTCGATGTTGAGTTTTCCCACCTGACCGCTATAATAGGTGTTTCCCTGCCAGTTATAGGGGAAGTGTGTATAACCGCCCTGATGCGAAAGGTCGCGCCCTGTGAGATTGTTTTCGGTATCCACCCACATGTCATTATGCGTTTTAAACTGGTCGTGGCGCTCCACTCTGGCACCCAGCGAGTGCTTGTCGTTAATCTGCCAGTTGAAACCCAGATTGTAGTTCATGCCTTGTCCTTGCCAGTCGTTGCGCATGTGACTGTTCTGAAGAATATTTCTGATGTCTTCGTTGGCCTTGAGGTATGTTGATTGTGTAATATCCAGGTCGTTAGGACTATCCCATTTCCAATAGTTCACCATACCAAAGAGGTCGAGGTTGTTGTGTCGATAACGCAGATTAAGTGTGCTGCTGGGATCGCTGAATCCAAACCTTAGGTCCTGATTGTTGGCTGCCATCAGGTCGAAGCCGAAACCAGCACCTTCGCGGCGAACAGTCTTGATGCGTACCACTGCCGAAATGGTGGCATCGTATTGCGCTCCAGGATTGGTGATTACTTCAACGCTCTTAATCTCTTCCGAACGAAGTCGTTTCAGTTCGTCCTTATCCTGCATCTTTCTTCCGTTAATATAAAAGATAGGGGTACCCTTGCCCAGCACCTCAATGTCTTCGCCTTTCAGAGTCATACCAGGCACTTTAGACAGCATTTCCTGAGCAGACCCCGACTTGCCTAAGATAGTACCCTCGATGGTGGTTATCATCGAGTTGCCTGTTAGTTTGGTTTTAGGCATCTGTCCCTTTACCACAATTTCTTTCAGCATCTTCTTGTCTTCCTCCATCTGAATGGTGCCTATTTTTGTGCCCTCAACGTTAACATACTTGGTGCGATAACCTATATATGAGAATCGCAGAATGCAGCAGTCTTCGGTGGTTTTAATCTGGAAGTTACCATCCACATTGCTGGTTGCACCTTGTATATATGTAGAGTCGGCAGTGAGCAGTGCCACGCTAACAAATGGCAAGGGTTCCCCCTGAGCATTAATTACTCGTCCGCCAACATCCTCGGTTTTGAGCACAGCTCGACCT
>Ga0256404_1009373_pt1 | contig 14082 bp, 15 predicted proteins | sample RumenRJG_01DNA_FD_185990 | JGI IMG/M metagenome (GOLD analysis project Ga0256404, IMG submission 185990) | Bovine rumen microbial communities from Lethbridge, Alberta, Canada - RJG_01 | ecosystem: Host-associated > Mammals > Digestive system > Stomach > Rumen | place: Canada: Alberta | collected...
CAGCATTGCGTGGGTGCGTTGTCAAGGGTGGCAGCACCTCTTGAAACCATCATGATTTACTTTTCAAGGTTCGTTTGGAGCCTTTTTCTTCTGACTCCGAGTTTTCATACGTCACTTGACACTACCTATCCTCCTGCTTGTGATAAATCTATCAGTACAGGCTAATCATACACTATATATGCTGTTTCTGCAATCAGTATTCCTTTCGAGCGCAGACCGTGAACTTCGGACTGTCGTAGTTTTTGCGCTCTTAACGAGCAAAAACTACGACTTCCGGCTTTTGCAGTAGAAAAATGGGCCTCTGGGGGGAAGACCGTTCGTAGTTTCGCGGCTCTTTTTGAACAAAAACTATAATTCTGCTCCTTGGATGTCCTCTGTGAACACGCTGTGATGCCTCACCATGAGGCGTGATGCCGTTGTATCATAAAATAGTCGTAGGTTTTGTCTCGTTTCAGAGGCAAATCTACGACTTTCCGAAATTTAAGGCAAACGTCATTGCGGTGCGCTGCATAGAAGGGCACGTTATCCATTCAGAATATCGCACGCTTCCGCACCGGTCATGCTGAGCCGGACGCCGAGTTTTTCGGCTTCGGGCAGAACGGCCTTGACCGGATTGGCGAGGATCTCTTCGAAGGAGCTTCCGCCGATCACGCAGGCGGCGTCGCCGAAATTGGTGGCTGCTTCCTGGTTGAGATAACCGCACATGATGTACCCCTTCCGGCACACCAGTACGATCATGTTAGGATGTCCCTCTCCCCCGGGCGCGTTGATCAGTACGCCTTGAACGGCCTGTCCGTTTACATTCAAAATCTCTGTCTTGATCATTTCCTTCCTCCTGACTTGTTATGATATCTGCGAATCGTCTATATTGTACCACACCTCTGCTCACAACTTGCAATCATTCGCGCTCAGGGTGTATGATTTTGCATAAAGAAATAAGCAACAGGAGGAATGACAGAATGTATATTGCAGACATGCATTGTGACTCGATTATGATACTTTGGCTGGAGCGCCATAGTGGCGCCAAAGCCCTGAATAACCTGCGCGGAGATGAAGATAACCGGCTGCAGGTAGACCTGCTCAAGATGAAGGAAGGCGGCTACCTGATGCAGAACTTCGCCCTGTACGCGAACCTGCGCATCGAAGACGGAACTTCTCCGTGGACGCAGTTTACGGAAATGGCGCAGCTCTTCCATGAAGAGATCGCGGCAAACAGCGATCTGGTCCGGCAGGCTCGAAATTATGAAGACATTATGCGAAACCGGGATGAAGGCTTCCTGTCCGCCGTCATGACCGTTGAGGAAGGCGGCGTGCTGGAGGGCGATCTGGACCGGCTGCAGACGCTGTACGATGAAGGCGTACGGATGATGACGCTGACCTGGAATTATGAGAACGAACTGGGTTTCCCCAACGAGATTCCGGAAGGCTGGGAAGAGGACTACAGCCGCTACTTCCGGTTTGTCCCGCGCACAGACAACGGTCTCAAGCCGAAGGGATTCGAAGCCGTAGAGCGCATGCAGGAGCTGGGCATCCTCGTCGATGTCAGCCACCTGTCCGACGCCGGTTTCTACGATGTCGCAAAAGCCGTCAAAGGCCCCTTTGTAGCCAGCCATTCCAATTCCCGCAAATTCTCCGGTTGCAATCGGAACATGACGGACGATATGATCCGGACTGTCGGGGAGCACGGCGGTGTGATCGGTCTGAATTTCTGTCCGGACTTCCTCATGGAAGGTCCCTCCGAAGAAGCGTGCAAATGCTCCGTCGAGGCTTTGGTCAGAAACGCCAGACACATGATCAACGTAGGCGGCACCGCAGTCCTCGGCCTTGGCACCGATTTTGACGGCATCGGGCGTGACGATCTGGATCCCGCCAACGCATCCCAGATGCAAAAGCTTATCGACGGGTTTGAGCATGCCGGCTTCTCCGCATCGGAAATCGAAGGCATCTGCTGGCGCAATGTCATGAATGTGTACAAAGGTGTGCTGAAATAGCGATGAAAAAACAGGGCTCTAGCCCTGTTTTTTCAGTCGCTTCTGATTCTTCCGTTCTTCCTTGAGCGCCTTACGTTCTTCTTCCTCTTCCATGTAGCGAATGAGCTCATTGCGTCTGGCTTTGACCTCTTCGACGGGCACCTCGCGGTACTCTTCCATATCCGGGAGCAGGTCGACGCGAACACTGTCGAAGACGGATCTTGCCTTATCCGTGATCTGGCGGTCCAGTTCTTTGAGTTTCACCAGATCGATGGTGTTTCCGGCCGGAAGGAAATAAATCTCCGCCCATATCTTGCGTCCGGTCTTGATGACGTCGATGCCCGTGATCCCAATGCCTTCCGCGGCGAGCGCCTCCCTGCTGATCTCTTCGATCTTCTCCTGGATCTCGTGATCCGGCGCGAAGAGCACCAGACTCCGCAGAGAGTCGAAGATCATCTCGATCGGTTCCTTGATCAGAATGACAGCCAAAATGATCGCGATGCCCGGGTCCACATAGGGACAGATGAATGAAAGAGAGGTGCGCATGAGGATCAGGTTCAACAGAAAAGCGCAGCCAACGCCCAGTGTACTGAGGGCGTCCAGCTTCCAGATGAACAGCTCCGCCTTGATGGACGGCGAGGAGTATTTCTTCTGGAATCGCGTGAGCACCAGATACATGATCACGCAGCCGGCAGACACTGCCAGTTCGAAGACCGCCAGCATGCTGGCATCCACCTCATTTCCTCCGGAGAGGATCGTCTTCACGCAGTTGAGGACCAGCACTACATCCACACCGAGGAGAATGCAGTACTTGATCAGCACGAACAGTGATTCCACCTGAGCGAACCCGTAAGGCTTCCGCTCCGTCATCGGCTTGTACAGCAAAGGCACCAGCACGATAAACGGCCCGATCATGACCATGTCCGCAATGTCGTAGACGCAGTCCATGAGCACCGCCTTCGAGCCGGTGTAAATGGCGAAAAAAATCTCCGCTAACAAAAACAGTATGCTGCCTGTCAGCGAGAGATTCAGTATCTTTTTTTCGGTTTTGAGTTTTTTGTCTTTTGCTTCGTTTGTTTCGATTGATTCCATAGTATCTTTTGTGGATGTTGTAAGGTTTCTCCTTTCCGTTACTAATTTAATACAATGAATCGTCTGACTTCAAACATAAATTTGCGGTTATTCTATACTATTTTGCTGATATAAAAGAGAGGCCTCAGATCCGCGCGACGCCGGTCTCCCGTGCTGCCTTCGCGACCGCTTCCGCGACCGCTTTGCCCACGCCCTCTTCGAAAGCCTTTGGAATGATGTAGTCCGCACTGAGTTTACCCTCCGGAATGAACTCCGCCAGAGCCTTCGCCGCGGCCATTTTCATCTCCTCATTGATATCCGATGCCCGGACATCGAAGGTCCCCCGGAAGACGCCCGGAAACGCGAGAACATTGTTGACCTGATTCGGGAAGTCCGAACGGCCCGTCGCGACCACCGCGGCACCGGCGGCCTTTGCTTCATCCGGAAAAATCTCCGGGGTCGGATTCGCGCAGGCGAAGATGATCGGATCCGAATTCATCGAACGGATCATCTCGCCGGTGACAAGACCAGGAGCGGATACGCCGATGAAGATGTCCGCCCCTTTGAGCGCGTCTGCCAGAGTGCCTGTTTGCCGACCCGGATTTGTCACGGAAGCCATTTCTTTCTTGATCCAGTTCATTCCGTCCGGTCTGCCGTCATAGATGATGCCGGTCCGATGTCCCCCAGGCCCAGTACAGCGGTACCGTCTGCCACGACTGCGCACAGGTTCCACCTTCGGGTCAGATCATAACTTCGGCTCAGGTCATCCCGAATCTCCAGACAGGGCTGCGCCACGCCGGGCGTGTACGCCAGCGACAGATCGTCTTCATCCTCGACAGGCACTGTGGATACAGTTTCTTTCTCTTATGCTTTCTCTCTATGCTTTCTTATACCCTGTATACATGGTCATCAGAAAACAGAACACGGTTGCCCATGCGAAAAATTTATGATTCTTCATTTTTTACCTCCATTGGATCTTCCGGTTTCTTCAGCAGATCCGTCATGTTGTAAACACTGATCGCGAGCGTCGACGCGTTGTGCAGCGTTGCCGAAGTCTGCGGCGTGATCGTTCCTGCCGCGCCCAGAGCGATCAGCATGGAATTAAAGGCGATGATCACGCGGTAATCCCGGTGGATCCGCTTCATCAGCGCAGACGCGATCCTCCGCAGTGTCAGCAGCACCTCCAGGTCATCCGCTTCTATGGTGATGTCCGCGATTTCTCTGGCGATCGCCGCGCCCGAGTTGACTGCGATCCCCGCGTCTGCCTCCGATAAGGCCGGAGAATCATTGACGCCGTCTCCGATCATGATCACCTTGTGCCCTTCCTGCTTTTGCCTGCGGATGAACGCCGCTTTTTCTTCCGGCAGTACTTCCGCGATGTAATGGTCAACACCTGCCTGCGACGCGATATATGCCGCCGTACGCTCGCTGTCTCCGGTCATCATCACGATGTTTGTGAATCCTTCCCTGTGAAGCCTGCGGATCACATCCGGGGCGTTTTCACGCAGAGGATCCGCGATGCACAGCACTGCCGCCAGCCTGCCGTCCAACGCCAGATACAGCAGCGAGTACTCTTCCGGCAAATCCGCGAAAGTTTCTTTATCTTCCTCCGGTACGACCGCGCCTTCATCTTCAAATATGAAATGATAGCTTCCGATGGAGGCCTTCTGCCCGTCGATCATGCTGGTGATCCCGTGGGCCACTACATATTCAACCGTCGTATGTCGCTCCTCATGATGCAGCTCGCGCCTGCGCGCTTCCTCTACCACTGCGTTGGCGATGGAATGAGGATAGTGCTCCTCCAGACAGGCCGCGAGCCGGAGCATTTCCGCTTCGTCATTTCCGCCGAACGGGATGACTCTGGCGACTTCCGGGTTTGCGTAGGTCAGCGTCCCGGTCTTGTCGAAGACGATCGTGTCCGCTTCCGCAACGGCTTCCAGGAACTTCCCGCCTTTGACGGAAATATTGTACCGGCTGCACTCCTTCATGGCCGACATGACTGCCAGCGGCATGGTCAGCTTCAGCGCGCAGGAATAATCCACCATCAGGAACGCCATCGCCGTCTGCGTATTCCGCGTCAGAACATAGGCGAGGATCGTCCCGAGCAGACTGTACGGCACCAGCTTGTCCGCCAGATTTGCGGCCTTTGCTTCTGTATCGGATTTGAGTTTTTCGGATTCTTCGATCATCTTCACGATCCGGTCATACCGGCCGCTGCCGGACGCCTTGTCCACGATAAACCTGCACTCGCCCTCTTCGACGACGGTTCCGCCGTAGACATAGCTTCCTTCTGTTTTCCGTACCGGCATGGATTCACCGGTCATAGAGGCCTGATTGACCATGGCCTCTCCAGCGACGACCTTGCCGTCGAGAGGGATCATGTTCCCTGTGCGCACGACGAGCACATCACCTGCGGTCACCTCCGACGCCGGCACCAGGACCTCACCATCTTCCGCGCAGAGCCATACTTTGTCCACGTTCAGAGACATCATGCCCGCCAGATCGCTGATTGATTTCCTGCGGACCCATTCCTCCAGAATGTCGCCGACACCGAGCAGGAACATGACCGAGGACGCCGTGTCGTGGTCATCCTGCAGGATCGACGCTGTAATAGCCGCCGCGTCCAGCACCGCCACACTGAGCTTCCGTTCAAGCAAAGCCTTCAGGCCTTCCTTCACAAACCGGAGGGAGTGGAGCACGGTGATAAGCAGACGGAGATCATGGGGCAGGAAGAGTTTCTTCGCGTAGCGCCGGGCGACGTAATTCACGAGTCTGTTCTGGTAATACCTGCTTGCCGCCCTGCCTGTATGCTCAGGCACGAGCGCCTGCGCGTCCGCATCCGTGAAGGAGAACCGCGCAAGCGCCTGAATAATGTTATTTCTGCATCCAGAATAGAATATGACAGCGTCACGCGTCCGATCAAAAACCTTAACGTTGGTCACGCCAGTCACATTTCTTAAGTAGTATTCCAATATATCTGCTTCCTGCAGGCTCATGCGGCTGATCTCAGCGTGGATCCGGATCCTGCCTCCGGTCTCCGCTTTGATTCTGCATTTCATAACTTCCTCACCTTCTTATGCTTCTGCCTGCGCCATGTCTTCGATGATTTCTTCTGCCGCCGCTTTTTCTTCGGCTCTCTTTTCGTTGATCTCGACTGCTTCCGCGTAAATGTCCTCACAGTTTTCACGCAGGTTCGTTGCCGTCGTCATGACTTCCTCTTTGCCACGCAGCGCAGCCGCTGTTCCCTGCGCATAGACCTTCTTCGCGTCCTCGCTTGTCAGGATGCGGAGCCCTGCCGTTCCCATCAGCACGCCGCCCAGAAACAGGCCGATGCCCTTCTTGCCATCCACGATTGCATCAATCAGATTTGTTAAACTTGCCATTTTGTCCTCCTTATGCCTTAAAAGCTGTAAGTTTATATGATGTATCACTCAGCGCCTTTATAAAGTCGCTTTCTGTCATCTCTTGCTTGGCCCGCACGATCGCCCGGTTTCTTCCGAGCTCCACGCCTGCCCATATGCCGTCCATCGAGTTGAACGCGTTTTCGACAGCGCGGGCGCAGTTCGAACAATGCATTCCTTCAATGCCGACCTCGTACCGGTACGGGTAATGAGACTCGTCCGTGTCTTCGACTTTCTTGACGTTCTTTACTTCCGGTGTTCCGCAGCAGCTGGATTTCGATTTGCCGCGCATCCTCTTCACGGTGTTGTATACTGCAAAGGCAACCAGCACGATTGCGCAAATTACGATGATTACAGTCATGTTTTCCTCCTTGCTTGGTTAGTTTTTGCTAACTAATTATATACTCTTCAGTTAGGTTTGTCTAACTGTTTTTGCTAAAAAACAGCTCCGAAGATTGCCTTCAGAGCTGTTTCATTTGTGATCGCCTACGTGGATCGTTTATTGGATTGTCTGTTTGAATCGTCTATATCGTTGAGATCTGTTTCGCCGGGACGCCGCCGACAACGGTGTTCGCGGGGACGTCTTTGGTCACAACAGCGCCTGCCGCAACGACCGCGTTATCCCCGATGGTGACGCCAGCCAGAACAGTCGCGTTGGCGCCGATCCAGACCCGTTTGCCGATGCGGATCGGGGCCGGATGAAGCTGTTGCCGCTTCGCGGGATCCATGTCGTGGTTCAGTGTCGCCAGTACGACGCCGTGCCCGATCAGCGCGCCGTCATCGATGTAGATGCCGCCCTGGTCCTGGAACTTGCAGTCCGCGTTGATGAACACCTGATTGCCAATGTGGATGTTCTTGCCGAAGTCGGTATAAAACGGCGGGAACATGCCGAAGTTCTCCCCTACCGGCTCTCCGATCAGTTCGGAAAACAGCGCGGCCAGTTCGTCCGGTTCATGGTATTCGTTGTTGATCTTCAAGGTGATCTTCCGGGCCTGCCGGCTGTATTCCCGCATCTGCTCAATGACCGCCCAATCCTCGCCGATCGTATCCCCGTTGTTGAAATGCTCCAGTAATTCTTTTAAGTCCATCAAAATCAGCCTCCCAGTACCTTCACGAAATCTTCCATCACATCCGAGATCTTGATCTGCTGCGGGCAGACCTGCTCACAGCTGCCGCAGTGCAGGCATGCCGCAGGCTGCTTGTCTGCCGGGATCGCGCCTAACGCCATCGGCGCGATAAATCCGAACAGACCTGCTTTCGTGGTCAGGGTGTGCTCATTGTACAGTTCGATCAGGCGCGGGATGTCCAGCCCCTGCGGGCAGTGATCCACGCAGTAATGGCATGCGGTGCAAGGCACGGACTTCTCGCCGGCCAGCTGCGCCGCCACCTCCATCAGCGCCTTCATCTCATCCTCCTGCAAAGGCAGGTCGGCCTCAAATGTGGCAATGTTGGCGTGCAGCTGCGCTTCGTCGGACATGCCGGAAAGGATCACCTTGACCTCCGGCAGGCTCTGCAAGAAGCGGAAGGCCCACGCCGGGATTTCCTCGTCCGGACGCAGCGCTTTCAGCACCTGATCCTGCTCCTCGCTCAGTCTGGCCAGCTTGCCGCCGCGAAGCGGCTCCATGACCCAGACGGGAATGCCGTATTCCTTCAGCAGCTCGACCTTTTCCTTGCCGTGCTGGAATTCCCAGTCCAGATAGTTCAGCTGCAGCTGACAGAATTCCATCTCATCGCCGTAGGCTTCCAGGAACCGCTTCAGCACCGGCAGTTCCCCATGGGTGGAAAAGCCAAGATACTTGATGCGGCCCGCCTGCTTTTGCGCGAGGAGATGCTCCATGATGCCGTACTGGGGATCGAGATACTGTTCGATGTTCAGCTCGCAGACATTGTGCAGCAGGTAGAAGTCAAAGAACTCCAGCCCTGTGCGCTCCAGCTGCGTCGCGAAGATCTCCTTCACTTTCGGCATGTTCGCCAGGTCGTAGCCCGGGAACTTGTCCGCGAAGTAATAGCTGTCTCTGGGGTATTTGCGCAGGGCCTCCCCCATGATCTCCTCGGAATGTTCGCCGTGGTAGCCCCACGCCGTGTCGTAATAATTGATGCCGTGTTCCATAGCGTAGTCCACCATGCGCTGGGTCTGCGGGATATCCACCTTCGCGTCATCGCCGTCGATGACCGGCAGACGCATCGCGCCAAAACCCAGCTGCGATAACTTCAGGCCCTTAAATTCTCTGTACTGCATCCTATCCTCCTCATTTTTCAAGTAGTCCGTGATTGCTCAACCTGTTTTGTTCTTCTTTTGCTCTTTCTTGCAGGCCGCCTCGTCCTGCAGTATAATCCTATAGTAACACCTAAACCTAACTTTAGGTCAAGGTATATTTAAAATGAGGTATTATTAAGTGTAATGTGCGAGGTGCTGATATGCGTTCCTATGGTATAGGACAGATTTCGAAAATGTTTGACCTGCCCGTTTCCACGCTCCGTTATTATGATAAAGAGGGTCTTTTCCCCGATCTGGCGCGTTACGGCGACAGGCGTTTGTTCACCGAGCGTGAGATCGACGCTCTGCATGTAATCGAATGTCTGAAGGCTTCCGGGCTTGAGATCAAAGACATCAAACAGTTCATGCAATGGTGCTCGGAGGGACCGTCCACGTACGCGCAGCGAAAGCAGCTGTTCGAAGAGCGCCGCAAGGCCGTCGAAGCGGAAATGCAGGAACTCCAGAAGACGCTGGATCTTCTGAAATACAAATGCTGGTACTATGAAACCGCCATGAACGACGGCACCGAAGACAACATCCGGCGCATGCTGCCGGATAGACTTCCCGAAAACATTCAGAAACTCTATGACAACAGTTTCAAATAGACTCAAACCTACTGCACAACATATGAAACACATCATCGGCAATACATATACCACAACCATCGGCGGCACGCAGATCGGCCTGTACATCACCGGTCGCAGCACCGTCCTCATCGACAGCGGCAGAGGCGACAGCGAGGCCCTGCTTGCCATGCTGCGGGATCGCGACCTGTTTCCAACGGCAGTCCTCAATACCCATCTGCACATCGATCACATCGGGTCCAATAAGGTTTTGCAGGAAGCCTATGGGTGTCCTGTTTTCTGTACGCCGGAAGAGATCGCGGACAGAACCTATGACGCAGGCAGCGTGCAGCCCAACCCCGCGGGAAGCCCGTTCCGGTTCATTGCCCTGCCGGGCCACTCCATTGCCCATCAGGCTATCGTCACGCCGGACGGCGTCTGCTTCCTGGGGGACGCCATCATGTCCAATAGATCCAAGCTTCCGTACCATCTGGATCCGGCCAAAGCCATCCGGAGCATGGAGCAGATCCGGACACTTCCTTACAGCACTTACGTTCTTTCCCATTCCGGGATCTATGACAGCGCGCAGATCCGCCGTATCGCGGAGGACAACCTCCGCCGGGAAGAACACCTCCAGACGCAGATACTTTCTCTTTTTGACGGGCATAAGATCAAGACAGAAAAACTGGCTGCCCTGTTTCTGGACAGCCTGGGTATTTCCCGGAAGAAACAGGATATCCACTGGGTCTCGGCCACGTCCATGGCAAGGATCCGGCAGCTGCAAAAGCAGCATAAACTCCGGATCCGGGAGGGCTACGCCAGCCTGGTGTGAGTGATACAGTCCGGCTTATTTCCCGAAATATGATAAGATATCCTGCATCCTGCCGCTCTGATCGACGCCGAACGGACACCGGTCATCGCAGTGACTGCAGCCGATGCAGTCTTTTGCTGTATGCTCAAGGGTGCGGTAATGTTCGGCCGCCAGCAGATCTCCTGCTTTTGAGAGATCGTAGTATTTATTGATCAGACCGACGTCCAGACCCACCGGGCAGGGACTGCAGTGGTTGCAGTAGACGCAGGTGCCTTCCGTGTCGACCGGATCGAAGGTCGCGATCACTGAGTAATCCTTCTCTTCCTCCGAAAGTTCGTGGTAAGCGAGCAGTTCTTCTACTTCCTGCACGTTGCGCGCGCCTGCCAGCACGGACAAAACGCCGGGCCGGTCGAGGGCGTAATGAATGCACTGGGCTTTTGTCAGAGCGACTATAAAGGGCGACTGCTTCGCGTCCAGCAACTGACCGCTGCTGAAGGGCTTCATGACTGTGATGCCGATGCCTTCCGCCTCGCATCTGCGATAGACTTCATTCCTGGTGCTCAGGCTGCCTTTGGCGTACTCCCCTTCACCGCTGTCATATGCCGGGTTGACGGAGAACATCAAAAGATCCGGACCCACTTCATCCAGGACCTTCCGGATGACCTCCGGCGTATGGGAAGAAAAACCAACGTGACGCACGACGCCCACCTTCTTCAGTTCATAGATGTAATCCAGAATGCCGTTCTCCTGAAACGTCTCCCAGTCTTTGATCTCGTCCAGACAGTGGATAAACCCATAGTCGATGTAGTCCGTCTTCAGCTGCGCAAGCTGCGTCTCGACAGACCGCTTCACCGTATCCGGATCCAGAGACCATCCGTAAACGCCCTGGGAATACTCCGCCCCGAAGTGGATCTGGTAAAATACATCCTTTCGGACACCTGCCAGCGCCGCGCCGAAGATCGGATAGGTGTCGCCGTGTCCCGCTGCCAGATCAAATATATTGATCCCGCCTTCCACGGCGCGCTCCAGCGCCCGGACGCCTTCGTCCATTCCGGCTTCAAATAAATATGCTGTGCCAAGTCCGATCTCGCTGAACTTGTCGCCTGTTTTACGGTTTGTTCTGTACTTCATTCTGTCACTCCATTTTGTCTCTCTTATTCCGGTTGTTGTTGCTTTTGCTTCTCCGCATCCTCTGCTGTCCAGGAAGCAATTTTCTTCTTCAGCAGGTTGGATACGACGATGACGCAGGAGGCGTCTCCTGTTATGTTGACGGTGGTTCTGCCCATATCGAAGATACGGTCGATGCCTGCCACCAGTGCGATGCCCTCGATGGGAAGACCGACCGACTGCAGGACCATGGTGAGCATCACGATGCCCGCCCCCGGCACACCGGCTGTCCCGATGGAAGCCAGCGTCGCTGTGGCTACGATCGTCAGCATCTGCGGCATGATCAGTTGGATCCCGAAGCAGGCCGCAATAAAGATCGAGCAGACACCCTGGTAGATGGCCGTTCCGTCCATGTTGATGGTCGCGCCCAGCGGCAGCACGAAGGTGTACACCTCACGGGAAGCGCCCAGTTTCTCTGTGCACTCCATATTGATCGGCAATGTCCCAACCGATGACGCGCTGGAAAAGGCGAACATGATCGCAGGGATCATCCCCTTCAGAAACTTCAGCGGATTCATGCCGCCGAGGGTTCTGACTGCCAGCGAGTAGACGATGATAACATGGGTCAGATACGCGGCGTAGGCGGCCGCGATGACCAGAGCCAGCGATCCGAGGATCATAGCGCCGCTGCCGGCAATCACCGGACACAGCAGGCAGAACACGCCGATCGGCGAAAGTTTCAGAATCATTTCCATCGCCTTGATGAACAGTTCGTTCAGATGGGTGATGCTTTCGGTGATCCGCTCCGCGTACTTCCCGGTCATATTGACGGCAAAGCCCAGGATCAGGGCCATCACGATGATCTGCAGCATATTGCCTTCATAGAGCGGCGCCAGGAAATTAGACGGAAACAGATTCACCAGCGTATCCATCAGGCTCGTTTTCTCCGCTGCCTCGTAACTGAGATTGGTCGTTTCGAGGACCGGGAAGGTTCCCTTAAAAATATTACCGAAGAACAGTCCAATCGCTGTGGCGCATGCGGTCGTGCACAGATAGTACAGGATCGTTGTTCCGCCGATGGCGCCGACCTTGCGGATATCCTTCATGGACACAATACCCGCCATGATTGAAAACAGCACGATCGGTCCCACGATGAATTTCAGCAGATTCAAAAAGATCGTCCCGAAAGGCTGTATGTATGTCTCCGCAAAGCCCGCATGACTCTGCAGCAAAAGTCCCGCAATCACCGCGAGGATCAGTGCGATGAAAATCTGCACCGCAAGGGATAGTTTTCGTTTGGGTCTCGTATTTTCTGTCATCATTCCCTGCCCTATTCTGCTTCATCTCTCAGCTGCCGGAGGATCGCGCTGGCGGTCGGCGGGCAGCCCATGGCGCACCGTTCCGCGCCCTGACAGCAGCGCCCTACGCCCAGGCCTGCCGGCGTTTTCCCGCGGAAGCCCTGCCCGATGGATATCGGATCTCTGATACTAAGCCCCTCTTCTTCCGCCTGGTGCAGCGCCCGGATCAGCGCGCCAAAGCAGGCGGAACAGGCGCTGTCCGCATGGACGTTTCGGAGCAGCCGTTTGACCTTCCCCGAGGGCTGCGGATACTCCGCCGCAAAGGCCGCCTCGTTCAGCCGGATGATGTCTTCGTCCTTTAGTTCTGAGCTGCCTGCGCCCCACTCCTCCGCGAGGGCGATATACGGCACATCCTCCAGATCCAGCCCCATGAGCTGGCAGCCGTAGACGTCCATCTGCACCGGGTCCGTCCCGAGCATCATCCGATTGGTCTGCACGGGATTTCCGCCTTCCTCGAAGTCCAGATCCCCGCAGATGCTGTCCACGATAATAAGATCCGGCGTCAGCACCGCCGCCAGAGCCGCGATCGGTTCCACCAGTCCGTCGGAGTGGAACTGCCGTTTCTCATGGTCCGGAACGCACCCTTTCATGTTCTTGAGGGCGCAGGTCATCGCCATCTGGGAGTGGCCCTTCAGGACCGGCATGTCGATCAGATAGTCCGCGTCCAGAGCGCGGCAGGCGATGTCCATGGGCCGCGCATTTGTCTTGATCCGCCGGGTCGTATCCTTCTTCAGATCAAAGAACGGGACGCCGTACTGCGCGCAGACCTTGTCGTAGCCGCAGGCCTTCATGGACCTCTGGGTCCCTTCCCCGTACCAGGAGCTCTCGATGATCGATATATCGCTGAATCCGTTGCTCTGCAGGTATTCGATGCAGCCCGACAGGACCCCGGCATGGGTCGTCGCCCCTCCTTCCGGACTTGCCGCAAGGATCAGATTGGGCTTGAGCGCAATCGACGCGCCCTGCGGAATGCGGCTTGCGATGTCCGCCGCCTCTAAGAGAGCCTTCGTCATCGTATGGGCATCTGTGCCGAAGATCTCATATATGTTTCTATTCTCTATATTTCTGTTCATGTGTCCCCCTGCATTTCGCTTTTTCATAGTCTCATTGTACCACAAAAGAAAGAAGGTATGCGCTTTCAGCATACCTTCGTCTCCTATAATCCCTTTTGTCATCCCCTCAAGCTCTTCCTGCTGCTCTTCCTGCTTTGAGCCTCCCGGCGCATTCCCGGACAGCGTTGGTATACGCTTCCTCTTCCGCAGGGTCCATCAGGCCGGCGGACCAGTTGTGGAAACGGTCCATCGCCTCCTGCTGCTTTCGCTCCGCATCCTGCAGGATGGTTCTGAATTTGCCGATATAGTCCTCGGTCATGTTTCTGTTCGAATGTTTGTTCATATCTCTTCCCCCTTTTTCAATCAGGTAGTGTCAAATCCTACACTACTAACTCTTTCAAAACCTTAGTATTTTCAAGGGCTCATGCCTTTTCTACAAAGAAAAGAGCAATTACCCCCTTTTTTGGTACAATGTTCTTGCGACAAAACCTT
>Ga0256404_1009377_pt1 | contig 14078 bp, 2 predicted proteins | sample RumenRJG_01DNA_FD_185990 | JGI IMG/M metagenome (GOLD analysis project Ga0256404, IMG submission 185990) | Bovine rumen microbial communities from Lethbridge, Alberta, Canada - RJG_01 | ecosystem: Host-associated > Mammals > Digestive system > Stomach > Rumen | place: Canada: Alberta | collected...
TACAACGGGCGCGTCCAGCGGCTCTTGCTCGGCGACTACAACGAGAACACGATGAACCTCCAGCGCATCTCGTCGTCGAAAGAGCTGAGCGAGCGCGAGAAGCTCGTCGACGAGAACTACGGCATCGCGCTTGACCAGGCGGCGCAGAATGCGGCGATGAATGCGGGGGACGCGCAGACGCTGTCGCTGTGCATGGGTGACGTGGAGCGGAACGTGTATGCCTACGGGGCGAAGAAAGGATGGAGCGGGCAGCAGGTGCAGGCGGAGCTGCGGAAGGCGAACACGTCGCTCATTTCGGGCGTCGTGTCGTCGCTCATCGCGGACGGGCGCACGGACGACGCCTTCACGACGCTCGTGAGCAACCATGCGCGCATGGACCAGAAGGAGTATACACGGCTGTACGGGATGCTGAAGAAGGACAAGGACACGAAAGATGATTTGACGTTCGTGAAGGGGTTTTATCGCGCGGACGGGACGTATGATTGGGACGGCGCGCGCAAGGCGGCAGTGGACAAATGGGGGCCGAATGCGCGGCGCTATGTGGCGGGCGGCTACGGTGGATCGTTCACGGGCGACAGCGGGCTCGACAGCGAGATCGCGTCGGCGGCGCAGTCGGAAAACGTCGAGGCGGCACTCCTCGCGGCGGTCGCGTCGGCGGAAAGCGGCTATGACCAGTCGGCGGTGTCTCCTGTCGGGGCGCTCGGCGTGATGCAGCTGATGCCGGATACGGCGGCGGGGCTCGGCGTCGACCCGAATGATCGCGCGCAGAACGTGCGCGGTGGTGCGAAGTATCTGCGGCAGCTTCTTGACCGGTATCACGGAAACGTGGAGCTCGCGGTCGCGGCGTACAATGCAGGACCGGGAAACGTCGGCAACGACGAGACGGACGGGCATATCCCGCAGAACGGCGAGACGGCGGATTACGTCGCGCGGGTCATGGCGAATTACAAGGCCAACAAGGAGAAGCAGAGCGCGGGCGGCGCTGGCTTCAACATGATGGGCGGCACGTATTACGACGTGAACCCGGGTGCGGAGGCGCAGGTCGAAGGGCTGAACGGGAACACATGGCAGAAGCTCCAAGCAATCGCGTATGCGTATGAAAAGCAGTTCGGCGAGCGGCTGTTCGTCACGTCGGGCGCGGAGTCGGGCGGCCACAATGACGGGAGCAAGCACTATCGCGGCATTGCGTTCGACGTGGCGATGGACGGGCTGAAGCAGCACCCGGAGCGCCGCGCGTGGCTGATGGCGCATGCGGGCGAGTACGGGCTCATCCCACTCGACGAGTACGACGAGGGCGGCTACGAAGGCTATGAGCATTACGACGGATACAAGTCGGGCGAAAACTTCCATTTCTCGGACAACGAAGAACCGTTCGATGCGTCGGCGGTCAGTGCGTCGGGCGGCGGTGGCGGCCACTGGGAGAGCGCGTATGACCCTGTGCGGCTCGAGAAGGCGTACAAGATGATTGACGCGGAACGCGCGGGGGCGCAGTCGGCGCAGAAGGCGAAGGAAGACCAGTACACGGATATCATCATAGGGCAGATTCGCGATTGCGGGGATGGCGCGACGGCGGTGTCGATTCTGGAATCGCATCGTGACGATTTGACACCAAGCGGTTACTCAAAAGCGAAGAGCGCTGTTTCGATGTATTACGCAGGGGCAATTCCTTCAGCGCGCAGAGGAGACTGGGGTTCTGACGGAACACGCTCGGGCGGATCGTCGGCGAGTGGAAGCGATAAGGTCGAAAAACAGGCGAATGATTACCTTGATATCGTGGATAACCAGCTCGGAGAGGTCGGCGCCGAAGGACCAGCATTCCATTTCAAGAACGATCATACGCTGATGAACACCATGAAAAAATTGTACAAGTTGCGCGACAGCCTATCGGACGATGATCCAAGAAAACAGATTCTCGCGCAGGCAATTGGTGTCAGGGAAGACAAGCAAAAAGCAATTTGGCATTCCCTCCCGGATGATTGGGAATATGACGAGACCTACAACTACGAGAGTGGGATCGACTACGGAGACGACGAGGAGGAGTAAGAGATGGGCTTTTGGGAAGACTTGGACGCGCAGAACCAGTCGGACATCCAGAATCTGAAAGCGCAGAAGGAAGAACGCGCGGCGCGGGAGGCACAGGAGCAGGCGGACGCAGAGGCGGAGCAGGCGGCGGCTGAGGCGGAGGAGAACAAGAGCTGGATCGACCGCGCGGAGGACGAGACCGTCAATACGGCAAGGTGGGCGTACAATGGGTTGCGTTCGGCAGCGGAGACAGTTGGCGAAGACGTGTACGGAACGGCAAAAAACATCGTGGAGGCGGTGTCACGCTTGCCGGAGGCATATAATCGCGTACTCGACACGGAGCAGACGATCACGTCGGCGTTCACGCAGGAAAATCTCGCACAGGCACAGGAGACGGGGGACTACTCGGCACAAAACGAGGCGCTCGAGCACGCGCAGGAGAACAGCACGGTCGTGGTGGACACGGCGGCGAATCTTGCAGGGGCTTTTTCTCGCGAGACACGCCATATCATCGGCGATCAGGTGGATGATGCGGCGGAGGCGGGCGGCTGGGCGCCGCAGAGTTTCCGCCGTTCGGAGACGTTCCTCGAATATTTCCAGTCGGACGAGAAGAAGCTGCAGAGGGCGCGGGAGATCGAGTCGGTGACGGGGATTCCTGCGGATTCGTTTCTGCAGGACGAGGCGGCGTACAAGGAAGCGCTCGGCGTGTATGACTACACGAAGAAGATGCAGAACGCGCTCGGGGACAAGTTCTCCATGGACGCGGTGTGGCAGGCGTACCCGGAGCTCTGGGACGTGGCGCACATGAACACGCAGGACGCGGCGCTCGCGCTGCATCACATGGCAGAGGTGCGCACGACGCACGGGATCGTCGAGAGCTTCCAGACGATGCTGCAGTTCGGCAATCTCCAGCTGGAGTACAACAACCTGCAGTACAAGATCGGGAGCGGGACGGCGACGGACGCGGACCGCAAGCGGGCGATGGAGCTCGGCGAGGAGATGCAGAAGCAGAAGTGGCAGAAGGAGCTGCCGTCGCTTTTCGACGAGCCGGTGGCGGTGATGGCGGGCTCGGTGGCGAGTTTCGTCCCGATGCTGGCACAGCAAATCCAGATGGCGGCGGAGGACGCGGCGCCGTGGATGCTGTCGGCGACGTGGGCGGGCGGCGCTGCGGGCTCGGTGCTGCCGGGCGTCGGCACGGCGGCGGGCGCTGCGGCGGGCGGCGCGACGGGGCTTGCGCGGTTCGGCTGGCTCTTGGTGCGGAATCTCGCGGGCGTCGTGGAGTCCGGGAGTCTCGCGAAGACGGCGGCACAGGTGGCCGGGCGCGTGGGGTTCTTCGAGGGGATGCGCCGTCCGATGACGGGCGAGAAGTATCATGCGCTCGGGGAGCTGACAAAGGAGGACGGGAGCCCCCTGCTCTCGCGGGAGGCGCGCTGGGACTATGCGCAGGCGAACGGGCTCGTGAAAGCGGCGCTCGGCATGACGAATCTCGGGATGCTCGGGAAGGCGCTGAAGGGCGCGCCGCACGCGACGCGCATCACGGCGGACGTGATCGCGCGGGCGCAGATGAATGCGGGCGCGGTGGAGTCGATGAAGGCGTTCGCACGGGACCGCGGGATGGACGTACTGAAGGCGACGGCGACGGGCGCGGCGGTGCCGGGGCTGATGTCGGTGTCGGACGATGTGGTGCACAACCAGATCGCGGCGGACACGGGCGAAACATCGATTGGCGTGTATTCGCTGCGCGACATGGCGGTGCGCGGCCTGCAGGCGAGCGTGGAGATGCTGCCGGGGGCGCTGGGCTTTGCACTCGTGGCGGGCGCGGGCGGCACGGTGACGGGCGGCCTCGGCCGCGCGGCGGCGCTGCGCCATCAGGCGGCGTTCGAGGCGCGGTACGGCCGGGAGGCGCAGCGGACGATGCTCGGCACGGCGATGTTCGAGCGGCTGCAGCAGGCGCTCAAAGACAGCCGTCTGAAGCAGGACGCGCCGGAGGTGACGCAGCAGATTTTGCGCAGCCAATTGAAGGGGACGGGCTTCGAGACGGTGTACATCGATACGGAGATGGCGGCGGCGAAGGAGCATGGCATGGAGGACTTGCGCGCGGTCGCGAAGGCGGCGGGGCTCACGGACGAGGAGCTGCAGCAGGCCGTCGACCAGAAGGGGACGATCACCATCGCGGGCGAGCAGTTCGCGCAGGCGGCGAGCTCGCCGGAACTCCTCGACGCGGCGTCGTTCTCGCCGGAGGCGGAGAGCATGGCGCGCATGCGCGAGGGCGCGAAGGCGACGCTCGCGGCGATCCAGGAGCGGAGCGAACGCACGCTGCGCGAGCAGGAGGCGCTGCAGAAAGGCATTCTCGACAACTATTTCCCGGAGGACAACACGCAGGAGACGGCGGAGAAGCGCGACGCGCTGGCGGCCGCGATGATGCAGAACCCGGAGAACCCGGCGGAGGGGTGGAAACAGGTGCGCGGGGAGTACCGCGCGCAGCTCGACGAAATCCTAGCGCCGGCACTCGCCGCGCTCAAGGACGGCATGGGCAAGGGCGGCCTGACGATGGAAGTGAAGGACGCGGACGGCTTCACGCACACGATCCGCTACTCGGAGAACAGCCCGTGGTACAAGAATTTCTGGGCGATGCACAAGCGTGCGCCGACGGCGGCGGAGCTCGAGGACATGGCCATCGCGCTCACGACGGGCGACGCGAGCGCGCCGAAGGTCGAGGGCTGGATCGTGCCGGACGCGGAGACGCAGGCGGCGATGGAGCAGACGCGGCCCATCATCGAGGCGCTGCAGAAGAATCTCGCGGCGCTCGACAGCATCAAGAACACGGCGCGGTCGCTCAACGGCGTCGAGATGGAGCTGACGCGCGGCATGTCGGGTGAGGCGTTCCAGGTGTACAAGGACCTCACGCACGGGCTCGAGAAGGCGCCGGCGCGGGCGGCGCAGGCGGCACGCATGGGCGCGGTCATTTTTGCTCGGCATGCGGATATTTTCGCGCGGAAGATGGCGGAGAAGACGGGCGCGAAGTACACAGCGCTGGACTACTACCGCGGGCGCTTCGGCCTCGATACCGTGGGCGAGTACCGTCCGGGCGGGGCGGCGTATGCGCAGCCGGTGACGAATACGCGGCTGAATCTCGACCAGCAGGTCGACGTGCTCGACTTTGATGCGATGGAAAGCCCACTCGAGGGGAAAACGCCGAAGGAAATCATCCAGTATATCAACGAGAACCTGTCGGATACGGTGGAGACGACGGCAGATTTCCGTGCGGACGTCGGGATGCCAAAGAGCAGTCTCGGCAAAGAGCACATTGTCCACGTTCGCACGAAGAACCAGCAGGATTCCATTTCCGCGCGCAACTTCACGCTGTCGAATTTCCGCGACGTGATCCGTCATGCGTACGTCATCGAGGAAACGGCGAATACAAAAAAAGGACCTATCACGGAGGATATGTCCAAGAATGCGAAGAAAACGCAGCGCAGGAAGAATCGCGTACAGTCGTATTTCCGCTTGATGGTGCCGGTGAAGGCGGGCGGTAAGCTGCGCACACTCGTGCTGACGGCGGAAAACTTCGGCGAGAAGGTCACGCTCGACAAGACGAAGACGGAACTCTATGAAGCAGAGTACGACAAACAGGAACGGCCGTTGCCTGCCCTCCCGCGTAGCGATGCTTACAGGATCCATGCAGGGTCAACGACCGTTCCTCTTACCACCAGTTTACGCGATATGCTGCGCGGTGTCAAGGATTATGCGGGAAATCCGTACGTGGAAGAGGACGGCACGGCGCATTATGGCCTGTATCTCGAGAACGGCGTCATGTATCTCGACGAGGCGCAGGCAGAACAATTCCACCAGATGGCGGGCAGTCGTGCGGCTGTGGAACTAGGATTGCAGTCTTCCATGTGGAATGCGATGGACATGGAGCGCGACGGTGCGACGGCGCAGGACATCTGGAACAAGACGGGCTGGATGCGCGGAAAGGACGGAAAATGGCGCTTTGAGATTCCAGACAATCTGGACAAGATTGATTTCGGCGATGCAAAAGGAGCGAAGAACCTACCAGAAATCTATGACAACAAGAAACTGTTCGAGGCATATCCTGCGTTGAAGCTCGTGCTCGTGAAGTTCGTTGATGATGCGGACGCGTTCAACGGCGCGACGGTGGAGGATGGGGGATACCATACCATTTTCCTCAACGTGAAAGCGATGAAGGAGCGCGGGACGGAAGCGACGAAGAAAACGCTCGTCCATGAAATCCAGCATGTGATCCAGTCCTACGAAGGATTCGCGATGGGCGGGACGCCGGAACAGGCCAAGCAGATGGTCGGAGAGATGCAGACGAGCGCGGCGAAGACGTACTTCGAAAAGCATGGAGCGTTGTCGTATTTCGACCTCGCGGGTGAGCAGGAAGCGAATGAGACGGCGAAACGTGCAGGAGATTGGACGGAACGTGCACGTTGGGAAAGCGAGAAAGCAGCGCATCAGAAGGCGTTCGACGAGTTGAAGAACGCGGATGGCGTGTCGGAGGAGATGCGCGCGAAACTTGATGAGTATGTGCGCTTGTTCGAAAAGGAAGGGAAGTCGGTAGAAGAAACCGCGCGTTTCCATGAACTCGAAGCGGAGTTCGATGCGCTGGACGAAACCAGCCCTGCGTGGAAAGCGTATGAAGCCGCAGACGAAATCTACGGAGATAATCTGACAGAACAGAAAGCACCAAGGATGCCGGACCACAGGGGAACGTCCATCATCAGCTTTGACGGCCGTGAGGTGGCACGCGTCGTGCTGCCGGAGGCGTATGCGCAGGCGGCGATGTATGAGAACCACGCGCAGGACTTCCGCACGTTCCGCGAGAATGTGCTGTCGGGCAAGGCGGGCAAGAGCTACCAGTATGTCGGCACGGGTGAAAACATGCTGAAGGTGACGTCGGATGATGTGAAGCATATCCAGCAGGGGGAGCATGAGCACCCACTGACGGACGCGCAATGGGACGATTTTCTTTCACACTTAGACGAAATTGATGAAGCATATCCGACGGGCGGCGTTTCTCATGCGCGCGGGAAAACGGTCGCGGTAAAAATAAAGACCACGTCGAATAATTTCGGCGCAGTCTTGGAATTTGCGGATAATGGCGATGTGTACGTGCGGACGATTCTTCCAGGGACGGAGAAACAGGTCGATGCACTCGTCAAAAAAAGAGAGGCTGGGGTGCTTTCGCATCCAGGTCACCCGGGCCGCAATGCCGAAGCACGCGACAGCCAAGCTGTGTTCCCCAGTCACTCTCTTTCTCTTTCCAGTATACAGGAAAAACTCGGAATCAGCAAGAGAGAAAACGGAGGAAACGAGACGCTTTCACAGGGCGGGCGCGTGAATAAGGGGCTGATCACGCCGCTGTCGGACGGGCGGCGCATCATCACGCTCCTCGAGGACGCGGACGAGTCGACGTTCGTGCATGAGATGGGGCATCTATTCCTCATGGACCTCGCGGACTTGGCACAGGTGGACGAGGTGAGCGCGAAGGAGCTGGCGCTCGTCGACGAATGGGCGAACTGGAAGAAGGGAGACGCGAAAGAGTACAAGAATACGCCGTGGGCGCGGGAGTTCAACACGCGCGAGAAGAATATCGTCGCGGCGGAGGCGGCGGGCGATTTCGACACGGCCGACCGGCTGAAGCGGGAGTGGCGGCAGGAGCGTTTCGCGCGCGCGTTTGAGCTGTATCTGCGCGAGGGCAAGGCACCGGCGCGAGGGCTGCGCTCGGTGTTCCGCAAGTTCAAGGAGTATCTGCGCTTCGTGTATCAGGCATTCATGGGGGACGGCGGCCGCGCGTCGGAACCGGTGCGCCGCGTGATGGACCGCATGATCGCGACGGAGGAGGAGATCGAGGCGATGCGTCTCGATGACCGCTATCGCGATGTGGACGCGGCGGGCGGCGAGAAGCTCTTGACGGAGAGCGAGCGCGAGACTTACGAGCGTTGGAAGAAGGAAGCGGAGGAGGAGGCGAAGGCACAGCTGCGGCTGCTCGTCATGCAGGACCTCTCGGTGCAGGGGCAAGTGGAGTTCCACACGCGCCTCGAACGGGAGCGCGAGCGCTACCAGAAGGAGCTGGAGCAGAATCCGGTGGTGCTGGCAAAGCGGGCGCTCGATTTGTCGGGCGACGAGGCTATCGTGAAGGAGTTCGGCTTCGAGGATTTGAACGCGCTCGGCGAGGAGGCTTTCCGCGAGGAGAATCTGGTGGGCGGATTGTCGCCCATGCAGGACGGCTGGGTCGAGGCCGCGCTGAAGGAGCACATGGACGCGTACACGAAGGAGCTGGATAAAGAGCTCGTGGAGGCGTATCTCACGGAGGACGCGGTCATAAAGGCGATGGAGTCCTCGGAGTACCATGCAAAACTCGAAGGGCTCGTGGCGACGGCACTCGCGAAGAAGATGGGGCTCATGAAGAAAATCACGACGAAGGCGGAGCGCGCGATGATGTCCATCGAGGACAAGTTGACGGCGCTGCCGGAGGATGTGGATATCAAGACGCAACAGGAGAGCGAGCCCGTGAAGCGCCTCATGAAGGCGATCAACGAGCTGCGCTTCGCGTCGCGTTGGAGTCCTGCGGACTATGCGTCCATCGAGCGCATGGTGAAGGCGGCGACGAAGGCGGACATCGAGGCGGCACTGAAGGAGATGAAGGCGGCCGCGAAGGAGGACCAGGCGAACGAGAAGGCGGTGCTCGAGGCGAACAAAGGGCGCCTCGAGATGTACCGCAGGGTCGCGGCGGAGAGCATCCAGAAGATGGAACTGGCGGACGCGACGAATGTGCGGCGGTATCGCAAGCAGGAGCAGGAGGCGGCGCGGCGCGTCCGTCAGATGATCCAGGCGAAGCGCTGGGACATGGCGCTGCGCGCACAGGAGCAGAAAGCGATGGCGGCAGAGATGGCGAAGCAGGCGGAACGCATGCAGAGCGAGGTGCAGAAAAAACTCGCGCGCGTGAAGAAGCAACTGTCGGCGCGGTCGGTGAAGCTGCCGCGGGACGAGCGCTACTGGCACCGGCATCTCGCGTACCTCCTGCGCATCGCGTCGACGGACGCGGAGAAACCGGAACCAAGGCCTGTGAAGGACGTGGACGGGAAGGTCGTGCGCGTCGAGGAGGTGCAGGGGCTGCAGGAACTCTTCAAGAGCATGGAAGACGGGCTCGACACGACGGAGGAGCTGTCGCCTTTTGCACTCGTCGAGAAGATCGCGTCGGCGGGCGAGAATTTCCGCGGGTGGCAGTCGCTGACGCGGGCGGAGTTCGACGGGGCGGTGGACGCGCTGACGGTGCTGTACACGGTCGGGCGCGACAAGTTCAAGATGAAGACCATCGGCGGCAAGGACATCGCGGAAGTGCTCGACGAAATCCTCGCGGACACGTCGGGCGACGCGAACTACATGAAGGTGGAGCGCCGCAAGGTGGAGGAAGACAAGGGGGGATTCGGCTACAACGGCTGGCTCGGGAAAGTGCCAGGTATCGGGCATGCGGTCGCGAAGGCGGGACAGGAGTATCTCGCTGTCTCAATGAAGCCGGAAGAAATCATTCGCGCGCTCGGCAAGACGGCGCACAAGTATCTCTATGGCATCTATTACAAGGCCATCACGCGCGAGGCGGAGCGGCTGGAAACGGCGGTGAAGGACTTGCGCGGGCTGCGGAGCGTGTACACGCGCGCGGAGGTGCGCGGGTGGAAGCGGCGGCAGTATGCGTTCGAGACGGAAAGCGGCCGCGAGATGCTGTCGAAGGAGAACGTGCTGGCGATGGCGCTGAACCTCGGCACAAAGAACAATGTGCAGCGCCTCGTCGCGGGCTTCGGCGCGAAGGAGGAGGCCATCCGCACTTTCGTAGCGGAGCACATGACGGAGAAGGACTGGGCGTTCGTGCAGAGTGTCTGGGACTACCTCGGTACGTACTGGCCGGAGACGGTGGCGACGGAGGAAAAGCTGAACGGCGTGACGCTGAAGAAGGAGCCGGCCGTGCCGTTCACGGTGAAGACGGCGGACGGGAAGGCGGTCTCCATGAAGGGCGGCTACTATCCCATCAAGTACGCGCCGGAAAAGTCCATCAAGGCGCAAAACCAAGAGGAGAACCGGGCGGCAGAGTCGGCGCTCGCGGGGGCGCGGGTGCTCGGCACGGGACGCAGCTTCACGAAGGGACGCGCGGACTATGTGGCGCGCCCACTGCGTCTCGAGCTCTCGGTCATCCCAGAGCATGTGCAGGAGGTGATCCACAACATCGAGGTGCGCATCCCGGCGCGCGACGTGTACCGCATCCTCTATTCGAAACAGATGGAGGAGCGCGTGACGTCGACGATGGGGATGGAGTACTACAAGGTGCTGACGGAGTGGGCGACGAACGTCTGGGGCATCATGAACGGCGACGCGAACCGCGCGTCGAACAAGTGGAACAGGTTCTTCGGCTGGCTGCGCCGCAACTCGACGATGGCGATCATGGGCTATCGTCTGTGGCCGGTCATCGAGAATGCGTCGAACATCGGGCCCATCATGGACCGCATCGGCGCGGCGCGGGGGCTGGCGGCGGTCACGGATTTTTACACGCATTTCAACGCGTCGCGCGAACTCCTGTACAAGTCGATTTTCATGCGCAACCGCATCAACAGCATGGACCGCGACATTCGTTCGCAGGATGGGATGTTCGAGGCGGATTTCCGTCCATTCGAAATCATCCGAAGCCATGCGTACGACATGATGCTCTACTCGGACCTCGCGCTGTCGGGGCCGCTGTGGGTGGCGGCGTTCAAGGACGCGTTCGGCGGGCTCGTCGGCAAGGTGCGCGCGGAGCGCGACGCGGCGGTGCAGGCGGTCATGGAGGCGCAGGCAAAGGTCGATGTGGCGAAAGGAGCGCTCGTCGATGCGCAGGTGCGCGCGGCGGAGGCGCGAGAGCGCGAGCGGGCGGCGGCACAGCACGCGGCGGAGCTCGCGGACGCGGCGTATGATGAACAGTTCGTGCCGAAGGGCTCAGAGGAGCCGCTGGCGCAGGGCGAGGGCTCACCGTTCGATGTGAAGCGGGCGGGGGGCGTTGACGGCGCTGCGGGCGCGCCGGAAGGTGCGGCGGAAGCATCTCGTGACGGCGCTACCCTTTCCACCGCTTCGCGGTCCCCCTTCCCCGAAGGGGAAGGCTTTGGGGGCGAGAAGCGGACGGGAAAATCTGCGAACGCAGAGGAAAGCCGTGCGAACACAGAGGAAGCGCCGAAATCCATGAAGGAGCTGCAAAAGGAATTGCAGGAGGCGGAGGACGCTTTCCAGAAGGCGCAGGAGCGAGAAATCCTCTCGGACGACGAGGTGGTGAAGGAAGCGGAGCGCCGCGCCATCGCACAGGCGGACGGGGCGGTGCGCGACACGTTCGGCAGCGGGCGGCCGATGGACCTCTCGTCGATGCAGAACCAGAAGAACGAGGCATTGAAGCTCATGACGGTGTTCTACTCGTTTTTCAACACGCAGTTCAATGCGCTGCTGGCGTCGTACCGTCACGGGAAATACAGCGGGCGCACGGAGGGGAGCATCCGCCGCTGGGCGCCTTTCGCGCGGTCGCTCATGTATCGCGTGGTCTTGGTGTCGCTGATCGGCTCGATGCTGCAGTACGGGCTTTCACTCGCAGGAAACAGCGAGCAGGAGAAGTATCGCAAGGTGAAAAATCCGGAGACGGGAAAGGAGGAACGCGAGGAAGTGCCGGGGACGGAACGCTTCCTCAAGGTGTTCGCGCGCAACTGCCTGTCAATGATGACGGGCGGGCTCGTCCTCGGGCGCGATATCGCGAACCAGGCGATGAACTACGCGCTGAACGGCACGACGTACGGGCGCGGGGTGAACCCCATGTCGAACGCGTGGGACGCGATGGGCGAAGCGGGGAAGGTGGTCGACCTCCTCGCACGCAAAGGGCAGAAGGACCTCGAGATCGAGGAAAAGCACGCGAAGGAGGCACAGGAGCAGGCGGAGAGGCTGCGGAAGCTCAAGGGCAAGAAGCGGCAGGAGTACCTGCAGAAGCTAGAAGAAGATGCGAAGTACAAACAGCCGGACAAGCGCATCACGTACAGCGAAATCGGGCGGCACGTGCTCAACATGACGTCAACCGTCACGGCGGCGCGGACCGGCATCTCCAACACGCTCGTCGACGCCATCACGGGCACGATGCAGTATCTCAACGATAGCGACAACCGCTATGACGCAGATTGGAAAAACATCATCTGGTCGGCGCTCTTCGACAAGAAGCCCGTCGAGCGTGAAATCCCGAAGCGTCCGCCAGCGCCGCCGAAGAAAAACAAGCAGAAGAAGGCACAATAAAAAATCGCGCGGCAAGAAAAAATCTTTTCGTGCTGCACGATAATCCACAAATGCCGTGGTAGAATACTAGTATATCGAGTTCGCAAGAAGCCCAGCGGGGAAACCTGTTGGGCTTTTTGCGTGGGTGTTTTTCAGAAAGGAGGTGTGCGCATGGTCAACCAAACGGAGACGAAAATCGTCTACCTCGGCGACGGGAAAACAACGGTGTTCCCATTTTCCTTTGCCTACGATGACGTGGATGACGTCCATGTGATGCGCTATGACGCGGCGACGGACACGGAGACGGTGCTCACGGGTGACTACTACATCGATCAGACGGCCGGAACGGTCACGTACCCAGGGTACGCGCCGGGGCAGGAACCCGCAGAGGCGGACCGGCCCGCCGTGCTCACGGCGGGAGAAAAGCTCGTCATTTTCCGCGAGACGCCGATCACGCAGCTCACGGACCTCGGCGAGAAGTATCCGCTCCCCATCCTCGAAAAGATGGACGACAAGCTGACATTCATCGCACAGGAAATGACGGAGACGCTCTCACGGTGCATCAAGAACAGCATGGCGAGCGACACGACGTTCAACGGGCTCCTCGTGGAATTCCGCGCGAGCATCACGGCGGCCGCGGCACAGGCGAAAGCCGCGGCACAGGCGGCGGACACATCGGCGGCATACGCGGACGCGGCGAAAGCATCGGCGGCAAACGCCAGCGCAGCGGCGCAGGACGCAGCGAACGCGCAAATCTCGTCGTCGCAAAGCGCATCGGAGGCGGAGCGACTGACGGCAGCGCTCACGGCCATGGACGTGCCGGCATGGGACAAGGCGGCCGTCTACAGCTACCCGACCGTCGTTGCCTACACCGACGGCCAATCGTACCGCTGCATCGGCAGCGACGTGCCGGCTGGCGAAGCGCCGAACGCATCGCGCAATTGGATTCCGCTCACGGTGCGCGGCGGGGATGACTACTTCGAAATCGACATGCAGGGCGCGCTCGAACCGCGTCTCTCCCCTCGCATCTCGGCGAGCTGGTGCCTCGACGACGACGGTAACCTCATGCCGCGCGCGACGGAAGACGAAATGGCACAGATCGCCGCGACGACGGCAGAGACGGCGGCGGCAGACGCAAAAGCGAGCGCAGAAGAAGCTGCGACCAGCCAAACGGCCGCCGCAGCCGCGCAAAGCGCAGCCGAAACGGCCCAGGCAGCGGCCGAAGCCGCGAAAGCCGACGCAGAAACCGCAAAAGCAGCCGCACAGGCGGCCAGCTGCATGGAGAAGGACAGCGACGGCAACGTCACGGTCCAGGCATGAGAAAGGAGCAATGAATATGGCAACAAGAAGCATCGTACCAAGAGCCGACGGCGAAGGCTCGCTCGGCACAGAGGAGAAGAAATGGGGGACGGTGTACGCGGACAGCGTGAAGACGGAGACCGTCACGGCGGCGAACGTCGTCGCGACCACCTACAACGGCGCGGACATCGACAGCGAAATCGCATCCTCCATCAAAAGCATCACGACCGACGGCGGCCTCGTCACGCTCACGCGCGTCGACGGATCGACGGAACAACTGCAAATCGTCGCGAACAATGCCGGCGCACACAACGCCGTTTATCGCGGCAAAGATTTGACGGCGTATTTCGACAGCGGGGAAATGAGCAAGGCCATCGCGGCGGGCACGTTCGACGATATTTTCGTCGGAGACTACATCGACAAGGCGATGACCGTCAACGGCACATCCATCGGCACAGTCCGCTGGC
>Ga0256404_1009378_pt1 | contig 14077 bp, 11 predicted proteins | sample RumenRJG_01DNA_FD_185990 | JGI IMG/M metagenome (GOLD analysis project Ga0256404, IMG submission 185990) | Bovine rumen microbial communities from Lethbridge, Alberta, Canada - RJG_01 | ecosystem: Host-associated > Mammals > Digestive system > Stomach > Rumen | place: Canada: Alberta | collected...
CGTACCCCTCTCTTTTATTTACAAAACATCTCATCTTTTCCATGAGCTTGCTCCACATATGCCTTCATTTGCAAGGCTGATTTTTTGCGTTAATGTATGTTAACGCTAATTAGGCTTAGCGATTTCAAAAAATCGCCATCGCTTAAGGGCTTATTCCTTGGAGAAAATCGTTTGAAAGTAAAGCTGTCCAAAAGTAAATTATTACACAAAATAGATATAACGAATGTTTTTCAAAATTGCGCATACGACTCTCCTATAGCAGATCATTTATGCTTTCTAGGACATGCAACATGGAGTAATACAAATCGTAATGAATGGCCTACTAATATCCAAAATACCACATTATGCCCCCCCCTAACAAGAGTAATAATCCAAGCCTTATACAGCAATTCTAACGTTTTTACAAAAATTAACTCGGAATTTTGGAACCATTAAAGGGATATTTAGTAAATTTGCAATTGTTAGAACCGAAACAAAAGCTTCAATCTATGTGGCAAACGGATAATGATAAAAGGATAAAAAGAGCATCTCCTGTTGAGATGTTCAACTTTATCATTCCGTTTCTTAACGACCACAGAGGGCAGAGGTTTGACTCCGAGCAGATAATTAGGGAATATTGCAAATATATTGGAGTTGTTATTCCCGATTATGAAAGTGCACGTGCTTATTCTGAATATTCAAATCCTTTAAAGAAAGCAAACACACTCCTTAAGAGGCTTGATGCTTACTTTGGATTCTGCAAAGGGGAAGGATTCTTTTCTACGAATAGTAACATATTGCAAGGCAGATCCACATACCAATATCCCCCATCCTTAGATTATGACTTAAAAGATATAGTATGCCTTGGTAACAAAGTCTCTGCGAATGACAATATGACTATGCTATTAGAGGAATCGCTTGGTATGGTTCATCCATTGTTTCCCTTATACCTAGGCCTTTTGCCAGAACGAGATGACAACCCCGTTATAGAGTTTGAGCAGTGCGACTATCGAAACAACATCTATCTGCCTGTACTCTACGATGCAATCGTTACAAGACATATGGTGACGTTCGATTACTGCTCTTTCGACAAGCCTGCTGCCAACGTTACTTTCAGCCCGTACTATCTTAAGGAGTATAATCGTCGATGGTTTGTGTATGGTCATACGGATGAAAGTACAGGAGATGCCAGTCGAGAAAGATATTCTCTCGACCGAATCAAGAATCTCCACAAGATACAGAGTCCACTTGCACCGAGGCCGCAGAAAGACTATGCTGCTCTATCCAAAGATCTCATTGGTGTCAGCGACTCGAATTTTGAGAAGCCTGTAGACGTTGTCATAGAAACTTTGAATCCGAAGATTCATGGCCTCATAGTCTCAAAGCCGTTCCATCCAAGCCAAAAGGAGATAGAATCCTTCCACGAGGACTCGTCTAAAGGATACCCTCATGGAACGATTACGCTTCATATCCGTCCTAACCCCGAGATGTATGGGAGGATATTATACTACTCGGACGGAGTGAGAGTAACTGAACCTAACAATATAAAAGAAATTATTCATACAAAAGCATCAAAAATAGAATCACTATACGATGAATTACGATGAATTACGATGAGTATTTAAAATGTGCAAGAAAACATATCAGAAGTTGCAAACAAATGCTGAAAGGACTTAAAAATGGAAAAGATGAAGAAAATAAAGAAGCCTATCTTGACGTATGGTATTTGTCGGGATATATATTAGAAGGACTAACGGTTTATTGTGCATATAAAACTAACAACTGGAATCCACGTTCATCTTCCTGGGATGGGATAACAGATATACAAACGAGATATGATAAGACATTTTCCAAACGAACACATTTAGATTTTTATCGTAGGCGGACAATAAATAAGTATAATGTTTTCCCCGAAGGAATGATAGTTTATTCTGTTCAAGGCCATGATTTTCAATCCATAATAATGGGAGTACTACGTGCAAACCCAACCTTTAGGGATTTTCCCATCTTAGGCAATGGGAATGTTGACGAAGATGTAAAAATATTAGTACAAGAATGGAAACCAAATGTAAGGTACTGGCATAAGGAAGAGGAGATGGCCGATATTCCCCATCTTAATTCGGATGTGTTAAGCCGTCTTATTGGTACTTGTGAAGAACTATATAAAGATATGATACGCGTATGATACATGTAAAAGATTTAGCTTCAAAGATACAAAAGTATCTACATGAGAAGGGATTCGATGATTTTAAAATTTTTATCAGAATTAACTTCTCAATAGATGTTTTTGTCTTTACTGAAGACAAGATAGCCTCTTGCACCATTAGAGACGACTTCTGGGCTGTAATGGCAGAAAATGAAGATGACTTTTACCAGGCGGAGAAAGACCATATAAACTTGTCTTTTAAAGCTATCCCACTAGAGGAAAAGAGCGATCCATTCTATGCCAACATATTAAGTGGTAATGATGAGATAATAATGGGCCCCAGATATAGACTGGACTCGCTATTGGAAACGAACTCGGTAGATGCAGAAGTGCAACAAGGGTCTCAAGGTATACCCGTCATTACTTTCTATAGTTACAAGGGGGGCATGGGTCGAACAACCACCATGGTTGCCTATGCTATGGATTTGGCCATTAACCATAGCAAGAGAGTAGTTGTCATAGATTGTGATCTTGAAGCTCCTGGATATCTTAATTTCTTTGATTTGTCGCAAAACCAAGAATTGCTTAGCGGAAAGAAAAACGGTCTTGTCGAGTTTATGAGCGATTTACAGATGCTTAATAATGACGGCAAGCAGACATTAGACTTAAACGATTACATTATCAATGTTGGCAATACGAAAAGTGTCGATGATGTGGCGTTCAAGAATTTAAACAACATTTGGCTTATTCCTGCTGGCAATCTTAACATGGATTATGTTGGTAACGGAGACGAGTCAAATCTTCGGGATTATTTGGAAGGTTTATCAAAAGTAAATCTGTCAAATGTAGGTGAGGTAGTAGACGGTTTTTCTGTATTGTTTACTAAAATAAGAGAGACTATCAATCCTGATGTTATCTTATTGGATTCACGAACAGGTTTTAATGACATTTTCGGTACAGCAGCCTTCTACTTATCGTCATGTGTTGTCGGCTTCTTCGGCTTTAGCAGACAAACTCAACCCGGGTTAATTAACTTAATCAACAACTATTACGATAGAGAGAATACATTTAAAGTAGCACTTGCTTTCTCCATTCTTCCTAATGACGAGGACAGCAAGACTTTGGAAGATAAACTGTATAGTGAAGTAAATAGAATGATAGACCGCAAAGCAACAGACGAAAAGGACAAGCCTTTATTCTATTCGCTTCATCGTAATCATAGTTTGGAACAAATAGGCATTGGCGAGAAGCAAAACGACGATGCCTTTGTAAACCTAGTAAGAGAAAAGAGATTTGAAGATTTTAACACCCTTTTTCAAGGTCTTAACGATACGTGTGGAATAAATCAGCCCGAAGGCACGCGCATTACCGAGAAGCCTTCATCGAATATAAGTAGCCAGACAGAATCAGAGATAAGGACAGGAAGCGAAGAATACTCTGAGAATACTCCCGCATTGATACTAAGAAATACAATACTGCGTCATCTGAAGTCGGTCTTTGCTAATATAAAGCTATTTGCGGAAGATACCAACATAGAAGAAAACCAATTCTTCTATCGCAACTGCATGAAGACATTCTTTGAGCCGGATAAGTTTATAATCAAAGGATATAAAGGTACGGGGAAAACTTATCTATACCGTGCGTTAGGTAATAAAAGCATATCTTATAACATTCAGCGCTGGGCGGGATTAGAAGATGTTAATGAGACAACATTCATCCAGATTCTACCTGACACACCAGATAGTAATATACGTCAATTCCCATTTGATAGTATTAGATACAAAGATATTGATGAGCCAGAGTATTACTTTAACTGCTTTTGGCAGATATACACCTGGAATTCGATACTGTGTAACAAAGCATTTGCTGAAATCAGAGAAACGAGCGAACTATCAAGTTATATCAAACCAATAGGTGGCAATGAGGCATTGTTGCGCTTTGAGCATCTTATTAATGAGGGTACATCAACACTTGTAACTATAGAGGAGGACTTGGACAAAGTCAATGATTTTCTTAAAAGAAAAAACAAGCGAGTGTTTGTTCTATATGACCGTTTGGATAATTGTATTAATCCTCTACGATGGAACAAGGCCGTTTCTCCCCTTATAGAATATTGGCGGAACAACTATAGGAAATATTCCAACATATTCCCTAAAATATTTATCCGAACTGATTTGTTCAAACAGATAGAAGGGAATAATACGGAACGTCTGCAAGAGAATAGCATAAACATAGAGTGGACAATAGGAGAAGTTTTTGGATACTTCTTCAAATTAATATTCTCTGATAAGAAAGCTAGTGTCGCTTATTGGTCAATAGCAAAGAAGCTTCGCAAAAACGACAGCTATATTAATAACTGTAAGAAGTCTTTCGAGGCTTTTCCACAAAATCAATTTAAGAGTCTTACCCGTGCAGAGATGTCACCTCTCGTTGAAATATTTTTCGGGAGGCAGGTTGTTTCAGGGGTGTTGAGACTAGGGCATCCGTGGGAGTACTTTGAGAAGGAACTATCAAATGCAGACAACAACTCCATCAGTTTACGCCCATTTATAAATACATTGGACAGCAATGCAGTGGATAGGGCATTAGGTCGTACAGAACGCTATGTGAAAGAAATCATAAGTTCAAGTATTTATGCGTCAAAAGATGTACGCGAAAAAGCAACAGAGAGCTATTTTAACGATTTGGCGAAAGATCCGTTCAGTAAAGACTTACTGAAATTAAGAGATTTTATACGAAGCGACCAAGGAAGCGACTTTAAGTACAAGTCCTTGAAAGAAGTGCAATATGCCGAGCTTCTCAAGAAGGTTTTTGCGACAATCCGAAATAGCGAAGTAGTTAAGACGGAGAAGGACTTGGATGATATGATTTCTGCAAATGGCATAATGGCTCGCAAACCTACGACCCACGGCATATATTATGTCTTTGCGCCAATTTACTTTTATTCATGGGGGCTACAAAATGGCGATTTGGAAAAAGAAGATAAACAAAATCTAAGGAGTGAGAGAAAGAAGCCGACGCCTAAAAAGTCCCCGGAAGAAGATATCAAATATCGCGGCAAGGTGGAGGTGCGGGAAAGCCCGACTTCTTCACGTAAGGAATACTTTTGCGTTCCTGATGAAAACGAGAATCTCAATAAACCCAGATTTAAGATTGTTGATAAACCATCTTACATAGCAGAAGGAGACAGGGTGATTTTTACAGTGATGTCAGAGCTTGACTACAACGGAAGAGGATTGTATTGGAAGGTCAAGACCTTGGCTCCGGAGAAAAATTCGTTCCGTCCCTAATTCATTATGAGGAAACAAAACATCTTCGATGGTGACAGCTACCGTGCCATTTTTACAGGGCTCATCTATAAGCGGCTAATTAGCCGCTTATGGTTTACTAATGCGGATGTAATGGCCGATGCTATAGGCAAGCCCCTTATTTGTAATGTTTCGGATTGTGACAACTATGTAGAACTGAAGAAGGCATTCATGACTCTGCGTAACCTTATTGGTAAGGAAAATATCGAATCGAAAGGCAACAATCGTGACAAGAGTTTCCGCTACATTGGTGAAAAGGATGATCCTCTCGCCGACATGCGACAGGCTAAGGCGATAAAGGACATACGAAGGTACTATGAATTCTGTCAAGACTCCGCGGGGTTCTTCCCAACATCTTGGCTTGACTACTTTTTGAAAGACAGTCTTGACCTGTTGGACATCAAACGACAGAGGCGGAAAGGTGAGCAGATTATTAGTACCAGCGTTGACCGTCAACTGAAGAACATTGATATGTTGCCATACCTCTATGAAGCGATACGCAACCATAGGGTACTCGCTGTGAGGTACAAGCCGTTTGACGAGGAAGAGATGACGCTAACATTCCATCCACACTTCCTGAAGGAATATAACGGCCGATGGCATCTGTTGGGACATGCGAAAGGTAAAATTCCGGAGGAAGGCTTCAATCTTGCTATTGACCGCATTACGGAAATACCGAAGATAGTAATGGAAGAAGAGTATGTTCCCGCTCCAAATCATTTCTATGAGCTGTATTTCGAGAATCTCGTGGGCGTAACCCACAAGGACGATCATAAGACAGAGAATGTGTATATTAGGGCATATTCTAATTATATCTTCAATCTTACCGACACGAAGCCTATACAAAAGTCGCAGAGAGTCTGTATTCCATACGGCCGGCACGAAGACGGCGAATATGGTGAGTTTATGGTACATGTAGAAGTTAACAACGAGTTCATCGGACGCATACTGATGATGGGCGACAAGTTGGAGGTTGTGGCTCCAGAGGAAGTGAGGATTATTTTTAGGAGAAGAGTCGAAGATATGGCAAAAAGGTATGTGCAAAAGACTGATAACTGCCCCCAGAATGGTTCCAAGAAGTAAAGAACCAATATAGCAGCCAACAACTATTGCTTAGTCGTAAAAACAGTATTATCTTTGCAGCGTCATCATCCAAAACCGCCTTGGAGATGACGCTGCAAAGCACATTGGCGGCAACCTAATGGGAGCAAAAACCATGAAAAAGACCACAACCGAAATGAGGAAGAGAACAGAAGCCAACGCACGTCGTAGAGTTGCCGAGTCATGGGCAAGAACAGGGAAATGCATGAGTTACAAGCGTGCAGCCGTGAGAGAGACATACAGGCATACCACAGACGACATGAAGGACGAGTTGTTTGACGGCTTTCTCATCTCACTGTCGCCACGGAACAGCCACAAGGGTATAGGTGCACAGATGCGCGTATTGCGTCGCATAGCGGAAAAGCGTCAAGCGCAAGCAGCGTATAAATACATAGGACGTAGCGATGACTTGCTGACGGAACGGATTACCTCTGCATGTGGAAAGAACTGCATGCGTGAGCTCCGCAGATACCAAAGGTGTGTGTGAGGAATGGTTTCAAAAACGGAACTATTGAGAACCACTAAACTTTGCGCTCAAATTCTTAATCTATTAAACCACTAAGTAACAAAAAAATGAATAGTACATCTAACAATCTTGCACTCGTCGCATCACGTGTCCTTCCCGCACTCTCAGGAGCACAACTCACATACAATGTTGAGAAGAATATCTTCCTCACCATGGGTTACACCAGCCAGGCAGGGAACACCTACTACCGCGCCATACGGCTGTCACCGCGTCTTGCCGTGTTCTACAACATCGGCGAGGGGTACAAGTACACGTTTCTAAACGGCATCACGCTCTTCGCCTTTGACGGGTGTAAACCGCGCATCATCGGCCAACGCACGTGGGGCGGCTATGACTGGGTGGTATTCAGCGAAAACTTCGCCCGACAGCAGAGTATCCTCATGGTGCATGATTTTCTCCAAGGGCAAATGCGCATGCTCAATGTTCCCTGTTCTGAGCAACAACTCATGGACATGTCGCGGCAACTTATAGCCGAGACTGAGCAGAAACAGCTCGCCTGACGCAGAAAAGTCTCTTTTACGGACCTTATTCTGAAACAACACTCCGTCCAAAGGAGACCATAAACATACAAATGTTAACATGTTCAACGCCTTAAAATCTTTTGACTATGGCAAAACTGACACAAGCAATCACAAAGGACTTCCTTGACGACATTCTTCCGCCTTATGGCACCCCAGTACGGCAGCGCAAACCCGTCTGGGACTCCAGTCAGAGGATGTTTATCTTCGACGAGCATGAGAGTCAAAACGGCAACCACTACTATCGTGGTATCCGCTTCTGCGACCGAATTGCCATTATGGAAAAAGTTGGCATGTTTCACTCATGGACATACCTAGACGCTCTAGAAGTGTATGCCTTCAATGGGCGAAAGATGCAGCTTATACAGAAACGAGACTATCCTAACAAGGTGTTCCACAATGTCGATAAGATACGCAAGGATACCGAAGAGATGGTCACCGACTTTTTGAAGGGTATGCTTAAAGCAAGCCGCATATCCCTTTCAGAGGAGAAAGTCAAAGAACAGGCAAAGGGGCTTGTTGACCTATGCTATCGTGACTTCAACAATGGCGACTATCCTCCGCGTCTCATGCAGATCATTCCTGCCATCGAACAACACTAACTATCAAAAATCACAACCATATGGAGAACGAAATACACATAGACAAAGAAAATCGCGAGCAGTTGCTCGCTTACGACCTGATAGCACACACCAACAGCAGTTTTTTCCTTACAGGAAGAGCTGGTACAGGTAAAACGACATTTCTACATCGCGTGCAGCAGACCGTTCCGAAGCAGTTTATCACACTTGCTCCTACAGGTGTCGCAGCCATCCTCGCCGGTGGCGAGACCATCCACTCTTTCTTCGGGCTTCCTTTGGAGACCTGCGAGCCAGGTACTTGTGGCAAGATGAACGAAGCGAAGATTCTCGCCCTCGTACATGCCGATACCATCATTATCGACGAAGTGTCGATGGTGCGCTGCGACATCGTTGATGCCGTAGACTTCACGATGCGGCAAGTATTGCGCAGCACTGCTCCATTCGGTGGTAAACAGATAGTGTTCGTAGGCGACATGTTTCAATTACCGCCGGTAGTGCAAAAAGGAGCAGAAACAGAATTGATGCGTGACATATATCACACGAATACATTTTACTTCTTCAAAGCTTTCGCTCTGCGCCGCATACGCATGGTAAAGATTGAATTCCAAAAGGTATACCGTCAGGATGACCCTGTGTTTCGGACCATCCTTGACCATGTCCGGCTCAACCGTGTTACACCTGATGACATAGCGAGTCTCAACACACGTGTAGCCAAGCCTAAGGACAACGATGGTACTATTACGCTTGTACCTACCAACCGTGCCGCTGATGACATCAACTGTCAAAGGCTCAACTCACTTACCGGCGAGGAGCATATCTATGAAGGTGCTATCAACGGAAAGTTCGAGAATAAGCGGTTCCCCGTGAGCCAAAAACTTTGTCTGAAGGTTGGAGCGCAGGTGATGTTCACTCGCAACGACACACAGCATCGTTGGGCGAATGGGACTATAGCCACAGTATGCCACTTGTCTGATGACGGTATCGAGGTAACCATTCCCAGTGGAGAGACCTACGCCGTACCATGTTGCACATGGGATGCCGTGGACTATGCATACGACCATAAGGAGCACAAACTGAAAAAGAATGTTACGGGCTCCTTTACACAATACCCACTGAAGTTAGCCTGGGCGATTACTATACACAAGAGCCAAGGTATGACATTCGACAAACTATATCTCAACCTCTCTTCGGCAAGTATCTTCGCCGTTGGCCAGTTGTACGTGGCTCTCAGTCGCGTGCGCACTCTTGGAGGTCTATTTTTGTCGCGCTGCGTACCGCCACAGTATGCCCGCACGAGTCGTGAGATAATCGCATACTCTATCCGTTACAATGATGCCAAAGCCATAGAAAGCGAAGTTAAGAGTGGTAAAGCTGTATACAAGGACCTCCGTGCTTACAACTATGACAGCGCGGCACATCGGTATCTGTCACTTATAAGAGACCATGCCGCAAACGGCGACATTAAGGAAGCAGCGATCTTAGCACGAAGTTTCTTCGAGACAGTCATTGATGACCGTCACCTTTATGGCAGCATCCAGCGCCCTTCAAGCGATTTGATCTCCTCACAACATTATGTTGTTAGGTTCCTTGCTGCCATATTGTGCTTATATGCCGATGATGCGGTAACCGCATTACATCTAATAGATGATGTACTAGAGCAAAGACAAAACAGAAACGCCCTATACATCAAGTCGCGTTGCCTTGCCAGACTTGGCAGATATGACGAAGCGGATAGCGTGAACGCCACCCTCGGCAACGGCATTGATCTTGCTATGCCTGATGCAAAATCGCTCTACATGATAGCCGTCATCAACGAACTGCACACGCAGGATCCTGGGCTGCTGCTTATGCAGAAGTTGCTTCGTGCCAAACCAAAATATGACCATGGCATCGTTGTGCTGCGTAACCTTATGAAGCACAAGTGCATTTCATTAACAATGCCTTCTGGCGAGCGAAGCGACATAGAGAAGGCTTTCAACTCCGACGCGAGCGACGAAGACTTTGCTGAAATGCTATCAAAGGCACGGAAAGATGTTCCAAATTCCGTAGTAGCGCTCATGCGAGACATCAGTCGTATGGACTTCACACAATACGAATAGGCTACTAAATCGGTGCCGGAAATCTGCACCAAGTGGCATCTGACAAAATAATTGTCTGGCAAACAAATTGCAGCATCAATATTGAGATTAACTTTTAAAATCAGAATATAATGAAAAATATCATTAACATGAAAAAAGGTTTCCTTAGCTTAGGTTTCGTAGCAAACCATCGCCCAAACGCAAAGGGTGTAAATGATTTAAGTGTACTGTCAAGCATCACCGGAATGAAGATTTCGGCCAAAGACTTGGATGACTTCGTTGACTCTCCAAATTTCTCAAAGGAGTTTTTGGATAGTGACGGATCAATTGTAGAGAATGAAGCCGATAGTCTTGGTTTCCGCTTTCTCCTTCCTTGGAAGAGCAAGAACGGCAGCCCTATATATGGATTTTTCACTAGAAAAAGTAAGGATAAGGGATTTGTCGGCGTAAGATGGGACTATGAAAAGCAGGAGACGTTGTATGACCTTGGATTTGTCGACGTACAGGCTTTGAAACAACTGAACGATATGTCGGGTGCAGCAGTCTCTGACATTTGCGAAGTGCAATACAACAATGTAGAATTCTACAATGGCGCAGGTTACACAAAGTTCCCTGATGGTACCCCCGTAGGTAAGAGCAAGGCAAAGTATATCAGGTTCTCTACTCCGTATAAGACGAAGGATGGTCAAACTCCTATTGTAGGTTGGTTTAGCAAACAAGATGACAAGATGCAGGGCATTTCATGGGGAACTGACGAAAGTTTCAGGAAACGATTACAATTTGGCAACAAGTTCCACTTCTCCATAGGCAGGATGAAGTTCACCGACATGAGTGCGGCAAATGCTTTTTTGAAGCAGGTGTCCGACAAATGCATGCAGGAAGTATGGACATTCAAGGATAACAAGGGACAAATCAGGTTTCCTATACTCAAGTCGTATCTTGAGTGCGAATTGGACCGTCTTTACTATGAGAAAGACGTACTTGACATGACCGATACGACCTCTTACAAAGACCGTATCATCTACAACCAAGATAGGACACGTGCCATGTTCAACACCAACCTAATCGATAAGTTCGGGCATGACCTTTTCTTGGAAGGCGCAATCATAGGACACGGCGTTCAAGAATTTTTCTGTGACATGACAATATCTCCATCAATGATGCAGCGGAATAAACTTGGATATGCCAATGATGCTCCAGAACCAAGGGTGCCGGAGTTCTTCAAGGACATAAACGACATAGTGTTCCATGTGGAATGGGCTATAGACAATGATATGGAGAAGTACGAGCACATCATAGGCGAACGTAGGGAGAGGTTTCCCAAGCAATATCAAGATACGGCTACCAATATTCTTGGTACTCAGCTTGATAATTCTATAAAGCTGGCACAAAATATTGCTCGTCGAAACTACAAGTTTATTGTGCCAATGTACTACCCGGCCAAGCACCGCATTCAGCTGCTCATGCCAATCTATCTCAACGGAGAGTACACTAGGCATCCTGACTTTGCCCTTGTTCTGACTCCACATCCCGATGAAAGGATATACACTCCTGAGACCATCTTGGGACTCAAGGAGGTGTATCAGGATGCAAGGCTCATTGCGAAGCCAGAGACATCGTGGCTCAATCCAGAGATTATAGGTGAAGAAAAAACAGCTCTGAGTATTGCGGTCTGATATATGGCATAAGAGATACCAAACATTCGGTGCGGATTTTCTGCACCGAATGTCATACGACAAGCTGTCGATTCTTCTACTATTGGCAAAATAATTGCTACTACTTGGTTGTCTCAGTTCTTTGACATACTGTCACAACACTCTCATTTCATTTATATATGTAAGACCTGTAGTAAGGTCTGCCTTCCTCCAAATTGGGCTATAGGAAGAGGGCTAAAAGAAAGCCTAAAGTTCTAAAACCAAACAACATGGAACAGAACATTACGAGAGTTGTTAACGGCAGCAATGCCAAGTGCGAGAACAATGGTTTTGGTGGCTACACATCGGCTACCAACAGCAAAGCCATGGAGGGTACACAGTACCGCAAGTACCACAACCCTTATGGCGGCCACGGCTTCGCAGCCGAAGACGTCAATGCTCAGCACGATCGCTGGGCAGGACGTAAGGTTGATCAAGTCGGGCGCGACAACAGTCTCAATGGACCGGACCGGATCGTCAACGGTCAAGCCATACAGACCAAATACTGCCAGACGCCACAGAAAACGGTAGCAGCAGCCTTTGATGGCAATGGCTATCGTTATCAAGGACAGAAGCTGGAGGTGCCAAGCGACCAATATGACGAGTGCGTCAGACTCATGCGACAGCGTATAGCCAATGGTGAAGTGCCAGGTGTGAACGATCCTTCCGAGGCAACGAATATTGTCAAGCGAGGCTCTTGTACCTATCAGCAGGCCGTAAATGTGGCTAAGGCAGGTACCATCGACTCCATCGTCTTCGACGTAAAGACACAAGCCGTTGGGTGCGCCTCGGCAGCTGGCTTCTCGTTCATCGTAGGAGCTGCTTACGCTATAGCGCATGGTGCATCTCCAACAGATGCCATTAAAGACTCTGCCGTCTACGCAACGAAGGTAGGGGGACAGGCCTTGGTTTCGGGCGTTACCAGCTCACAGGTGCTTCGCACAGCAGTTGGCCGTGATGCCTTAGCACTCGTGCAACGTGGCACGAACAACGTTGTGAAGGCTGCATGTCAGACCGAGATAGGTAAGGCTTGCGTCGAAAAGCTTGCAGGCGGATTCGTTGGCAAGGCAGTTGTTGGCGGTGCTGCTAAAAACGTACTTGTACGCGGTTTGAGCAGTAATGCCATCACGGGTGCAGTCACACTTGCTGTCACCTCCATACCTGAGGCCATCGATGTTGCACGAGGCAAGAAGAGTGCCGGTGAGTTCGGTAAGGATGTGGCTTGCAACGCCTCTGGTATCGCTGCAGGTACAGGCGGATGGGCTACCGGTGCTGCAGTAGGTACTGCCATCTGCCCAGGAATCGGCACCGTCGTCGGTGGCATTATTGGCGGTATAGCTGGCGGTGTGGCAGGCTCCTCGCTCATGCGCTCTTTCCTCAATCTGTTTTGAGGACAACAGCTACCATTGCAACACAAGTGCAGAAGAATACATTATCTTCTGTACTTGTTTCGTTTTATGCATTATCTTATACAAGACACACATCTTAGCTTGAGTGTAGTTCCTAAAAATGTGTATAGAGATGATTTTATATCTGTCCCACATAGAGACAGGGGACGACTGGGACATGTGGGACAGTGCTGTTGCGACGGAACAGATTATCCAACAAGGAAAGGGTAAGGCCTTATAATGAACCTTGCCCTTTCTTGATGTAAGCTATTTTTCCGACTGATAAGCTTGCTTATCTCGCAACCTCTTTCAAAACTCAGACCTAAAGCGACTACCGATTTGCTAAATCGGTAAGCCTAATTACCGTTAACTTACATTAACGGGATTTTCGCCCTTACAAGAGGGCTCTTGTGGAGCAAGCTCAGGGCGGAATAAAGACCTCTATCTGTAAACAAAAACGACTACACAACCACATTCGTAGCTTGCCTTCAGGAGAAATTTGCCCGTTCTATGAGACTTGCTATCAGCCAATCGCCGATATCTATCTTGGCTCCACGCTCTGTTGCCGAAGACTGGCGTTCGAGCAAATCACACACGATTACGCATTTAGGTAAGAAGAATCTTCTTGACTTCTCCTTCCATTCGTCATAGGCATCCACATCAGGGAAGATAATCACCGTGCGGTTGCATAGTGCTACCATACGCTCAGGCTTGAAGTTTGCTTTGCCACCGACCGCCACCCAGAAATAGTCGGGGAA
>Ga0256404_1009379_pt1 | contig 14073 bp, 11 predicted proteins | sample RumenRJG_01DNA_FD_185990 | JGI IMG/M metagenome (GOLD analysis project Ga0256404, IMG submission 185990) | Bovine rumen microbial communities from Lethbridge, Alberta, Canada - RJG_01 | ecosystem: Host-associated > Mammals > Digestive system > Stomach > Rumen | place: Canada: Alberta | collected...
ATTGTAATGTAGCCACCCGCAGGGCTTGTCCTTGCCGGGTTCCAGAAGGAATGCTACGCTGGAGCTGGCGGCCCCGGTTATATGCTATCAAGCATTCCTTCTGGGTTCAGGCAAGGATGGCGTCCGGCATAAACATTTGTGGGATCGTGGGTCAAATCCCATAAGAAAAGTGATTGACCCATTAATCTTCGCGAATAATAGAAATATGGGTAAATCCAAAACAAGACTTATAATTCTCATCCTATTAGTCATTTTAATAATAGGGGGGGGTACCGGATGCGGTAATGTAAAGCTAAACGAAAGTACAAAAATAATGTTAGGCGAGACGTTTTGCCTTTCTGGATCAGATGAAAAACGGTTTTATCGTATTCCACAGAAAATATATTCTGTATATGGATATGATGCTGCCGGAAATAAGATAGATTACTTCGAAGGCAAGGACTATGAAGTAGATTACAAGAATGGCACTATACATCGATCTTATCATTCATCTATCCCTGACTATTCAAATCATAAAGTTGTTTACAACGGGAACGGAAAATTTGAATTCAATACAGATCCTAGAAATCCTGAATTGAATGTGATGTATCAAATTCATGTGAATTATTCGTATTCATTAACCGTTGAAGAAACAAAAAGGACTATTACCCCGTCAAGCTATCTGTCAGAATCAACTAGGCAGAAACTGAAGCGCGGCGATGATATCTCTATCGCATTGGCTGGAGATTCAATAGCTGGTGGAGCTCAGACAACAGGACAATATTTTCATGATGACAGGATTGCTGATACGTTCTTTGAATACCTTTGCAAAACGATAGAAAGAGTATATGACTGCAAAGTATCGAAGAAGTTGATAAGTGAAGGTGGAATTGGAAGAGATAATCTTGCACAGAATACAGATGAAATTCTTACATTAAAACCAGATGTTTTGATCATTGAATTCGGAATGAATGATCATATTGATGGAAGAGAAGCTGCAGAGTCTTTTCATGAAGATATAGATTCATATGTTAAGTACTTTAAAGATGCAGGTATTGATGTAATCTTGGTCGGATTCTTCAAACAAAATCCCTTCTGGATAAAAGAAAATGCGAGTGATACAGAATTATATAATAATATTTTGAGCACTATAGCAAGGGAAAACAATGTATATTTTGCTGATATCCAGGCAAGGTTTGATAAAGTTTCAAAGGTGAAGGATATCTATGAGGATGTGACTGTTGATTATATGCACCATCCATCTGATTGGGGTCATCAATTATATTTTAGTGAAGTGTTCCCAGTGTTTTGCGTCGATGAAGATATAAGAACAGGAGATATACAATATTATGTATATTGACGTTAAAATATGGGGAGTAGAAGCATAAACGAATAATGTAAACATATGGAAAAATTGTTACTGAAAATAAAAGATAAACTAAAAAGCATAGATTATTTAACAGTCACTGCTAGCACAGTGATATGTGCATTATTCTCTTTTATATACTCAGTATATACAAAGAAATATGTTGAGCCGTATGAATTTGGTATTTTTTCTACATGTACTATATTACAAAATTATCTGGGGTATGCTCAATTTGGTGTTTTAAGTGCTTATAATCGAGATTATCCTCGTATTTTGGGTGAAGGCAATCTTGACAGGGCCAAAAAATTACGCGATACCACATTTACATTCTTGTTAATAGTTTATTCGTTTATTTTGGTAATAATCATTATATTAATGGTAGCATGGTTTATACCACATGGATTAGAATACCGATATCTACTAGGATACATTTTTGTTGGAGCTATTCTTCTATTTGAAACGACGTCATCTTTTTGCTTATATACTGCTAGGATAAGAGGAAATTATAATTATTCGGCAGCTATTGAGCTTTGCAGAACAGGCCTTGGTACTATTGTTGGGTTAGTATTGGTGAAGAACATAGGTTACTATGGCTTATATCTCAAACTCCTTATCATACCTATTTTGGGAATTTTGCTATATATCCCGAAGAGCTTAGAAAAATTAAAGCTGCGGATAGATAAAATAATATTAAAGAATGCAGTGATTAGCGGACTTCCGCTTATGATCAATTCTTTGATATACACGATTATGGCGTCTGTCGATAAATTTGTTATCTTATTCTTTATGGATACAGAAGCTTTAGGTGTGTATACAGTTCCACAAATGGGATTTAATACCATTGTCTTAATTCCGCAAACAATCTCTCAGATTTTTTATTATAAAGCATCTGGAATATATGGAAAGACTAATAGTGAAAAAGTCTTGACTGAAGTCTGTGGGCACTATTCAAAAATAATCAGTATCTGCACAGCTGCATCTGTGGTATGCGCATTCTATGGATTGCCTATTTTTGTAAAATTATTTATGCCAAAATATGCGTCGGGTATCAAACCGGCACAAATTCTTATAATTGGTGTGGCTTTATATGGAGCGACATTGCTATATGGGAACATTTTTAGCATTTTAAAATGGAATTCCGAATTGATTACTACATCAATAATCCTCTGTATGTTTAATGCAGTCTTTTCTGTAAGCTTTGTACTTATTAATGGTAGATTTATCGAGAATGTAGCAGTAGGAACAGCAATTTCTTATGCATTGTATGGAATGATATTATTAAGAATAATATCTAAGAAGTTACATGTTGAAATGAAATCCATGATGAGATTTAGCTTTTTACCACTTTTAATTACAGTGGTTCCGAGTTTGATACTATATGTAATAATACCGAACATATATATATCATTAACGCTGTCTTTGGCACTGGTTACAGTAACATTTTTATTAATTTGGCGAAATAAGATCTTGAAGTCAAGTGTTACACAATATATTGTATAAGAAAATATGAAGGAATTGTAATGGATAAGGGTATAACAGTTTGCTTTCTGGCAAGACCATCTTTTGACGTTTTTAGTACAGAATTATATTCCTATATAAAAAATAATTTAGATAACTGTTTTAGTGGAATATTCATTGTATCTAATAAGAAAGAATATGATTTTGTCGCAAATAAAATTCCTAATCGGATAATATATAATGTTTCCTTGTTCATGAAGGAGCATTGGACTGAATTTGATCTTGATAGCCTTGCTTTTTACGAGAAAAAGTATGAATGCGCTCCAATATGGAAGTATATCTATTCAGACCGCTTCTTAATCGAAAGAAGCTACAACTATTGCGTTCATATTGCTGTAGGATTGTTCAGATTTTTTGAAAAAATCTTTGATGACAATAAAGTTGATTTTTACTATTCAGAAACAATTGCCACTTTACAATGTTACATTGCATATCTTGTAGGTAAGAAGCGCCATGTACAGTATGTTTCACAGATGTGTGCCCGTGGCAATCTTGATTTTAAGTATCATTATTTTGTAAATGATGAATTTCAACATGATGCGGGCTTACAAGATAATTACCTTGGTCTTCAGTATAGCAAAGAAGAGTGGAATAGAGCTGATACATATTTATCTGATTTTGAAAAATCATTTACACCTCCAGAGTCCGAAAAGGTTGTTAAAACATACCCAAAAATAAATAAGAATTTTGTGCTAGGGCCAATAAAAAGATTTATCAAGTCATTTGATAAAGATCTAAATGATCCTTGCTCTTATATGTATTACAAGAACTATAAGGATTATACAAATGATATTAAGTTCTGGGTGAATTTTCAAAAATATAAACATTGTTATATAAGTCCCGATTATTCCAGAAAATTTGTCTATTACCCTCTTCATTTTCAACCTGAAGCATCTACATGTGTTTGTGCTGAAAAGTATGAGAAGCAGCTATTCTTTATTGATTCTCTAGCTAAATCTTTACCAGCAGATGTTGTGCTTTATGTGAAAGAACATCATGCGCAATTAGGTCATCGTGATCCACATTTCTATCAGGAAATAAAGAAGTATCCGAATGTGTTTCTCATTGATCCATTTGAGAGTTCAAGAAAAATGGTAGAAAAATCATATGCTGTTGTTACTTTGACTGGAACGGTTGCATATGAGGCTATGCTTCTAAGAAAGCCGGTAATAATGGGTGGAAGCATGGTATTTGATACAGCACCTGGAATTGTTAAAGCAAACGATATATATGGTGAATTTATGAATATAATGAAAAATTGGGTGCAGCCATCAAGAGATGATGTGATTAAATATTTGTGTGCATTATTTAGGACATATAAAAGAGGCAACGCCTATTCTCAAAATTATCATGAATATCTGTCAGATAATGTACAGTTATTAGGTGATTCGTTATACCAGTATTTAAGAGAAAATATGAACTGATGCTTTAAGGACAATGCTATGAAACGTGAAGTATGGTTAGACAAGCTAAAAGTAGTTGCGACGATATTTGTTGTTTTACTTCATGTAAACGGATATGCATACGACACTTTTGGCAATTCGATGTCTTCGAGCCAATTGATATGTATGAACGTGATTGAAGCGGCAGCCTATTGCGCAATTCACCTTTTTGTTATGTGTGGTGCTTTTATTATGCTCGAAAAGTCACCCAAATCGAAGAATTTTATTGCTATATATAGTCAAACATGGATAGTATGCATTATTGGCTTAGTGGCTGCAATCGCTATGGAACTTGCCTTTTCTAAGGTACAATTGATACAATCAATATTCCCATTTATTGGTAGGGCATACTGGTTCGTCTCAGATTATCTTGTCTTAATGTTTCTTGCACCATTTCTAAATAAATTGATTCATGATTTAGCCAATAGGGAGTTACTAAAACTTACGATAATAGTTGCCTTAATTGTATCAATATTGCCTTTATTACCCAGCGAGTTTATCTGGAAGGAGAATTGTTGTGGTATAACGCTATTTATATTTCTTTATTTAATTGTTGCATGTGTAAAGACTAGTAAGATAAAAATAAATGCATACATATATTTTTCTGTGTATATAGCTTGCTCTATGCTGCTCGTTTTATCTTATTACCTGCTAGCAAAGCTAAATGTGGCATCTTCAAGATATTTTTATTCTTATTATAATCCTATCGTAATCTTACAAGCACTATCACTTTTTATGTGCTTTTATAGTCAGAGTAATCGCATGGGAGTATATATTCCCAAAGATAAAAAAGTATTAACACTTTCGGTGGATAATTCTCTATTGTGCTACTTATTGCACATGCACCCAATAATAAAGAATTATTATTCGGGGGGGGTGCTGAACTTCCTGAATATTAAAGGTATTGGGTATGCTTTTGCTATTATTGCCTTTGCATTATGTGTTTTCTGTGGGTGTACCTTTCTCGGGATACCTATTAAAAGACTAAGTGAACTGATCGTTAATAAAACTGACCAATATATAAAAAGAGGAAATAATGTTTAATCTAGATAAATTCATAGCTGATTATGTAACAAAGCGACCGGTTTCAATGTTCAAAGCTGATATTGAAGATAATCGGGCTAAGCTGGTTGAAAAGATAAAAGGAAAGAAAGTCTTAGTTATCGGTGGTGCAGGTTCCATAGGTTCATCGTATATAAAAGCTATCCTACCATTTCATCCATCAGCGCTAGTAGTTGTAGATATTAATGAAAATGCTCTTGCAGAACTCACAAGAGATCTGAGATCTACAAAGGGCATGTATGTGCCGCATGATTATATTCCATATCCTATGGATTTTGCCGCTCCTGTGTTCGAGAAGATGTTTCGAGCAAGGGGCGGTTTTGACATTGTCGCTAATTTTTCTGCTCACAAGCATGTCAGATCTGAGAAAGATATCTATTCGGTAGAGGCACTTCTTCAAAACAATGTCCTTCATGCCAAGAAGCTCCTTGACCTTCTTACAGAGTTTCCTCCGGAAGAATATTTCTGTGTTTCAACTGACAAAGCCGCAAACCCGGTGAATATCATGGGCGCCTCAAAGAGAATCATGGAGGATGTGATCTTCTCATACTCGGATAAGTTCCCTGTTAAGACAGCTCGGTTTGCGAATGTAGCGTTCTCCAATGGATCACTTCCTGCTGGATTCATCGCCAGATTGCAGAAACTGCAACCAATATCAGCGCCATCTGATGTGAAACGGTACTTTGTATCTCCACAGGAGTCTGGACAGATCTGTATGCTGGCGTCAATGCTTGGCGGTAATCGTGAGATTTTCTTCCCGAAGCTTAAGGAGGCTCAGATGATGAGCTTCGATAAAATAGCTACAGCATTCCTTCATGAGAATGGTTATGAAGTATTGGAGTGCAGCTCTGATGAAGAAGCTGTAGACAAGTCTGAAGATCTGAAGAATGGATCAAAGCTATACCCTGTTCATTACTCCGGTTCTAACACATCTGGTGAGAAACCTTATGAGGAATTTTTTACTGAGACGGAGTCTGTGGATATGGATCGGCTTCAAGCCCTTGGTGTTATTACAGGAAAGGCGATTCCTGATAAGGAAAGAATTGATAATCTGTTTGTAAAGCTTGAGTCCTTATTTGAGCAGGAAGGCACCACAAAGGAAGATGTGGTTAAGGCTATTAAGGAGTATCTTCCTAATTTTGAACACATCGAAAAAGGAAAATCACTTGATTCGAAGATGTAAGAGAGGAGCAATATGGGACGTTTTGTGCCGCTTTCGATTCCAAATTTTGAAGGCAATGAAAGAAAATATGTCGATGATGCAATTGACCAGGGATGGGTTTCCACTGGTGGAGCTTACATAACAAAGTTGGAGGAGAAACTGGCTGAGTTCCTGAAGGCCCCGAATGTTGCTGCCTGCCAGAGCGGTACGTCAGCACTTCATCTTTCGTTAGTAGAGGCCGGGGTAAGACCAGGAGATGTAGTTCTGGTTCCTCCGGTCACTTTTATCGCTGCCGTGAATCCGGTCCGTTATCAGTTTGCAACACCAATCTTTATTGATTGTGATGACAGCCTTTGCATGGATCCTGTAAAGTTAAGAGCGTTTTGTGAGAATGAGTGTGATTTTTCAGACGGAGAACTTATTTATAAAGAAACCGGCGCTGCAGTAAAGGCTGTGGTTGTTGTTCACGTCTTTGGCAATATGGTCGACATGGAATCCGTGATGGAAACCGCCCAGAAGTACAACCTCAAGGTTATTGAGGATGCAACAGAAGCGCTTGGAAGTAGATATACAGAAGGCAAGTATGCAGGCAAATTCGCTGGTACAATTGGCGACTTTGGCTGTTTCTCCTTTAATGGAAATAAGATTATCACCACAGGTGGTGGTGGAGCTATTACTTCAAATGATCCTAAGGAAGTAGATCATATCAGATATCTCTCTACTCAGGCGAAAGATGATCCTCATTACTATATCCATAATGAAATTGGTTACAACTACAGGATGACGAATCTTCAGGCTGCTCTAGGCGTAGCTCAGATGGAGGAGTTAGAAGATTTCATCGGTCGAAAGCATAAGATGTTTGATACCTACAAGGATCTGTTCAAAGGCTTTGAGCTTGGTGAGATCCTTGATTTTAGAGAAGGAACCTATTCCAATCAGTGGTTCTATTCATTAAAGATAGACAAAGATCGAGTCAAGGCATCCATGCGGGATATCATTACTGCCTTAGGAGATAGGGGAGTCCAGACGAGGGCTATCTGGGGACTAATTTACGAACAGCTTCCTTATATCCATGAGAAGACATATCAGATGGAGAAAGCACCTTATTACGCTGAAAGAATATTAAATATTCCGTCAAGCACTCAATTGAAAGAAGATGATATTCAGTATGCGACTGAACAGATCAAGGAAGTGCTGGAAGGGTTTTCAAAATGAATGAAGAACAGCTGAAAAATCTTCTAGGTTTTCCAGAGATGACAATTGTTGATGCAATGGAGGCCATAGATCAGAATTCCAAAGGAATACTGTTTGTTACTGACTCTGAAAGACATCTGATAGGATGCATTTCTGATGGAGATATCAGGCGATGGCTTATCAAGACCGGAAACCTCAAAGCGGATATCTTAGGTGCTATGAATCAGTCTCCTAGGTATGTGCTTGAGACAGAAAAAAGAAAATCATATTCGATAATGCATCAGTACAAACTGACTGCAATCCCTGTAGTCAATAAAGAAAAGAAAGTTGTAGATGCGGTTTTCGATGAGGATCAGTTTATTGGCAGAGCTGTTCATGTCTCTGATGAGCTAAGCAATGTTCCTGTTGTCATGATGGCAGGAGGAAAAGGAACAAGGCTGTATCCATATACTAAGGTATTGCCGAAGCCGCTGATTCCCATCGGGGATATTCCGATTGCTGAAAGGATAATTGATCAGTTTCATAGTGTAGGCTGCAAGGACTTCTGGTTAATTGTGAATTACCGGAAGAATATGATAAAGGCATATTTTAATGAGATTGAAAAAGATTATTCCATTAATTATGCTGACGAGGAAAAGCCTCTAGGTACTGCAGGAGGCCTGAGCTTGCTTAAGGGGAAGATTAAAGACACATTTATCCTGTCGAACTGTGATATTCTGATTCAGGAAGATTTCCGGAAAATTTATAACTACCACAAAGAACAGCACAACGTTATCACGATGGTGTGCTCTTTGAAGAATTACCATATTCAGTATGGTGTTGTGAATCTTGGCGAAGATGGCAGCATTAGGTCAATGGAAGAGAAGCCGACGGTCTCCTTCTTTACTAACACAGGGTGCTATATTGTAGAGCATGAGGTATTGGATCAGATTCCTGATAATACTGCCTTAGGTTTTCCAGATATTATTTCAAAGTATCGAGAAGAAGGTGCTAAGGTTGGTGTGTACCCTATCAGTGAACAGTCTTGGCTTGATATGGGACAGCTCGATACACTCGAAGATATGCAGAAACGTTTAGGGGAGTGAAAATGAAAAGAATCGCTATTATCCCTGCCAGAAGTGGATCTAAGGGACTAAAAGATAAGAATATAAAAAAGCTTCTAGGAAAGCCGCTAATCTATTATTCGATTAAGGCAGCGATTGATAGCAATGCATTTGATAAGATCTTTGTGTCAACAGATTCACAGAAGTATGCAGATATAGCAAAAGAATGTGGTGCGGATGCTTCTTTTCTACGTTCAGAGAGAACATCTTCCGATACTGCATCTACATGGGACGCGGTAAGAGAAGTTCTTGAGGAATTTGATAGGCGAGGAGAGCATTATGATCAGATTATGGTTCTCCAGGCAACGTCACCCCTTCGTACACCAGAAGATATTAATAACGCCATCGATCTATATAATGAGAAGAAGGCAAATGCGGTTGTTTCAGTAACAGAAACGGATCATTCACCGCTTTGGTGTAATACGCTTCCTGAGGATGGCAGCATGGACAATTTTGAGAATCCGGCCATCGCGAATTTGCCAAGACAGAAACTGCCAAAATATTATCGATACAATGGGGCAGTTTACCTGATTAACAGAACCGAATTGGATCAAGCCCAGATGTTTAAGAAGAAATGCTTTGCATATATTATGCCCCAGGACCGGTCCATAGATATAGATACTGAACTGGATTTCCGCATTGGGGGAATCTTGATGGAAAGCCGAAAATAGTATGAAAAGGAAAATCTGTATAGTAACGGCTGCGAGATCAGAATACGGGCTTCTCCGATGGTTGATCAAGGATTTAAGCGATTCTGATAAATTTGAGCTTCAGCTGGTTGTAACCGGTGGGCATTTATTAAAGGAACAGGGACATACTATTGATCAGATTATTGCTGACGGTTATAAGATTGCAAGGACTGTCGATGCAGGAATAGATGCCTCATCAACACAAAAGCTATCTGCTTCTATGGGGAGAATGGCTGAAGGATTTTCAGAATGTTTTGCAGAATTAAAACCTGATTACCTGCTTGTCCTTGGCGATCGCTACGAATTGCTCCCTATTTGTAGTACAGCTTTTGTGATGCGGATACCAATCATCCATTTGTCAGGCGGTGATGTCACTGAAGGCGCCATTGATGATGGGATAAGAAATGCTGTGACAATGCTGGCAACATATCACTTTCCCGGTACAGAAGACTCCAGGCAGAACATCATAAGAATGCGTGGTTCTGATCACAATGTATGGACTGTTGGAGAACCCGGTCTGGATGTGTTCAATAGAATAGAGCTTCTAACTAGAGAGCAGCTGGCTGAGAACCTTGGAATAAATCCTGAGAAAAAATGGATATTGATGACCTATCATTCTGAAACAAGGGAGTCATTGGAATATAACCTTGAATCTGTTAAAAATGTCGTTGATTGCCTTAATGGATTAGAAGGATATCAGATTGTAATAACATACGCGAATGCTGATTTTGGCGGAATTCAGATTAACAATTTCTTGGAGGATTATTGCAATAAGCATAAAGACAAGTTTGTGATTATTCCTTCATTAGGGCAGCGGCGATATATAAGCTATATGAGGCAGGTATCCTTTGTAATTGGTAATTCCAGCAGTGGTATCTGTGAGGCGCCTTTCTTGGAGGTTCCGGTCATCAATATCGGAGACAGGCAAAAAGGTCGGTATCAGTGTTCTAACATCATTCAATGTGGGCACTTGAGATCAGAAATTCAACAGGCTATTGAAAGTATAAAAAATATTGTTATCTCACCGGAAGACAAGAATTACTGGGGAGATGGTCATACATCTGAAAGAATAGAGAGTATTTTGGAAAGGGAGCTGCTGTAGAATTATGACAAATGACAAGTGCCTGATTATTGCTGAAGCAGGAGTGAATCATAACGGAAGACTTGATTTAGCATTCCAGCTGTGTGATGCCGCAAAGGAAGCCGGAGCCGATGTTGTTAAATTCCAGACATGGATAACAGAGAAACTCATCACACATACTGTTGCCCAAGCCGATTATCAGGCAAAAAATACCGGTGTTTCTGAATCACAGTTTGATATGCTTAAACGGTTAGAGCTTTCCTTTGATGATTTCCGCAAAGTTAAGAAGCATTGTGACGACATTGGCATAATGTTTGATTCGACCGTCGATGATGAAGAATCATTGGATTTTATCATCGATTTGGGAATACCGTTTATAAAAGTAGGGTCGGGCGATATTAATAATATTCCTTTTTTGAGATGCATCGGAAGAAAAAAGATGCCGGTGCTTCTTAGTACTGGAATGAGCACACTGGGAGATGTTGATGCTTCCATAAATGCACTAAGAGGAGGTGGAGCAGAGGATATTACGTTGCTGCACTGCACAACAAACTATCCTTGTCCTTATCAGGATGTCAACCTCAGAGCTATGAGCACGCTTCATGATGCTTTTCATTTGCCGGTTGGCTATTCTGACCACACTGTTGGCACAGAGATTTCAGTTGCTGCTGTGGCGTTAGGTGCCAAGGTAATCGAAAAGCATTTCACACTGGATAGGCATATGGAAGGTCCAGACCACATTGCTAGTACAGAACCTGCCGAGTTTAAGCATATGGTGGAACAGATCCGTCATTTGGAAACGGGGCTTGGTACTGGGATAAAGGCACCGGTGGACGCTGAAAAACAAATTTCAAAAGTAGTGACCAAAAGACTTGTGGCTTCCAGAAGCATTAAGGTTGGAGAAATACTGTCCGATAAAAATGTGACAGTAAAAAGAAGTTCAGAAGGTGCTATAGTCAAGTATTGGGATCTGGTGATTGGGAAGGCAGCAGACAGGGATTATTCTGAAGATATGGGAATTATATTATAGGTGAGTTTAGATGACTGACATTGTCGAACAGAGAAAAATTATTAATAAAGTTCAAACGCCTTGCTTTATTATCGATGAGGACGAACTGGTTCAGAATATAAAAAACTTCCAGGGAGCACTTAATAGTGAATTTCGGAATAATATTCTTGCATATTCTGTAAAGACAAATTCACTACCCTATATACTAACTGTTGCAAGAAACCATAACTGTTTTGCGGAAGTGGTATCTTTCAATGAATATCGGTTAGCCCTGAGACTTGGTTATGAAAAGAACCATATTATTTATAACGGGCCACTTAAGGATAAAACGACTTTTTTAGATGCTCTACGGAATGGAGCATATGTAAATATTGAGAATTTTACAGAGATTAAATGGCTTTCGGAATTGCCTCATGACAGAAATTATCATATTGGAGTTAGGTTAAATATTGACCTAACAAAGCTAAAAGTTGAAAAGGAAATCGATAAAGAGACAAGCCGTTTTGGCTTTTCTGATGAGAATGGAGAGTTCGGTAAAGCTATTTCATTAATCAGCAAACAAGGTTTTAGTGTAACAGGCCTCCACGTGCATCATACATCACATAGCAGAGGTCTTGATGTATATAAAGCAATTGTTGAATATGCGAACAGTGTAATCAAGAAGAACTCACTGTCTTTAGATTATTTGGATATCGGTGGCGGCTTCTTTGGAAACATGCCAGGAAAACCGGATTATATAGATTATGTAAAGTGCATTTCGAAACAGCTAATTGAGAAGAGTATTACGGTGATAGTAGAGCCTGGCAACGGGTTAATTGCATCGCCTGTAAACTATGCATTTTCTGTTATAGACATAAAAACAATAAATAATGAAATCATCTGTTCTACTGACGGAAGCCGTATTGACGTAGATCCATTGTTTCATAAGAAATCTTATTCTTATCAGATTTTTAGTAATGCGAATAAAACTGAAGAAAAACAAGTGTTAACAGGAAGCACGTGTCTAGAATACGATAGAATACTAGAGCTAGATCATGATAAAAAAATACGAGCAGGGGATAGAATTGAATTCTATTGTGTCGGGGCATATACTATGGCCTTTACGCCGAATTTCATTAAGCTGTTGCCAACAGTTTATGCAGTGAATGGGGGAAATATTAAGGTGGTTAGAGATCAATGGGGAGTAGAAGAATGGATTCAGAAATCAGCAATAGATTCAGGTAAAAAGAAGGCCATACTTTTCACAAACGCTGGAAGGCGTGGCAAGCTAATGGAAGATTTCAGAAAGAGTATAGGCAGCACAACCACAATAATGGCATCAGATAATTGGTCGTTTGCTCCGGCACTTTATAAAGCTGATAAATACTGCCTACTTCCTAAAATATCAGATAGTTCATATATTAGTGAATTATTGAAGAAGTGTATTGAAAATAATGTAAAGGCAGTTACTTCCTTAATAGATCCGGAGATTTCACTTCTCTCTCATAATCAGGAGATCTTCAAGAAACATGATATCCTTCCGCTTGTCCCATCTGAGGAAACAGCAGATCTTTGCTTCGATAAATATGAGATGTACAAATATTTGGTATCATGCAAGATACCAACTGTTGAAACGTATAGTAATATCGAGGACTTCAAGGCGGCAAGAAAAGATGGAAAGATTGATTTCCCTGTATTCATAAAGCCTAGAACTGGCAGCGGTAGCGTTGGCGCAGAAAAAATCAATGATCTAGCTGAACTTGAAGAGAAGGTAAGTGAGAACAAATTCGATTATATTATCCAGGAATTTATGGATTGTGAAGATTGCGATGCGGATTGTTATGTAGATGCTATTTCACATGAATTTATTGCTGCTTTTTCAAAACGGAAAATAGAGACTAGGATCGGAGGAGCTAGCAAAACTGTTTCATTCAAAGATGAGAAGCTGTTCTCATTCATACGGGAAATCATAAAACACTTTGAATTTTCTGGTGGAATTGATATGGACTTTTTCTATAGGGATGGTCAGTATTATTTAAGCGAGATAAATCCTAGATTTGGCGGAGCTTATTTACATGCTTTCGGTGCCGGAGTTGATTTCCCTAAGTACGTAGAAAATAATATGAATGGAATAACAAATGTACCGGATATTGGAAATTATAAAGAAGGCGTCGTCATGCTGATGTATGATGACGTGGTTATTACAGATATGGATCACATAGACAAAGATCATTTGAAATAGAAGCTTATTTGTTGTCACTGCCCACGCAGCGAAGTAAAATAGCAGGCAAGTAAGATTTGTAGTGCCCTTCAAAGCATAGTTACTGGCTATGGAAACTTAGACACAATCCGTGTAGAAGAATCAAAAAAGGGTCGGGCGAAATTAAAAAAGTATAAACTGTCGGAAAGGTATTGACTTTGAATCTTTTCCCAGAAGGTGACGTGAAATCGCTTAGAAGCCGAGATCAGCTATAAGAAATTAATGATTT
>Ga0256404_1009381_pt1 | contig 14070 bp, 10 predicted proteins | sample RumenRJG_01DNA_FD_185990 | JGI IMG/M metagenome (GOLD analysis project Ga0256404, IMG submission 185990) | Bovine rumen microbial communities from Lethbridge, Alberta, Canada - RJG_01 | ecosystem: Host-associated > Mammals > Digestive system > Stomach > Rumen | place: Canada: Alberta | collected...
TAACGTTTAAATTCTGATCAAAATTTAAAAGTGACGGTTTCTTTCTTTTTTATTACCTCCCATCCATCATATGTATTCTTAATTATGTTATTTTATAGGAAAATTCTAAATCTGCATTATTGTCTGCATAATCTGTAAAGCCCATAGAGCCTGTAAAATCAATATATTTCGAAGATTCTGTATATAGATAAAAAAACCGTCACAGGTGATTGGACTACAGATTTGCTGTAGTACTGTCACCTGTGACGGTACTTACCAAATGATGGTTTGAGGCGCCGGGGCTACTCGACCGGGCTGATGAAGGACTGGAAATCGGTATAGTCGCTGTTGATAAACTCGAAGAGGACAGGATCCAGTAACTCATACCTTCCGGTCATGATAAGGAAGTGCCGGAGAGGGCTGTCTGCCAGACCCATCTCGAGCTCGTTGATGTCCTCCGCAGAATAGGCGCAGACGATGAGCTGTCCGTAGTTGGTCAGGAAGTAGACGCCTTTGACGTCGTTGCTGAGCATGAAGACCCGCTCGTCCACATGGGCGTTGGTCGGTTTGAACGCCATGAAGAGGCGGCCGTTCGGGTGTGTGGTCATGACCGTGTTCATATTGAGGACGAATTCACCGAGGTTTTCGTTGATGTCTTCGTCTTCCATAAAGAATTCATAAACCGTCGCAAACTCGGTTTTGCGCAGCAGGATCGCGGCCTCCGTTTGGGTAACGGGAGATTTGTTGCAGTATTCGAAATCCACGACCTGCAGGTCTTTGACGATGATGCGGGTAATGATGATCTCATAGATGCCGTCTGTTTCCACAAGGGATTCACAGATGTACTCCCGCGGACGCTGCTCAGGGGAACCCGCGAAGCGGCGGTCAGAGCGGTCGATGGTGTTTTTGCAGAAGGTTGCCCGGTGGTAGTTGGAGAAGATGTCGAGAGGGACATTATCAGCAGCCACGTATGCCGCGCCTTCTTCATCCCGTCCAAAGCATCGCATGAGGAAATAGTTCACGACCTGATAGTCGCTGGTGATCTGGCCGCAGATCTGATCCATGAGGTCCTCCCGCTGCGGCGCGGAGAGCTTCGCTTTTTTCTCGAAGATGAATTCGTAATCGCTTTTGTTGCGGGGCAGCGGAAGATCATGCTCGATATTGAAATTTCTCCAATACTGCAAAATCCACCGAAATGTGTTTGCGGTGATCGGGATCTTCTGCGCGCCGAGACCCCCGACGAGGGCCTGCTCAGCCATCTGCATTTCCATGTTCCAGTCGCCTCGGTAAACCGTGCAGGTCTCCAGACCGGTTTCCTCACAGTCAATGTAGAAGAACTGGTGGATGTCACCGCCGTCCGCCACTGTCCAGTGGGCGTAGAGCGCCAGCACGCCCATGAGGCGCGTGTTTGTGACATAGGCCGAGGAGAACCGCTTGCGGGCGCTGGGGATATCGGAGTAAAGGCCGCCTTCCAGCAAGGTGAATCCGCGGTTTGGGGCAGTGGTGCCCGTTTCTGTATTTGAATTGTCGTGATTTTCGAATGTTCGTTCTTTCATATGAGAAGTATAACACATATACAGGAAGATTTGTGCTATAATAACTGTGTATGCGTTTCAAAAGAAATCGCATCTAAGATAAGACTGAAACATAACTGAGACATAATAGAAAAAAGGAGTTCGTTATGAAGAGATTATTTACATCGGAATCCGTAACCGAAGGCCATCCGGATAAAATCTGCGATCAGATTTCCGACGCGATCGTAGACGCGATCTTAGCGGAAGACCCAAACGGTAGGGTTGCGGCTGAAACGACGGTCAACACAGGATACGCCATGATCATGGGGGAGATCACGACGGAGTGTTATGTGGATATTCCGAAACTCGCCAGAGAGGTCATCGTTGATATTGGATACGACAGAGCCAAATACGGATTCGACGGAGAATCCTGCGCAATCATGACATCCATCGATGAGCAGTCTGCAGACATCGCTCTCGGCGTCAACGAAAGTACAAACGCGGAGCACGACATCGGTGCAGGGGATCAGGGCCTCATGTTCGGGTATGCCTGCAATGAGACACCGGAGCTTATGCCAATGCCGATCTCGCTGGCCCACAAGCTCGCCAGAAGACTGGCGGAAGTCCGGAAAAACGGAACGATCGATTACCTGCGGCCGGACGGCAAGACGCAGGTCACGGTGGAATATGACGATGACAAAGTCAAGAGAGTAGACACAGTCCTGATTTCGACACAGCACGATCCAAGCGCCACACAGGAACAGATCAAGGCGGACCTGATCAAGCACGTCATCAAACCGGTCATCCCGGAATCATTATTAGACAATGAAACAAAGTATTTCGTCAATCCGACCGGCAAGTTTGTGATCGGTGGACCGCAGGGAGATTCGGGCCTTACCGGGCGCAAAATCATCGTCGACACCTACGGCGGATACGCCCATCACGGCGGCGGCGCCTTCAGCGGCAAAGACCCGACGAAGGTAGACAGAAGCGCGACCTACGCAGCCAGATGGGTGGCCAAGAACATGGTCGCCGCAGGACTGGCAGACAAATGCGAGGTGCAGGTCGCGTACGCGATCGGCGTTGCCAAACCGGTATCGATCATGGTCGATTCCTTCGGGACCGGCATTTTCCCGGACGAGGAACTTGCGGATATCGTGACAGGACACTTCGATCTGAGACCGGCCGCCATCATCCGTGATCTGGATCTGAGAAGACCGATCTACCGACAGGTCGCGGCGTACGGCCATTTCGGCAGAACCGATATCGACCTGCCTTGGGAGAGCCTGAACAAGGTCGCTGAACTCAAGCAGGAGATCGCGGACCGCATGGTGGGAAAAATCATCAATCATATGAAATAAAGGAGTAAACACAATACACATGGGAATCAAAGTAGCTAAGTTCGGCGGCTCATCTGTTGCCGACGCCATTCAGATCAGAAAACTCAGAGACATCGTCACCGCAGACGAGGCAATCCGATATGTTGTCGTATCCGCGCCGGGAAAGCGTTACGCCGATGACAGCAAGGTCACAGACCTGCTGTACCTGTGCAAAACGCACATCGAACACAAGATCCCGTACGAGCAGATCTTCCAGGTCATCTACGACCGGTTTATGGCGGTCGAGGCGGATCTGGGCGTCGATGTGGGGATCAAAGAAGAGCTCCGCACGATCAAGAAGAACATTGAAGAAGGCGCCAGCGTCGACTACATCGCAAGCCGCGGTGAATATCTCAACGCGAAGATCATCGCCGCATATCTGGGCTTTGACTTTATAGACGCGCAGGCGATCATCAAGTTCAACGACAAAGGCAAGCTCATGGAAGATCTGACCAACGATCTGATCGGCAAGAAACTGCAGGAGCACGACCGCGCTGTGATTCCCGGATTTTACGGTGAGAGACTCGAAAAGGGAACGGTCAAAACCTTCTCCAGAGGCGGGTCCGATATTACAGGCGCGCTGGTTGCCAGAGCGACAGGCGCGGATGTCTATGAAAACTGGACAGACGTTTCCGGTTTCCTCATGGCGGACCCGAGAATCGTGGAGAACCCGAAACCGATTGAGAAGATTTCCTATATGGAACTGCGGGAGCTTTCCTACATGGGTGCTTCCGTGCTCCACGAGGAAGCCATCTTCCCGGCAAAGGCAGAAGGAATCCCGATTAACATCCGCAATACAAACCGGCCGATGGATCCGGGTACGATGATCACAGCCGATCCGGAGATCAGCGAGGATCAGATCATTTCCGGTATCGCCGGAAGAAAACATTTCACGGTCATCGGTATATACAAGAGTCATCTGGCCAATGAAAAAGGCTTCATCCGGAGACTGGCCGGGATCATTGAGGATAACGATATGACCATCGAACACCTTCCGACCGGTATCGATACCATGTCCGTCGTAATTGACAGCAAGAACCTGAACGGGAAACTGGATGATATCATCGAGGAATTCAAATATCAGCTGAAACCGGACAGCATCGAGGTGTTCGAGGACATGACGCTGATCGCCACCGTCGGCGCGGGAATGTCCGCCCGTAAGGGAACTTCCGCCAGACTGTTTACGGCGCTCGCCGAGGCCGGCGTCAACATCCGGATGATCGACCAGGGTTCATCTGAAATGAACATCATTGTCGGCGTCGAAGAGAGGGATTTTGAGACCGCGATCAAAGCGATCTATGAAGCCTTTGTTCAATAAAAGCAGCAAACCAAGAGGGGAAAGGTCATGTTCATAGGGAATCTGTGGACGCGCAGCTGGGGATCCTCTCGCCGGACGCCAAAGCCAGCGTCAAGTACAGAGAGGACAACAAGGCGGAGATCACAGTACAGTACTACGCGATGGCCGACGAGGAGATCGCCGCGATCGAGCCGGACAAGGCCAAGGTCAGATGCAACAGCATTATGAAGCCTGTGGTCGAGCAGTTCAAAGCAGACACCGGCAACACCGCAGAGATCGTCGTGAATGTGGAAGGGCGCGATCCGAACGAGCATTAAGAATACCGGATCACGGCTTTTGCAAAGGCATACCGACACGTAAGAAAGCAGACCCCGGACCGAGACAACGCTTCGGCCGGGGTTTTCTGTCGCCCGGCATATACTTCTCGCCAAACGGACCGTTTTGTTATATACTAACTATGTATGTACCAGTAAAGTATATACCAGATAAACGAACAACCTTAACAGAAAGGTAACAGTCGACAGGAGGGATGTATTCCAATGGATGGATCTATGACCGGACAAATCATCGCGATCATAATCCTGATCATTTTTTCAGCATATTTTTCGGCAACAGAAACGGCGTTCACATCGATCAACAGGATCAAACTCAAGACACAGGCCGGCGACGGAGACGACAAGGCGCAGAAGGTCCTGGACCTGGCAGAGAAATATGACAAACTGCTGACCACGATCCTGATCGGAAACAACGTGGTGAACATTACGATGACGGCGATCGCCACGGTACTCTTCGTTGGGATCCTCGCCCATAACGGCGCGGCGGTTTCGACCATCGTGATCACCGTAGTCGTTCTGATCTTCGGTGAGATCACGCCGAAGAACATCGCCAAGGAAAAGCCGGAGGCGTTCGCCAAATTCTCGGCGCCCTTCATCAGTTTTCTCATGGCGGTGCTGACCCCGATCACCTTCATCTTCAGCAAATGGAAGGACCTGATCTCCCGACTGTTCAAGCTGAGCTCGCAGGAGACGATCACCGACGACGAGATCCTGACCATGGTCGAGGAAGCGGAGACCGGCGGCGGGATCGACGAGGAGAGAAGCGAACTCATCCAGAACGCCATCGAATTCGATGAGCTGACAGCAGAAGAGGTCATGACGCCCCGGCCGGAAATGGTGGCCATCGATATCGACGTTACCGAGGAAGAACTGGCGAAGGTCTTTGAGGAGACCGGCTTCTCAAGAGTCCCGGTGTACGAGGAAGAGATCGATAAGATCATCGGCGTCATCAACCAGAAGGATTTCCACTATCATGTGGTGGGAACGGACAAGCACATCGCGGACTATGTTACGCCGGTCGTGTTTGTCGCCGAGACGATGAAGATCTTCGATCTGCTCCGCAAGATGCAGCAGCTCAAGACCCACATGGCCATCGTCATCGATGAGTACGGCGGGACATCCGGGCTGGTCACCATGGAGGACATCATCGAGGAACTGGTCGGCGAGATCTACGATGAATACGACGTGATCGCGAACAAGGAGATCATGCCTTTGCAGAACGGAAGTTACCGCGTGCGGGCCAGCGCCAACGTGACGAAGGTTCTCGATTACTTCGGCATCGATGAGGACATCCAGGAGGTCAACACCGTGAACGGATGGGTGGCCATGATGCTGGACCACCTGCCGAAAAAGGACGACCGGTTCGAAACCGTCATCGACCGGAAGAATCTCAAGGTGAGAGTCACCAAGGCGGATCCGCGAAAAGCGCTGGAAATCAATCTCGTCTGCGAGGACGTAGCGGAAGAGGATAACGAAACAGAAAGGACAGAGGATAAGTAATGGGTTTTATGGAGAAAATCTTTGGCGACCTGAATGAAAAGGAAGTCAAAAAAGTATCGAAAATAGCAGATAAGGTCATGGCGCGGGAAGCCGAGATGGAGGCGCTCTCCGACGCGGAGCTCCGCGCGAAGACCGAAGAGTTCAAGGAGAGGATCGCAGGCGGCGAAAGTCTGGATGACATTCTGCCGGAAGCTTTTGCGGTCTGCCGTGAGGGCGCGTGGAGAAGCCTGGGTATGAAGCACTTCTACGTGCAGGTCATCGGCGGCATCGTCCTTCATCAGGGCAGGATCTCCGAGATGAAGACCGGTGAAGGTAAGACTCTCGTGGCGACGCTGCCGGCGTATCTGAACGCCCTCAAAGGCAAAGGCGTCCACGTGGTCACCGTCAACGATTACCTGGCCAAGCGTGACATGGAGTGGATGGGCAAGCTCTATACATTCCTGGGACTTACCGTCGGCTGCGTGATCCATGGCATCACGGAAGAGGAGAGAAGAGCCGCGTACCAGGCGGACATCACATACGGCACGAACAACGAGTACGGCTTCGATTATCTGCGTGACAACATGGTCACCTACAAGGAGCAGATGATGCAGCGCGAACTCAACTACGCCATCGTCGACGAGGTTGACTCCATCCTGATCGACGAGGCCAGAACGCCGCTGATCATTTCCGGCCGCGGGGACAAATCCACCGACATGTACCGGAGAGCCGACTCCTTCGTCACGACCCTTGTGAAGGGCACAAGAGACAAGGATACCAAGGTCGAGACCGGAGACTTCGTGGTTGAAGAAAAGGACAACCAGATCTCCCTGACCGAAGAAGGCGTGCAGAAGTGCGAGGACTTCTTCAAGATCGAGAACTTCTCCGACCCTGAGAATATGGAAATCAACCATCACGTCATGCAGGCACTGAAGGCCCGCTACATGATGAAGCGGGATGTGGACTATGTGGTCCGCGACGGCGAAATCATCATCGTTGATGAGTTCACCGGACGTATGATGTTCGGACGTCGCTACAGCGACGGACTCCACCAGGCGATCGAGGCCAAGGAACGCGTACTGGTGCGCTCCGAGAGCAAGACGCTTGCGACGATCACACTGCAGAATTACTTTAGAATGTATCAGAAGCTCGCCGGTATGACGGGTACTGCAAAGACCGAAGAAGCGGAGTTCACCGACATCTACAACATGGACGTTGTCGTCATCCCGACGAACAAGCCGGTCATCAGAGAGGACCTGGCAGATGCGGTTTACGCCACCGAGCGCGGCAAATACAAAGCCATCATCGACCGTGTGATCGAAGCCCATGAAAAAGGACAGCCGGTTCTGGTCGGTACGATCTCCATCGAAAAATCCGAGATCATCGCGGACGCATTGCGCAAGCGCGGCGTGAAGGACTTCAACGTTTTGAACGCGAAGCATCACGAGAAGGAAGCGCAGATCGTCGCGGAAGCCGGACGGGAAGGCGCCATCACCATCGCTACCAACATGGCCGGCCGTGGTACCGACATCATTCTGGGCGGAAACCCGGAATTCCAGGCCCGCCGCGAGATGGAAGAGCTGGAATATGACGAGGATCAGATTGCGTTCGCGACGAGCTTCGTGCAGAGTGATGATCCGGAGCTTTTGGAAGCGCGCAAAACCTTCCAGGGCCTTCTTGAAAAATACAAAGCGGAGCGCGCCCCCGAACAGGAACGGGTACGCGAGCTGGGAGGCCTTTGCATTATTGGTACGGAGCGTCATGAATCAAGACGTATCGACAACCAGCTTCGTGGACGTTCCGGCCGTCAGGGCGACCCGGGCCAGACCCAGTTCTGCGTTTCCATGGAGGACGAGCTCATGCGTCTGTTCGGCGGCGAGCGGATGCAGAACATCGTCCGGAAGCTCGGCGTTGAGGAGGACGAGGCCATCGAATCCGGCATGGTCTCCAAGCAGATCGAAAACGCCCAGAAGAAGGTCGAGGGCAGAAACTTCGGTATCCGTAAGTACGTCCTTCAGTATGACAATGTCATGAACAAGCAGCGTGAGATCATCTACAGCGAGCGTAAGAAGGTCCTCTTCGGAGAAGACCTGCGTGAGGATCTGGACATGATGGTCCGCAAGCTCATCGACGAGGTCGTCGATCCGATCGTGATCGCGTCCAAGTATCCGGAGGAATGGGATTTCGATACGATGAACGAAGGCTTGGCCAAGATCACCGGCAAATTCGAACCGCTGGACTTCGACGCGGAGGATCTGGCGCAGATGGATGAGGAATCGCTGAAGAACGGACTCTACGGAGAGTTCAGCGATATGTACGACGCCAAGGAAGAAGAGATTGGCGCGGATCGCCTCCGTGAGGTAGAGCGCATGATCCTGCTGCGCGTTGTGGACAGCAAGTGGATGGATCACATCGACGCGATGGATCAGCTGAAGAGCGGTATCGGTCTCAGAGGACTTGGCGGACAGGACCCGGCGGCGGCTTACGCCCACGAAGGTTTCGCCATGTTTGAACTCATGATTTCCGCGATCCAGGAAGAATTTGTGCGCTATTGCTACAACGTCACCGTCACCACCTCCAGCGAGCGCCGCGACGTTATCGGTGAAGGCGAGGAAGTCAAGGACGAGTTCGATGATTCCGAGATGCGCGAAGCAGCGGCCCGCCAGAAAGCAGCCGGCGGAAACGTCGATATGGGAAGCGCCCCCGCGCAGGCCGCCGTGCCGAAACGGGAGCACAAGCAGGAGACCGTACGCCGTGAGACCCCGAAAGTCGGACGCAACGATCCGTGTCCGTGCGGAAGCGGCAAGAAATACAAGCACTGCTGCGGGCGCAACGCGTAAAAGAATAAGCGAGAGGCTTCCTCAACGGGGGGGAGCGAAGGAGAAATAGATGATATTACTGGACGAACTGAAACAGGAAATCCCGGAGCTGGAAAAATCCGTGGCGGAAGCGGGGGAAGCGCTGGGGACGGAGACATTAAAGGAAGAGCTGGCGAAACTGGATGAGCAGACGATGCAGCCGGGCTTCTGGGAAAACCAGGAGACGGCGCAGAAGGTCATGAAGTCCAAGAAGTCCATCGAGAACAAGCTCGGCGAACTCGACCGCCTGGCGTCCTCCCTGGAAGATCTCAAGATCATGATCGAGATGGCGGAGGAGGCGGACGACGAAGAGACGGCTCAGGAGGCAAAAGCCGAGAAGGAAACGCTGGAGGCGGATCTGGAAAACCTGATGCTGAAGACTCTTCTCAACGAGAAATACGATGAGAATAACGCCATCATTTCGATCCACGCCGGAAGCGGCGGGACCGAGGCCATGGACTGGGCCGAGATGCTTTTGCGAATGTATCTGCGTTGGTGCGAGAAGCGGGGCTTCAAGGCCAAGATCATGGATATGAATGACGACACCGAGGCGGGCATCAAAAGCGCGACGGTCTTTGTCGAGGGCGAGTACGCCTACGGGTACCTGAAAAACGAGAAGGGCGTGCACCGTCTGGTGCGCATTTCGCCGTTTGATTCCTCGGCGCGCAGACACACTTCGTTTGCGTCCCTTGATGTAACGCCGGAGATCGAATACGACACGACGGTCGAGATCAATCCGGAGGATCTGCGCATCGATACCTACCGGTCCAGCGGGGCCGGCGGGCAGCACGTCAACATGACGGACTCGGCAGTCCGGATCACCCACCTGCCGACCCACATCGTCGTGACCTGCCAGAACGAGCGCTCCCAGATCCAGAACCGGGAGTTCGCGATGAAGATGCTCATGTCCAAGCTGATCGAGCTCAAAGAAAAAGAAGAAAAGGAATCTCTGAATGAGCTGAAGGGCGATTACAACCAGATCACCTGGGGCAGTCAGATCCGTTCCTACGTCTTCCAGCCGTACACCATGGTCAAAGACCACCGCACCGGTGCCGAAGTCGGCAACGTGCAGGCAGTCATGGACGGCGACCTGGACTACTTCATCAATGAGAAACTGAAAGCGAAATAATGTGACAAAGGAAAGCAATACGAAAAAGGCGGGAAACAGCCATAATAAAGATCGCGAGAACGATCATGGGAAAGACCCCGTGATCGTAAAAGCGTTTGTCGGATGGATCCTGACGGGCGTCTGCTGCGGAATAGTCTGCGGCGGCGCCTGCGTTTTTTTCAGTTGGCTGACGATGGTCTGCGATGAAATATTCCATGCGCACGATAAGCTGATCTTCCTGCTTCCGGCGGCGGGCATTCTGATCGTGTACCTCTATGATGATTTCCGGAAAGAGGATGAGCTTTCCATGAACGCGCTCTTCCTGCATATGCGCGGGGAGGAGACGGTCTCCGCATGGCTTTCGCCGATGATCGCGCTCAGCACGTGCCTCGCCTATCTGACGGGAGGCTCGGTCGGCCGGGTCGGCTCCGCGTTACAGATCGGCGGGGGACTGGCGGTTCTTCTCGGGCGAAGGTTTTCTCTTCTGAAGCGGTTTGCGCCACCGGCGGAGTTGCTTTTGTCCTGCGGGATCGCTGCAGGCTTTACCGGGATCCTGAACGCGCCTCTTGCCGGAGCTCTCTTCGGCGTGGAGGTGTTGGTTTTGCAGTACCGGAAGTGGGTCTATGTCGTGCCGACGCTGATGACGAGCTTTATCACCTGGGGCATCGCCCGCGCCGCAGGGCTTCCCTACATCGATTTTCATGGGCATTTCACAGGCGGCGAAACGGAAGCCGGAAGTCTTTCCGCCGCGCAGGCGTCTCTGCACCTCCAGACCACCGGCATGTCGGCCGGCGTTCTGATGAGGGTCGCTGTGATCGCGCTTGTCGCGGTGCTGATCGGCAGGCTGTACTGTTTCGTACGCAAAATCACTACAGCGGGGTTTGACGCCGTCGGCAGCAAATATCTGCGTGTGATCTGCGGCAGCGTCCTCGTGATCGCGCTGACTCAGATCCTGGGACATACGAACTGCAACGGGATCGGATTTGCCTACGTGGATCAGGTCCTGGATGGACACAGCGCGATGCTGGCGTTTTTATGGAAGCTCATGCTGACCGCGTTCACTCTCGGCTGTGGGATCCGGGGCGGCGAGATCGCGCCGACCATCTTCATTGGAGCGACCGGATGTTTTTCGGCGGGCTGCCTGATCGGGCTGGATCCGGCACTGGCCGCGGCGGTGGGGATCGTCGGCGCGCTGGCGTCGGTGACGAACTGTCCCCTCGCGATCTGGATCTACGGACTGGAAGCGATCTGCCTGAGCGGAGAAATGGCGCTGTACTTCGCGGCAGCAGCCTGCGCGGCGCATTTCCTGTCGGGACCCGGCGGCCTGTACAGCCAGCAGCATGCGGAAAAGCAGCTTTTGAAACCGGCTTTGTAGCCTTTGCAGAGAGGTGGTTTTGTTATATATAAGATCCTCTGAAATTCTGATGTTATGTATACAGTATTTTGAGAACAAAACATCAAATTACAACTTGTATCAAAATGGGCGGTGTGTTACTATTTTATCGGTGATGCGGTCAGCATCGCTTTGTCGTGTTGCTTTTGCACGCAGCATGTAATTATTATCCAATAACAAAGGAGAGCAAATTCTATGGGCGCAATAGGCGAAACATTACTCAGATTCTGGGAATCGACGGGTATCGCGAACTTCGGTTACCAGAACGGCATCATGATCCTTGCGGCGCTGTTCTTCCTGTATCTGGCTATCAGACATGGATTTGAACCGTTGCTGCTCGTACCGATCGCATTCGGTATGCTTTTGTCAAACCTGCCGATGACAGGAATCTTCATCAACGATGTAGTCCATCAAGGGGTGACCAACTCCAATGAGCTATCGGACGCAGGTATATTCTCCATATTCTATATGTTGAAACCTGTATTGCCTTCACTGATATTCCTCGGTGTCGGCGCGATGACAGACTTTGGTCCGCTGATCGCCAATCCGAAGTCACTGCTGATGGGAGCCGCTGCGCAGCTGGGAATCTTCTTCGCATTCTTCTCAGCGATTGCTCTCGGATTCACAGCACAGGAAGCCGGCTCGATCGGTATCATCGGAGGAGCCGACGGTCCTACCGCTATCTACCTTACAACGAAACTTGCAGACCATCTGGTCGGACCAATTGCGGTAGCGGCATACTCGTATATGGCGCTTGTACCGATCATACAACCGCCTATCATGAAGGTGCTCACGACGCAGCATGAGCGTGAGATCAAGATGGAACAGCTGCGTACCGTATCGCAGAGAGAGAAGATCCTGTTCCCGATCGCAGTAACGATCGTAATCGCACTGCTGCTTCCGTCAGTAGCACCGCTGATCGGCATGCTGATGATGGGTAACCTGTTCAAGGAGTCCGGCAGAACAGCTCGTCTGTCCGATACTTCATCGAACGCTCTTTCCAATGTCCTCGTTATCCTGCTGGGAACCTGCGTAGGCGCTTCCGCAACAGGCGAGACATTCATCACCTGGGCGACGATCAAGATCGTTATCCTCGGCGTTCTGGCATTCTGCTTCGGAACAGCCGGCGGCGTCCTCATCGCGAAACTGATGAACGCGGTTTCCAAGACGCCAATCAATCCACTCATTGGATCGGCAGGTGTATCCGCCGTACCAATGGCAGCCCGTGTATCGCAGGTACAGGGCCAGAAAGCGAACCCGACCAACTTCCTGCTGATGCACGCGATGGGACCGAACGTTGCGGGCGTTATCGGATCCGGTGTTGCAGCCGGCGTAATGCTCTGCATGTACGGTGCGTATTAAACAGCGCATAGGCGCATACGAAACAGAGAAAATCTCTAAAATCATTTTTATACACTAGAAAAACCCGGTTACCCTTACAGGAACCGGGTTTTTCGTTGGGGCGCGTGGTGCAGGTTGCGCATGTTGGCGCGTTACGGGTCATCGCGTGCGCTTCCTGCTCTGCGGCCGGTCACATGTATCCCAAATTTGAAAAATCATCATTTGGGACCACAGTTTTTTTGGATGCTATGGTCCCGATTTGCAATTACTGCAATTAGGGATGACTTTGCCGTGCAGCAGGTAACCCTGATTTTTAATAATTTCAATTCAGGACCACTCAAACGAATGTCTTAGATGTGATGAAACGAGAGATGTCATCCCGATTTAGAAATAAACAAGTTTGGGATGACATCCATGGCGTAATCTGTGGTCCGGATTTCAAAAATATGTGAATCAGGATGACAGAGCCTTATATCATTACGCAGGAAGGTGGCTTTTGGGTAACTCGTGTACAATCAACGCTCCGGTCAGGCGGCGCGATTGGCTCGATCGTCGGGCGGCAGGATGTGTGCGATGTTAACCACCTTCTATCGGGGATCACGTTAAAGTTCACTACTTGACAGGGATGATAGAATATGGTATCAATGTAAAAAAGTACCATTAATCAATTGCGGACAATGCTAACTACAAACTGGAATTACAATTGAAGTGAAGAGATAAAGAAATGGGGGATTGTGAATGTGGTTGGAGAGCGCTGTTAACTTCAGGATCCGGTCGCTGGAGACTATTATTTCCGAAAAAAATAATGCTTTGGTAAATGCCCCGGAGGGAAACCTGAAGATTCATCCAAGACATGGGGCAGACCGCTATTACAGAGTAATGGAAAAGAATACAGATGGAATCTATATGCCTCGAGGCGAATTTGATACGGCACGCGAACTGGCGCAGAAATCATATGACGAAAAGGTTCTTGCATCTGCAGAAGCAGAGCTGAGAGCACTGCGGCACGCACAGAGTTTTTACAATAAGAAGTGTCCGGTAGAAGCTTGTTTCAGCAAACTCTCACCGCAAAGGCAAAAGCTCGTAAAACCAATCCGACTAACGGATGAGCAATTCATAGAAAAATGGAAAAGGGATCATCCGCCTCGAATCGAAGGAAAGCCACAGACCGACTTAAAAACAAAAAAAGGCGATTTCGTCCGATCGCGTGCGGAGATAATAATCGCGGATCATCTCTATTCTGAAGGATTGATCTATCAGTTTGAAACCCCATTGGTTTGCTAATGTGCGATAAAGAAGTAATAGAAGTGTAAAAAATTTTGCCGTTCCTATCCGGCACTTAGGGCTGTGTCGGATAGGTCAGGCGTTAGGCTTCCGGCAAGTCTAT
>Ga0256404_1009382_pt1 | contig 14069 bp, 19 predicted proteins | sample RumenRJG_01DNA_FD_185990 | JGI IMG/M metagenome (GOLD analysis project Ga0256404, IMG submission 185990) | Bovine rumen microbial communities from Lethbridge, Alberta, Canada - RJG_01 | ecosystem: Host-associated > Mammals > Digestive system > Stomach > Rumen | place: Canada: Alberta | collected...
AGAACAAGCCGGAGACATCATTCATGCCCATATTCTTAAGGGTGCCTTTCATCAGCACATCCCGTCCGAACTTCCCGACCGTGTCAAAGACGAGACGGCCTCCCGGGAACTTCTCCGCCATTTCAACCGTCAGATTTTTTACCTGCTCTTTCGTAAAATAATGAAGAACTCCTGCCGCGTAGAAGATTGCCCCATTTGTCCCATCGATCTTTTCCATCCAGGAATAATATCACAAAGCTGATGCCGGTGAAGATCAGGACGGTGATCGCCGTCGGCAGCATATAGATGGATGCAATCTCTCCGTTCTGAAAGCCCAGGATCTTTGACATGGAAATTGCATTTTCATTCTTCTCAATGATGATCTTTGTCAGGAGATAGATCAGCACAATGGCCAGAACGAGAAGCACGTATTGAAAAACGGCAAAGAAGTCACCCATGGAGTGCTGCAGCTGGTCTGTCACCTTGGTGATGTCTTTTTTCGTCATCACTGAGGCTATGTATCTGTCGTCTATATCCGTAATCTTCTCATCTGAAAAGAAACCTGCGAAGGCTCCATCATCTTTTTCGAATATACGGTTGAAATTATCAATCGGCATGAACACGGCTACTGCACCTTCGTAAGGGTAAATGCCCGCTACCGTGAAGTCATAGGATTTCTCCTCATACTTTTCACTGAGGGAAATCGTGTCTCCTTTGCCGAATCCGTATTTCTTCGCATAAGCTTCCGAGAGAAAGACTTCCCCGTCCTTCAGTTCCTCATCGATGTCAATATAGGCGCTGTCCTTCTCAACCCCATATACGGTTACATCCTCGCCGGAGCCTCCGCCAAAGCCTCCCTCGGAAAGAATCGCCGATTTTTCCTGCTGCAGAGTCGTGGAATTGAAGTGCTCGGCGCCGGGCGTATCCGTCGTTATCTCCTCGCCTTCATCATCCTTCATCCCGGTCAGCAGGTACTGATTCTCTGTAAAGAGCATCTCAGGCGCTGTTTCCGCGTAATAATCCAGGGAATCCGGAAAGCCGAAGGCAAAGCACAACATGACCTCAATCAGGATGACGCCGACAACCAGGACGATATAATCCGGAATATTCTGTAGAATCACCCGCAGCCGAAACCTCCTCAAAAAGGACCATTTCGGAAGGCGAACCGCCTTCTGCCTTTTTTTCTTTTTCAGATCATGCCTGAGAAAACGAAGAGGGCTCAGACGGAGTTTGGAAGAGATCACAAAAAGGTTGATGAAAAACATCAGGACGAGCGGAATCACTGTGGTCTTAATCAGGGCTGACGGGCTCCACACAGTCTCATATTCTGGCAAACTGTAGCTATTGTAATAAAGCTTGATGACGATATCCTTGAAAACCGTGTATCCTGCCAGGTTCCCGAGCCCCGCGCCGATGACGGTCACAATGACAGGCATTGTCATGTAATGCCTTATGAGCTCAACTCTCGTGTAGCCCGACGTACGCAGCGTTCCGATCACCGAGCTCTCATTATCTATGGTGTTGCTGAACGAAGCGTATTCCTTACCCCACCGGTCGATGCCAAGCATGTATGCCTTAGGATTCCTCTTTGCGCAGGCAATCGTCAGAGCCCCGCTCCCACAGCCTACGTCGAGGCCTCTGCCGCCTTCCGGAAGTTTCACGTAGTCCGCCGTTCCCTCGATGATCTGCCGCGACATCTGTCTGCTGCCGTTATAGTCGAATGCCTTATACAGGGCAATGACCCATACAAGGAAGGCAAACAGCACAATCATACCGATTCCGAAGACAATTGAAAGGGCGATTCGAATGTTCTGCGGAAACGGAAAGACACCCAGGACAAACAGAAAAAAGAAGACTGTGACAAGCGCTGCCCCGGCAGCAATTCCTGTGATCATACCCTTTGGCATCCAGTTCTTATAGTCAGGTTTCATAACGCCTCCAATCGATTGCTATTTAACCAGCCGGTTAGTTTATTCTAACCATATATTAGCACTAATGATACCATTTTGCAACATAAAAAGCAATCAGAATCTTACAGGGAGGAGTCTAAAGGCAAAGTAAGGCTTCACGTTATGTGAAGCCTTCTCTTAATAATTTGTTAACAGCACCTGTCACTTTTATGCTTATCTTTTTATGTTAAATGCGGCGAATCCGGGATATACCGCAGCGTTTCCAAGCTCCTCTTCTATTCGTAAAAGCTGGTTGTACTTTGCGACACGCTCTGACCTTGAAGGAGCGCCTGTCTTAATCTGGCAGCTGTTAAGGGCGACAGCGAGGTCCGCAATGGTTGTATCCTCAGTCTCTCCTGAACGATGGCTTACAATTGCTGTGTAGCCTGCCTTGTGGGCCATCTTTATAGCGTTCATGGTTTCTGAAACCGAGCCTATCTGATTAAGCTTTATAAGTATAGAATTTCCACAGCCCAGATTGATACCCTTCTTAAGACGCTCTGTATTCGTAACAAAGAGATCATCACCCACAAGCTGAACCTTACCTCCAAGCTCAGCCGTCAGAGCCTTCCAGCCATCCCAGTCCTCTTCATCAAGACCATCCTCGATAGAATATATAGGATACTGATTAACGAGCCCTTTCCAATGTGCGATAAGCTCATCAGATGTGAAATCCTTTCCCGACTTCGGCTGATGGTAAAAGCCCTTTCCTTTCTCTGACTTCCACTCAGAAGAAGCCGCGTCCATCGCAAGTACAAAGTCCTTACCCGGTACGTATCCCGCTGTCTCAATAGCCTTTAAGATATGCTCGATAGTATCGGCATCGTCCTTAAGATTTGGGGCAAAGCCTCCTTCATCACCAACCGCTGTGGTGTTGCCTTCTGCCTTCAACAGCTTCTGGAGAGCATGATAGACCTCAGCGCACCAGCGTAATCCCTCCTTAAAGCTCGGCGCTCCCGCCGGCATAATCATAAATTCCTGAGTGTCGACAGAATTTGTCGCATGAACACCACCGTTAAGTATGTTCATCATAGGAACCGGCAAAGTATTTCCCTGTGTGCCACCCAGAAAGCGATATAAAGGTAAATCAAGAGAAACAGAAGCAGCTCTCGCCGCAGCAATTGAAACCGCGAGAATTGCGTTAGCGCCTAGTTTAGACTTGTCTTTTGTTCCATCTGCCGCAAGCATAGCCCCATCAACCGCATATGTGTCAGCAGCGTCAAGGCCAACTACCGCTTTAGCTATCGCTGTATTGACATTTTCAACTGACTTCGTTACGCCCTTACCAACATAGCGATTCTTATCGCCATCGCGAAGCTCAAGAGCTTCAAACTCACCTGTAGAAGCGCCGCTTGGGGATGCGCCTCTCGCAACCGTTCCATCCGAAAGCGTTACCTCTGCCTCTACAGTTGGATTTCCTCTGGAATCCAGAATCTCGCGACCAACAACCTTCTCAATCTCTGTGTAATCCATTTTTGCCTCCTGCATAAAAAAATGCGTAGTTAGTATTCTCTAACTACGCATTTTACTACTATCCATTCGAAATGTCAATACTATTTATCTTCAACTTTTTCTGTCTTATTCCTTATGAACTGCAGAAGGAGAACCAGTGCCACTCCAAGGATAGCTGCGAGCCAGTTGAAGGCTCCGAAGGTCATGGCAGGCTGTGCGTTTTCAAGTGTCGTCGGCCCCATCACAATTGAGTAAAATGATCCGATCATCATGCCTAGAATCATATAAACTGTCTGTGGACGGAACTTCTCTAAGCAGGTCCTTATAAGCTTAACCACAAGTAAGGCGCCAAGAATAATACCGCAGATAAAGACAAGGATTCCCGGTAAATATGCCATTTCGCCTCCCATAATTTTCCTTAACGACGACATGACAGGCATATAGGCCCCAAAAATTAAGAGCATTGTTGAGCCCGAGATACCCGGAAGGAACATAGCCGAAATCGCGACCATTCCTACGAGAACAAGCTTTACGGCAAGGCCTAAGGAAAGAGCTGAAAGGTCCATACTTGCGCCGCCACCGGCTCCGTTTGCAAGCGTAACCGCGACGACCAATACGACTCCGATAATAAAAAACGGAAGTCCTTTTGCCCAATGCTTATAGCTCTCCTTTTCCTCCATGATAATCAGAGGAATCGCGCCCGCTATGAAGCCTATAAATACAGAGCTGATCAGGTAAATGTGGCTCTCGAACATCGCGTTTAAGGCGACGACCGCAAGTCCCATACCGACAACCCAGCCAAGCGCGAGCTTCAGAAGAAAAATAACCGCCTTTTTCTTCTCATCAGCCTTTCCATAGAAGAGGCGCTCTATAGAGCCGATGAAGTCATCGTAGAATCCCATGATAAAAGCGACCGTGCCACCGGACACCCCCGGCACACTATCCGCTAACGCCATAAAAAAACCACCCAGCGCAATCATTAACATCTTGTCTATTTCCTTTCTTTTATACTAATATTATTCCTTCTTTGCTTTCTTTGCTAAGTACCTGTTGCTGACAGCTTTCATTGAGAGGTAAGCTTCTATAGTTTTAGAATATACAGGTTCCTTCGGACGAATTACAAGGCCTTCCCTTGGATGCTCTGCCGTCATATTGTCAAAATGCTCATTTACAGGTAAAAATGAATCAATCTCGAAATAAACACCAATCAGTGAACAATCCCTCTGTTGAATTCCATATTTATCTCAGAGAGTTCCTTCCGGCCCTCGATATAAGGCGCATAGAACTCCTCAGGCGCTCCACCACCCAGGTTATCGCAGCCATTGCAGAATTCACACTCATGACCACAGACATTCAAGCTCTGCTGCACTATCTTTATACGTTCTTCCCTTGTGGTATCCTTAATCAGTAAAGATTTCATAGTCTCACCTCTTTTCCTTTTCAGAATATTCCTCTATATGGTAATCCCATTTGCTTTCCCGGTAACATGGAATCATACGTCCCCATATCGCAAATGGCTCATTTCATCTGTTCTTCCGCCCATTTATAAACGGAATCCAAGGCCGGAATCAGTGTCCTGCCTCTTTCTGCTAACGAATATTCTACCGTCGGCGGGATCGTGCTGTACTGCTTCCTCGTGATGAGTTTATCCTGTTCCAATTCACGCAGCGCATTACTTCTTCCTGAGCCGTTTCATCAGCCCGGCAGTCAATCATCGCACAGACGAATATAGAGACAGCACGGAAAACCGCAGCCGCATCATTATTGAAATCATGGATGGTATCCGAAACGCTGCTCCAAAGCTCCACATCACAGTCAAGATCAACAGCAGCGACTTCACGACATTAATCTCATCCTTCGTCAACTGAAACATAAAGTCATCAGGAAGCCGTGGCAAGATTGACTTATCCATAGATTATACCTCCATCGGCTTATTTTTGATTGCATAGCTTGCCGCTGAAGCGATCGCGCAGAGAACGGCATTTGCCACCCACAACGGCCTGTATGTTCCGAACTGCTGTGCGCAGATTCCTCCAAAGGAGGAGCTCAGAAAAGCACCGACCTGGTGTCCGACCAGGGCGATGCCGTAGTAAACGGCCATCTTTCTTGCGCCGAACTCTCTTGTGATCAGTCCGGTCGTAGGCGGTACTGTCGAGTTCCCTGTCGCGCCGAGACAGCCTGTCGCAATGAGTGCAAACGGAAGACTTCCCGGAAGGATCAGCATGGACAGGGAGATGAGAACTCTAAGCCCGTAAACCGTTCCGAGGACATTCTTCATCGGGAACTTCATGCTGAGAAATCCGGTCGCCATCGCTCCCACCATGGTCATGATTCCATAGATCATCATCACCATGGAAGCCGCATTCTCTGAAATTCCCCAGGACACATACTGGGAGAACAAGTGGCTTTCAATGATAGACATATTGAATCCGCATGTTGAAAACCCAATAAAGATCCTGCGGTAGGTTGGATTCCGGAAGGCATCCCTTATAATATCGATCAGCCTTTCATTACCTTTGCTCTCTTCATTCTGCTTTACATCCGAGAGCTCCCTGTTCTTCGCACCGATCCAGAAAATAACCGGCAGCGTCACTGCCATCAGGACTGCAAAACTTCCCATAGAGAAGGCAATCCCCCGCCAGGAGGTCAGCAGCTGCAGGGCAGGTGACATCAGCGCATCGCCGATTCCCGCGCTCGCCTGCACGATGCCGGAAGCAGCAGCAGCTTTTTTCTCCCCAATCAGCGGCGTGATTGCGGACATCACGATTCCGAAGGAAAGGGCACCGGTTCCGGAAGGAAGGATGATTCCAAAGAAGAGAAGCATCTTAACGAAGTGCCGGCACAAAGGCGTAGCAAACATCCCAATCAGGATCATAGCTATCCCGAGCAGCATGACAAAGGCATTGGATTTTCTGAGTGCCAGCATGCCAAAGAACGGCTGCACGAGGCCATAGAGAAAAGCGCCGACACCGATCACAAAGCTGATCTGCTGATAACTGATGCCCGTATACGGCACCAGAGCCTTCATCATGATTCCATAATTGTCATGGATACCCTGCATGATCCCATAGATCAGGCATGCTGCAATGACCAGGATAACCGTGCGAAGCAATGATGGCATCCGTAAAAGCAACAAGACGCTCTTTATTGATCTTCATTTGTCATCCCCCTTTCAAAGGTTCACAAAAAATCTTCTATTTCTGCCAGCTTTCGAACTACATAATCTACCTCTGATGCAGCCGAAGTGCCATTGCTTGCTGCACAGAGTATGTATTTCCTGCTCAGATACTGCAGCGGATTCTCTGCCCCCGGTTTCGGAATGGCACTCCAGAAAAGCTATTTCCCTGCCGTCATTTACGACCTGCTTCTCTCCTGCGGGAATTGACTTCACATCTGCTGTCTGCAGATATTCTGCCGCTGCAAATTCACTGACTATGGAGAATAGAGTCATAGAAGACTTAAGCTTCAGATCATCAGGATAGCCCATAACGTCGCCAGGATCATAATTATCAAGCTGAAGCAATGCCTTAGATATCTCAATAAGTCTCGCGGACAGAATCGTATTCTTCATGTACTCTTCAGCGTCCTTGCGGTCCTTTATTGCATAATATCCTGTTAAAATAGATAAAAACTTTTTCTCCTCAGAACTTATCCAGACATTTTCATCTACATTCCCTCATGTGCTTTGGGATGAATAAGTGTAGTGAAATTTGTCGCTTCAGAGATGTCGAAATTTACTGTTAATAACTTGTTAACATCACTTGTCGCAGATATTCGCAGGTCCATCCTAATACATGTACCGTTTCAATCTTATCAGCGCCCGATATCTCATCTATCTGCCATATTCTTTGTATACTTGCCAGTTTCCTCATTTTTTACCTTTCATTATGTCCGAAGCAGCACTTACGTGACACTTCAATTGTCAATTTTTAAAAGAAACTTATTTGCGCCGAAATAATTTTTCAGCTATTTCTTCCATAGTATCTATTGTCTGCTCATAAGTAACATTATCAGAGATGAGGTTTTCTGTAACGTTTTCATAATCCCTCTTATAGAAATCATTATCAATGAATTCTTTTATAATAGACTTAATATCAACATCAATTTGAGCGGAAGGACAAATTGATAATGTAGCCCTGTGATTACGTACCTGTTCGAGTAATCTCATGAAATCATCATTGATTACTATAGAGGGATATATTTTGTAAATATCATAAAGGTGTCTGGAGTACCTTTTTGATTTACCCTGTAAATAATAATCACATAGCGCAAATATCTTATCAATAAAGGTCCGTTTTACATCCTGCACCTTCATCATAAATGGAGAGAGTCCATACTCATTTACCATATCCTGCGCAAAATCCGTCAAAGATTCGCCAATAATAGACTTCACATATTTCTCTTCCACAGGAAATGAATATGATACAAGCGCAGTTTCGAGTCTGACTGATGGAGTAATACCCATTACCTCATCTTCAACTACGGAATCATAACTAAAGAGATAATAATTATAATTCCTGTCGCTCTCTATACTATCCCAGTTTCCAATCGGCAATTCAAGTTCATCGCTAACAGGTTTTATAACATTATACTTTAATTTTTTTCGTCGGGCTTCACCAATATGCTCGCCAAAAGTAATATCAATGTCCTCAGAAAAACGATCTATCAAATGGTAACACTTAGAAAGTGAAGTACCGCCCTTAAAAACAATGTCATCATTTTTCTCACGAAGTAGCTTTAAAATCATCGTTAGATAATAGTCTTTTTCAAGAACAGACTGGGCGATTCCTGTCCGAATATTTACTTCAGCTATTACGTCCTTGAACAGAGATATATTACTATGCAAGTACATTATCTAACCTCAATTCATAATAATTTCGAAATGTTGAATCAGGATACTCCCTTATATATTTATCTATACCGGACTTAGTAATATCATTAGCATTTATATAGTTCCTTATTATTTTATTTGCTTCTTGGTAATCCAAATCGGAATATCTATCAAAATTTTTCAATAGCTCAAGTAGTTGTAAAGTACGTACATTGTTTTCAGTGACAGGAATAGTTGACTTTCTGATAATAAAATTTTGCTTTCCTAATGTAACTTCCTTCACAATAGCAGCAGTATTATTGCTGACAATTTCTTTCTTCATTGGCACTTGTAAAGAAATGCCCAAAGCATTTGCGAAACTGCTACCGGAATAAAAACCGGAGATATTATTCCGACGTGAAATATACTTATATTTCACAATAGTCTCCGGGGTGGGTCCAATAACGCTATGAAAACGGCTTTCTCTAGGAAGGTAGTAAATTCCTTTCTCATAGCGTACTAATTTTCCATTATCGGTCAGTGTTTTTAGCTGTTGGCAGAAATTCTCCCGGGTCATGCCTTCTATATTAATATCAGAAGTAAAAATCGGTTCTCCATCAGAATAGTGATTCTTCAAATATTCATATAGCATATCATCCTCCTTTAATCATTTTATATAATATACAATATTACTTATAATGATTATACATGAAGATTCATCATATGTCAAGCATAACCATGTTCGTCAATCAATGGATATCCAATGGCTGCGCTTATGCCCTGACCTTATCTCTGACAGAGCAATATCATAATCATGTTCCTGAGCGTCCAAGAATCGTCCTAAATCACTCATAATTTTCTCCTGTTGTGATAATCGTGCACCCCACGGAGATCAGGAACCCCATACTACTCCTTCAGTCACCAGCATTGATCACACTACCGCTTCCACGAGTCTGTGATCTCCTATCTTCACCTCATGGACGCCGATTTTCTTATTCTTATTAAAACAGAAACTGACCATCCAGCCCTTTTTTAGGTGATAATGATCAAGGTAATCACTTAATTGTTTCTCGCCACGTTCATTATATGAATTTCCTCGCCAGATTTTCAATTCAATTATATACTGCTCGCCCCTATAATCAACAATCACGTCAGTCCTTTCATTATTTCTTGTACGCGATTCAATATAATAATTACCGGTTCCATTTATAATAGGTTTTAGATACAGTAAAAAGTATCTACGACCATCTTCTTCCGGAAATTTGTAAGCGGTAATTATAAGGCGTCTTTCTTCAGCCTCCTCAAAGTGATATCATTAAAGCAAATATCATTTTGAGAAGGTTTTTTCATGGATAAAGAAGTCACGGAGGTACGAATCAGGCACTGGATTCGGGTCTTCGAGCTACAGGCAAAAAGCGGGAAAAATAAAACGCTCTGGTGTGCTGAAAACGGGATTAATCGGAGCGCTTTTTATTATTGGCAGCGTGTCATAAGGAAGTACGCGCTTAATCGCCCTGATATTTCGAATGCTCCATGTGTTGTGCCGCAGGAAGATAACGGACCGGTCTTTGTAGAACTTAATGATAACGATCAGAACTCTCTTCCTATATGCGGCCACGTACAGACTGAAGAGCCGCCGGTGAAACAGCAGATGTTACCCATTCCTGATGTCAATTCATCCCGAATCACAATTAATTATCGCGGCTTTTCTATAGATGTTTCAAACGGAGTTGACGAGGCATCCCTCAAGAAAGCCCTGAAGGTGTTGAAAGACATTGGATGAAAACGGAATAACGTTTAGCAGAATAATTCTTCTGCTTGGCAAATGTGATTTACGTAAGGGTATTGACGGACTAGCCGCAATGATAAAAATGAAATACAGCCTGAACCCTATGGAAAAAGGAACTCTCTTTCTTTTCTGCGGAACAAAGAAAGACCGGCTGAAAGGCCTGCTCTGGCTGGGCGACAGATTTGTTATGCTATATATAAGGCTCGCCGAGGGCAGATTTTCATGGCCACGCACTGCCGAAGAAGCCCGTGAGGTGAATAAGTCTGATTTTATAAGACTTATGGATGGGTATTCAATCGAATCCACCATAGGCGACAGCTCGGGAGCAATAGTGGCGTAAATCACCATATGATATACTTTTGGAAAGCACGATAAACATCTGATTTATCGTGCTTTTTAATGCCTCAAACCTAGTGATATTTATAGAAAATATTTTTCAAAAAGTATTGACTTTTAAATAGGTATGTTGTATAATTATACCTATAAGGAGGTGATTTACATGTCGCTGGTAAGACATACAGACAAACGCTCGGGAGTAACTTACGTTTATGAGTCCGAATCCTACTGGGACAAGGAAAAACAGCAGCCCCGGTCAAAAAGAAAACTGATCGGCAAAGTCGATCCTGTTACCGGTGAAATCGTTCCTACCGGAAAAAGCGGGCGAAAGCCGTATAAACAGGAAGGTGTTCCAAGTGATAAAGAACCTATCACTGAGCAGATAGCCATGCTAGCTGAAAAGGACAAGACAATAACCGAGCTTAAATCAAGAATCAGACAGCTTGAAAAAGAGAAGCAGGACATGATTTCTGATTTTGAGGCTCTCTTAAAGAAATGGTCATAGGAGACTGATTAACGTGTGAAAGGACGGTGAGGAAATGTTAAAGGCGGAACGTGAAAAATACGCCATATTTATATCAAAACTTAGCGAAGCGGCCGCCAAGGATTTCCTGCTGTCCGAACACGAAAAGCTTGTTGACGCGCTGGCAAAGCTGGCCCAGGCTAATGCTCTTATAGAAAACTGCAACCGGCTTTACACGAAACTAAACCAGGATTACGACACACTGAAAGCGGACTATGACAAGGCTCTGGCAGCTAATAAGGAGTTGATCGTACTGCTTCAAAAGGAACAGGACAAAGAAAAACTCAAAATCAAAGCGATGTATGGCATGAAGAGTGAAAAAATCGATGCCATAGCGGACTTAGCCGAAAGCAGATTTAAAGAGCCCGTTGACGAGAGTCGTAATGAGGAAAATGACGCGGATTCTCCCAATAAAGTTAAGAACACTGCGTCAGGCAATAAAAGATCCGGCCTTTCAGTAATCAAAGGGAAGAAAAAGCGGAACAGGAAGGGCGAAACACATGAGTCCCGCCTTAAGTCTTCCATGGATGAAATGCCACATTTAATAACATATGATTTTGATTCGGAAGAGCTTGACAGGAAATATGGTAAATGGAACTGGAGGATAAGAGGGTACAAAACCCATAAAGTTATAAAAAAGATCAATTCGCCGTATTACGTAGAGGTAATAAAGACACCGGTAATCTCAGTCGGACTTGAACACAGGCTCAAAACTGAGCGTTACGAAAATCCGATAATACCTAAAACGCATCTTTCCTCTTCCTCTATGGCCGAAATCCTTTATAACAAGTATTGTCTCAGCATCCCATGCTACAGAATGGCGTCATACTATAAGGCGCATGGCCTTGACATAAGCCGTCAGCTGATCATAGGCTGGATAAATAAATGCGTTCCGAACCTGCTGGGACCCGTGTATGACGCTCTTAAAGATGAAGGCCGCAAAGCAGACTGTAATCAGGTCGATGAAACCTACTTCCGTGTAAACAAGGACGGAAGAAAGCCCGGGAGCAAAAGTTTTATGTGGGTTCACGCTACCGGGGAACTGACCGGCGGGCATCCATCTATTGTTTTCTGCTTTGAGAAAACGCGCGGGACAGACCATCTGCGTGATTATTACAGGGAATTTTCGGGATATATAATCTCCGATGCGTATATATCCTATGACGTCCTCGCGGAAGAAAGCAAAGGCAGAATAAGCAGCGCTAAATGCATGATGCACTGCAGAAGAAACTTCGCCATAGCGTTTTTTGTTTACGCCAATGAATCTATGAGCGATGACCAGCTTGCCGACCTTGAGGAGACAAAGGCCCTGTTGCTGATAAGAGACATATATCAGGCAGAAGAGCCTCTGCGTAAGCTCACACCCGACGAACGTCTTCAAAACACCTTGACGGAAAAGACAGAAGCTTCCTGTCTGATATGATGCCATGGTCGGAGAGGTATAAGGAATATGAGAATTCCTATACCGGTACCGACCTAAAGATGTTCGTGGATCTGGTGGAGCAGCCGGAGGCTCCTAAGACGCCACGAAAAAAAGACGCTGCCATAGAAATGTCAGCATGACAAGCCGGTGCGGAAGACATCCGTACAGAAGGCGCTGACATTAACTGGTGACTCAGCCCTGGAAACGTAAGTTTCAGGGGTAAAGTCAGTGCAAAAGTTTGTAAAGTCTGCAAAATCTGTTACCTTTTCGGATTTTGCAGACTTTTTGTATAAAAAATAGAACGCCTGATTTTGAGATCACCGACATTATAACACGCCGGGGGTTCATTTCATAGACGCTCTATAATTACCGCTTACACTGGAACAAACAGAAGGCGTACTATCAGGCTATCGCTGACCATCAAAATATTAAAGGCGGCAAAACGAAGCGCATCTGTACACTTACAATAAAGCGTAATAATCAGGTCAAAGACACGATACGCAAGGCATCAAGGTATATCATTAACTACTGTATAAACCATAACATAGGTACGCTTGTTGTTGGCTATAACGAAGACTTTAAACGCAATGTAAATCTTGGCAAGCAGAATAACCAGAACTTTGTCCAGCTTCCGCTTGGAGACTTGCGCCCAAGCATCAGCTATCTATGCGAGCGATATGGTATTCAGTACATAGAGCAGGAAGAATCCTATACATCAAAATCAAGCTATCTTGATAAAGATGTTCTCCCCGTCTATAAGGCAGAACAGCCATATACAGGCGTATTTAGTGGCAGGCGTATACACAGAGGTTTGTATAAATCAGCAGACGGCACTACTATCAATGCTGATGTTAATGGTGCCGCGAACATACTTCGCAAGGTAAGCGGATACTCATTTGAGCTACCGTCTAGTGGATGTTTGGCACATCCTTTAAGAATAAGCTTCTCGTAAGAGTAGACCTTCTTAAGAATCCCACGACTTTAGTCGTGGGAGTATGTCAACCAAAACCTTCCTCCAACTGCTTTCTGCTGTTATTAACAAATATGTCGATAAATATGTTGACGTAGAGCGCAAGATATGCTATACTGCAAATATGGAGGTGGTTGTATGTCAAACATATCAGCAGCTATAATAAATACTGTAAACATATCGATGTTTAATCGCGGGATGGCAGGAAAAATCTTCGACGATGTAAAAAAGGACGGGGCAAAAGTAGTCATGAAAAACAACAAGGCAGAATGTGTTTTGCTCTCGCCCGAAGAATACATCAGATTAATTGATGCAGCAGGAGATATGGAAATCAAAAAATAGGAGGACGTCGTTATGTGTCAGGTTTCTTTTAATATACCAAGTGAAGTCTTGTATGATACACATATGTCAGCAAAAGAGGCGGAGTTATTTGCGAGACGAATGGTTGCGTTAGGATACTATACGAAAAACAATGTCTCTATAGGATACTGCGCAGAGATAGCCGGAATGACTGAAGAAGAGTTTATGCTATTTCTTGGTCAGAATAAGGTAGATGTTTTCAGATTCGATGATGAAGATAAGCTTACGAGGGACGTTGAGAATGCGTAAGGTTGTAGTTAATTCGACACCGCTAATTGCTCTGTGCAAAATCGGAAGGCTGGACATCCTTAAGGCGATGTATAAGGAAATATTAATTCCGGAAGCCGTATAGGTACTGAACAGGATGATAAAGAAGTAAGAATTAGCCTAAAGTCTCTTACGAAAGAATGCAAATGTCCTAAATGCGGGAAGAAATCCAATCAATATCATGGAACGTATATTAGGACCGTTAAGGATT
>Ga0256404_1009384_pt1 | contig 14065 bp, 17 predicted proteins | sample RumenRJG_01DNA_FD_185990 | JGI IMG/M metagenome (GOLD analysis project Ga0256404, IMG submission 185990) | Bovine rumen microbial communities from Lethbridge, Alberta, Canada - RJG_01 | ecosystem: Host-associated > Mammals > Digestive system > Stomach > Rumen | place: Canada: Alberta | collected...
CATCATTAAAGATATCAAATCCGTATAAATCAATTAGTTTTTGTCTTATACTTGGATCTTTTTTATATAATTCTTCAAGTTCACTAGATAATAATTCAAGTTTTGCTTTATCGACTGACACTTTTCCGTCCTTAATATTATTAATTTCTTCGTCTGTAAAACCTAATTCCTTTAATTTGTTTATTATTGCATCTTTTTCTTGTCCTGATAAATTTGCCCAATCTTCGGCTGATAATATATATTGTTCCAGATTAGAAGCGGAACCTAATCCTCCTGTAATTGAATCAAGACCATCTGATAAACCTGACAACCCAATAGCTGATGCTGCTCCTCCTCCAACACTAGAACCATCAAAGCTACTATCTCCTGAAAAAGTATTTGCTGCCGCGTCATTTGCTAATTGTTTTACAGCACTATCTGTTCCTAGATATGTTTTATAAGTATCTGATAACCATATTTTATATGAATTTACATTGTCTTTAATATTATTGAGATTATTCTTTTCGGTTCCTAGTTTTTTAAAACTTTCAAAATAGTTCGTGACTCTTGAATCAATATCATCGCAATCTATTGCATTAATAATATTTTCCAAGTTGTTTGAAATATTACCTGTATCGCTGATTAGTTCTTCTATATTTTCATTAAAAACATTATCTGCCATAATATTCTCCTTTACTATCCATATATATTAATTCCCCATCTGCTTTGATCAACAGAATCATCCTTTGGTATTTTACTTGGAACATATGGTAACGTTGCATGTACATCATCAAATTGTTTTTCTATATTTTCATATGTTGGGTCAAGTGGAGAAGTTATTTCTTTAAACCATTTTGCGTATGTTATTTTCTTATACTTATGAATTTTCCATCTATCATATGATCTTGTAGTTGTCATTCCTGTTGGATTTCCTTCAGCATCTGGCATTTCTTTTGAAATTGAATTTCCTCCAAGATACTCAAATTCATATTCTACAGTATCCGAATCATCCATCCATCGTACATCGTTGTATGGACTATCATAGCCGTTGGGATTGTCATCTGTCCTTCTAGGTACTCCATCTTGAGTTGAATAAGTCTTTATTATAGGAAAGCCATCCCATTCATTTTTTTGAGCATTGAATTCATCAGCAGCTTTTTGTAATAACTTATCTCTAACATTTTTTTTAAGTTTCATCATTTCTTTATTATAATTATCAATTGTACTTCTTATTTCATTTTTATTTATTTCATTTGAAATTGAAGCAATATTATTTACTTCACTCTGTATGTCTTTCATATTTTGGATATTTAGTTGGGCTGCTGTATTTGTATAAAATGGTTTTGACGAATCTGTACCTGATAATACTTCATACATTTTATTAATACTATTATTTATATTAGTTTTAGCTTCACTTTTACTATCACTCATATTTTTAATGATATCAATCTTAGTTAGAACTGTATCTACATCTATTTTTTTTGCATATAAAATATCTGTAGATGGTTCAGTGTATGCTCCATTTAAAACTCCTTCTATTGTAAGACTTTGAGACTCATCTTGGGATTGTGCCATATTAATTCTCCTTTACTAATTTCTTATTAGTAGAGACCAGAAATCTAATCTATACTAATAAGAAATTACTATTCAGTAATCTCTAAAAATTATATATTTAATTCACTTGTTGATTCAGCCAAATCTCTTGTTTTAGCTTCATATTCTGCTTGTCTTTGATTTGCTTCATCACTTAATCTCTTTATGATTTCATTCATTGTACTTTGAATATTAGTAGAAGTCTTAGTTAATGCATTTTTGTATGAATCTGCTGCTTCACCACTATATGCGCTTGCTAAAGTTGATGGTACTTCAGAAATCAAATGATCCATATAACCACTTATTGTACTTTTTTTTGTTTCTAATTCACTTATTACTGATTGGACTGCATTATAATCCATTCCAGAAATTGATGCCATTTTATCACTCCTTTATTTTATGAATTTTCAAAACTATCCCAGGCATTTGCTTGTTCCTCTAAATTTGATGCCATAGCACTTAAATTTTTATAAGCATTTTCGAAATCTATTCTTTTCTTTTCAAATTCGTCATAAAATGCCTTAGCGTTTGGTCCCCACCAAGCAGAGCTTGCTGCCTTAGCTTCTGTTATTTTTTCAGACATCAAGGTAAAAATTTCTTCATATGTTTTTTTATAACTTTCTGCATTTGCTTTAATATCTTCTGCTACTTTTCTAATTGCTTCACTATCTTGACTTACTGATCCATATCGTGCCATACTATTTCCTCCTTTATTTTATTTATACTGCAAGTTCTCTATCTTGCCTATCTTTAATATATCAAAATAAAATAAAAAGTAAAACTACTTTTATATTAATTTTACTTTTTATTTACATATTTTTTCATAATTATCTAAGAAAGAATAATGGTCTTTTCCTACTCTCCAACCGAGAATACATTCGCTGCTTACATTATCTAGTGCTTTAAAAATGTGTTCATCAATATTAGGTGTCTTCTTTCTCAGTTTTTTTATTAATTCTTTTACTTCTTTTCTTTTACTTGTACCATCATTTATTAAAGAACATCCTTCAGTAAAACGACAAGCACAATTAATAAAAGTTAAGTCATGGTGATTACGCCAAGTAATAATTGCTTGTTCTTTTACCAAATATAAAGGTCTAATTAATTCAATTCCTTTGTAGTTTTCAGAATGAAGTTTAGGCATCATTGTTTTTATTTCCGAAGCATAAAACATTGACATTAGAGTAGTTTCAATTACATCATCAAAATGATGACCTAGAGCGATTTTATTGCATCCAAGTTCTTGAGCTTTTTTATATAATGCTCCTCGTCTCATTCTAGCACACATGTAGCAAGCACTTTTTCCACCTATTTTTTCTACAACATCAAAAATATCGCTTTTAAATATTTCTACTGGAACATTTAATATTTTAGCGTTATCTTCAATAAATGATCTATTAAAATCACTATAACCTGGGTCCATTACAACATAATGAGCATTAAATTTATATTTACCATGTCTTTGTAATTCTTGAATACATTTAGCAAGTAAAAAAGAATCTTTTCCACCACTAATACAAACCATAATATTATCGCCTTCATTTATTAATTTATATTCAATTACGGCTTTAATAAATCTAGACCAAATATCTTTACGATAAGTTTTAATAATACTTCTTTCTATTTCTTTATATTTTTCCATTGATTTTCTCCTTATAAAAATTATCAAATACTTTTAAAAATTCGGATATTTCCTGTTCTGTTGTAAGATGAGATAAACTAATTCTAACAGAAGTTGTGGATAAGTCTTTACTTTTAGTTAGAGCATAAACTAATTTAGATGGAGCATCTACTGGACAACAAGAAGTTTTAGCTGATAGACAGATATTATTTTTACTCATGTAATCCACAAAATCTGTGGAATTTGTATTTTTAATACTAAAATTAATTATATAATTTATTGAATATTTATTTGAGTTTATATGAACTTCAGGATATGTTTTTAATCTAGATATAATCATCTCATTATATTTTCCCACAATTTCTGTTCTTTTTTCTTGATTATTTATAGCTAATTCTAAGGCTTTATCAAGTGCTAAAATGGCTGGTAAAACTGGAGTTCCACTTCTATATAGAGTAGTAGATCTTCCACCTTCAATAAGAGGAATTAGTTCGACATGTTCTTTTTTTATTAATAGTCCGGTACCATTTAAACCATAAAATTTATGAGGAGCAATTGTTACTAAATCTACATTACTAAAATTTATTGGTATTTTGCCAATAGCTTGAGAAGCATCTGTATGAAATATACAATGCTTATATTCTTTTAAAAGTTCTCCTATTTCATTTATTGGTTGGATAATTCCAAGCTCTGAGTCCACTGATGTAACACTTACTAAAATAGTATCATCTCTTATCATATCTTTTAATTCTTCTATGTCAACTTTACCATTCTTATCAAGGGGAATAAGTTCTACTTCAAAGCCTTCTTTTTCAAGAGAGGTTGCTGGAGCAACTAAAGACTGGTGTTCTAAGGAACTAAGTAAAATATGTTTACCAAAATTCTTATATCTTCTAGCAATTCCTTTGATTACTAAATTATTTGTTTCTGTAGCCCCACTAGTATAAATTAGCTCATTTTCTTTTACTCTTAATCTTTCAGCAATACTATTACTCGCACTATCTAATTTACTTTTAGCAAGCTTTCCCATTATGTGCATTGAATTAGGATTAGCAAAATAATCATTATTTGCATTAATAAAAACATCTAAAACTTCTTTATCCACAGGAGTTGCGGAAGCATAATCTAAATAAATCATAAGATCCTCCTTTTTACTCGTTTATTATATTACTAAATTTATAAAATAGTAAATATTTTATTAATAACTTCTAATTTATGATATAATATGTGTACTATTTAAAGGGAGGTTTACTATGAATAGAATATATAATTTAGATTGTGGTGTAATAGATGTATATGAAATTATTCCTAAGAATGCAAAACTAAAAGAATTTAGAAATAGGCAAATAAATATTATTCCTGAGGAAGAAAGAGTACTTACTAGAAATGATAATATTAATTGGTTTACTAAAAAAGAAAGATATCCTGTTTTATATAGTGGCTATGGACTAGAAATTGAAAATAAAAAAGATAATGATTTAAATAAAGAAATATTAGATAAATATGTTAATGGAGAATATGAAAAATCTAAGATAAAGAAACATACAAGAATAGATAAAAATGAATTTTTGTATACTTTAGAAGCTAATGATGATTTTTCTAATAAATATATTCAATTAAGCAAGAAAGCATATATTTTGGAATTATTACAAAGACAAAGATTTCAAGATGAAGATTTATTAGATTCTAACTTAGACTTCTTAAATGAATTGATTGATATTTCAAGTAATCCTGTAGCTAGACTAGATTTTAAGACTTTAGTTTGTTATCACAATAGTGGATTAATAGACAATAGCTTTGATAAAACTTTAGATATTGTTGAAGATTCAAGTAAAGTTTATAAAAAAATAAGAACTACTGAAAAGTAATTCTTTTTTATTGATCTTTCATTGCGACTAATACTGAGTTAATATTATTTATCTGATTTTGTACTATTAATTTAAAATCATTAGTGTTATTAGATATTTTATTCCAAGAATTAATAAATTCATTAGCAGACTCTCCGCTCCAAGCTTTTCCATTAATACCTATAGATTCATTGATTATTTCTTCTATATTTTTTAAACTTGAATCTATAATTTCTGATTGTATTTTAATATCTGTTAAAATATTTTTTATTTCATCAATATTAATAATATTCTTTTTTTCTTGCATAGCTTAACTCTAATTAAATTTGTTATATATTTCTTGAGTTGTATCATTTAAATCTGTTATTTTTTCTTCTAATTTTGTACATAATTTTAACATATATTCTCTAGCTTCAAATAATGATTGTTTCTTTTGATTATAAATTTCTAATAATGTTTCATAGATTCCTGTTTCTTCGGTTTTTAGTGACTCTTTTAATTTTTTTAAATCTTCATCAATAGTATTTATCGCTTGTGAATATTTTTCTGTTTGATATTTTAAGTTTGTTAAAGTTTCTTGCATTTCTTTTAAGGTATATTCTAATGGCATGTTCTTCTCCTTTAAGAAAGATTTTTTATTATTTCACTTGCCGCTTTTTTTCCTGCTTCCATAGCTAGTATTACTGTAGCTGCTCCTGTTACAGCATCTCCTCCGGCATAGACATTTTTAAGAGATGTTTCACTATTATTAACAACAATTAGTCCTCTGTCAGTTAATTTGATATTACTATTTTTTATGGCCTCATGATTTTGAGCAGTACCTAGAGCCATTACTACTATATCACAATTAACAATATGATTAGAATTTTTAATAGGGGTAACTTTTCTTCTACCATCTTCGTCCTTATCACCTAATTTCATATTAACAACTTCCATACCAATGACATTATTTTCTTCATCTGTTAGTATTTTTACAGGATTTGATAATAAATTAAATTCAATGCCTTCCTCTTTAGCATGTTCTACTTCCATTTTTCTAGCAGGTAATTCTTCTTCACTTCTTCTATACATTAAATGAGAATCATATCCTAGTCTTTTAAGTGATCTTACAGAATCCATGGCGACATTTCCGCCACCTATTACATAAGCAACTTTGCCATGCTTTATAGGAGTTTTGGCAGCATTTTTATAGGACTTCATTAAATTAATTCTAGTTAAAATTTCATTAGCAGAAAATACTCCACTAGCGTCTTCGCCTTCTATTCCCATAAATTTAGGTATTCCTGCTCCTGTTCCAATAAAAATAGCATCAAACTCATTTCTTAATTCATCTAAAGTAATAGCATTTCCTATTGGTACATTTAAATTAATTGAAACGCCAAGTTTTTTTAAGCTTTTAACTTGTTTTTCGACAATACTTTTTGGCAGCCTAAACTCTGGTATGCCATAAGTTAAGACTCCACCGGCTTTATGTAGTGCTTCATAAATTGTTACATTATAACCTGCTTTTGCTAAATCACCGGCACAAGTTAGGCCAGCTGGGCCACTACCAATGATGGCTATTTTTTGATTCTTTTTTATTTTAGATTTTGTTGTTGAAAATTTATTTAAAAGGGCTTGATCTGAAACATATCTTTCTAGAGCTCCAATCGCAACAGAATCACCTTTTATTCCTCTAACGCATCTTGCTTCACATTGCTTTTCTTGGGGACATACTCTGCCACAGATAGCTGATAAAGATGAAGATTCTTGAATTATTTCATAGGACTTTTTAATATTACCTTCTTTTAAAGCTTTAATAAACTCAGGTATTTGTATATTTACTGGACAACCTTCAACACATCTTGGTATTTTACAGTGAAGACATCTATTGGCCTCGTTTAGGGCTTCTTCTTCATTGTAACCTAACTCAACTTCTTCAAAGTTTCTATTTCTAATATTTGGGTCTTGTGTCCTCATCTTTGTTCTTTCTTGATTATTCATAGTCTTTTTCTCCCATCATTTTTTCCATTAGCTTTTTTTCTTCATCCTTATAAATATTCATTCTTTTTAAAGCTAAGTCAAAGTTTACTTTATGACCATCAAACTCTGGACCATCAATACAAGCAAATTTAGGTTTTCCATCTATTTCACAACGACATGCACCACACATACCAGTACCATCTACCATAATAGGATTCATACTAACAATTGTCTTTATGTTATATATTTTAGTTAACTCAGATACATTCTTCATCATAATAACCGGTCCAATTGCAACACAAATATCATAATCACTTATATGTTCTTTTAAAATATCTGTAACAAAGCCCTTAGCACCGAAAGATCCATCATTAGTTGCATAATAGACATTTTCAGCAACTTCTTCTATTTTATCTCGAATTAATAATAATTCTTTTGTTCTAGCTCCATAAATAACATCTATCTTAAAGCCTTTACTTTTTAAATATTTAACTTGAGGATAAACTGGAGCTATTCCTACACCTCCAGCAACATAGACAATTCTTTTATCTTTATATTCCTCTGGATTTTTACAAATAATATTAGGATTACCTAGTGGGCCTGCTACAGCAAAAACTTTATCTTTTAAGGTAGTTAATTCTATAGTAGATGCTCCTACTACTTGATATATTAAAGAAAGTATGCCTTTTTCTTTATTACAATCATATATAGTAAGGGGAATTCTTTCACTATCACTTTTTCCCATTACAATAACAAATTGGCCAGGCATAGCATTTTTTATAGCTAATGGACATTCTATTTCTAATAAATAAGAATTAGAACTAATTGCTTCATTTTTTAATATCTTATACATAGACTCCTCCTGTTATTAGTATATCATATTTAATTTAAATAAATAAAAACTGCAATTAATTTTTTGCAGATTTACTTAAAATTTACTTATATTCAACTATTTCAGAGATATCTTTTCTTACTTCATGTAATGAATTAGCTGGACAATCTTCGGCTTTATAGCCTAAAGGTATAAGACAAATTGGTTCTAAATTTTCTGGTATGTAAAACTTTTCAATTAATAATTCTTTATCAAAATATTCGATCCAAATATTATCTATTCCTTGATTAGTTGCTTCTAACATCATATGAGTTGCGACGATACAAGCATCCATTTCATAAGTAGAATAGTTGCTCTTTTTAAAAGCTCTATCTTTATCTCCACAAACTATAAGTACTGTTGGTGCATTATAACGACAGGGACTAACTTCATCTATCTGTTCTAGACCTTGTCTACTTTCTACAATATAAATTTTAATAGGTTGAAAATTTTTAGCTGTTGGAGCAAGTCTACCTGCTTCTAATATATTATCTAATTTATTTCTTTCTATTAACTTATCACTAAACTTTCTAGTTGCTGTTCTTTTTCTAATTACTTCATCAAACTCCATAACTCTCTCCTTTAATATAAATAATTTATAAATAAAATATCATTATTAATATAATTTTTATAATTTAAGTATAGATTATCTTTTATTAATTGGCAATTTGTTTCATTAAAAAAGAAGAATTTTCTATCTTCTTTAATTTTTTAACTTAAATACTACTTAAAGAAGTCTTCTGTTTCATAAAAAAGTATGTTTTTTTATCTTCCAACTTCAGTTATTTAGCTATATTTTTATTCTTAAAAATATATTTATTTTGAATATAATAACTTATAAAAAATAGTAATATATCTACAAATATTTTAATAATTGTATTATTTAGTTTTATAAATTTACTTATTAAGTATACTAGTAAGCCACTAAGTAGCATTTTAACTATAAAAAGTATAAAGAAGTATAGTGCTTCTTTAGTAGTTTTACCGGTAGATTTAAAAGCCCAGAATTTATTTATTATAAAATTTATTGTAGCAGATGTTATTCGAGAAATTATGGTGGCAAACATGATTATATAAAATTTATTGCTATTATTGGAAATTAAATAGTATAATCCTAAATCTACTACAGCACTTATGTTTGATGATAGTTCGGCTTTAATAAATTTAATTATATTTTCTTTTGTCACTAAAATCACTATCTTTCCATAAGTATTTTTCCATCTATCATAGTCATTTTAACATTTGATCCTTTAATATTATAAACAAGTTCAGAGATAAGATCATTTATTGGAGTGGTAAGAGTTGATGTCATATCAATTAGTATTAAATCAGCTTTTTTACCTACTTCAATAGAGCCAATTTCTTTATCCATTCCAAGAGCTTTAGCTCCATTAATGGTGGCCATTTTTAGAATGTTATATGCTGGCATTAATTTAGGATTTTCATTAATTCCTTTTTGAAGAAGGGAAGCTAGTTTCATTTCTTCAAACATATCTAGGTTGGATCCACTTCCTTGACCATCTGTTCCAAGGCAAACATTTAGTCCTAATTCTTCCATTTTTGTTAAAGGAGCAACTCCACAACCTAATCGTAAGTTACTTACTGGGCAGCTAGCAATACTAATATCAGCATTTATTTTTTTCATTTGGCTCAAGTCTTCATCAGTTAGTTTTACAGAATGGGCAAGTATTACTTTAGAACCTGGAATCAACTCTTCTAATACTTCTACTGGTTTTTGATGATATGATGAAGAAATATCAGATACTTCTTGGGAATTTTCACAAAAGTGAACATGTAAATTTAGATTATTAGATCTTGCTAAAGCAATTACTCTTTTAGAATATTCTTTAGAGGAAGTATAAAAACCGTGCAAACCAAAATTTACAGATACTAAGGGATTATATTTATATTTTTTAATTAAATTAAGCGTAGAATTTATTTTCTTTTCTCCAACTTCTTTTCCATTCATATCCATTAAACAATCTGTTAATTGGATTCTTACACCAGATTCTATAGCAGCTTTTGCAGTCTCTTCTGGAAAAAAATACATATCGTTAACTGTAGTAGTTCCTGTTTCAATCATTTCTTTAAATGAAAGAAGAGAAGCTTCATAAATGTCTTTCTCAGTTAATTTAGCCTCTTTTGGCCAGATTTTTTCCGTTAACCAATCTTGAGTAATATAACCATCTACTGTTTCTCTAAAAATACTCATAGCAACATGACAATGACAATTAATTAGTCCTGGCATAATTACATTTTCATTAGCGTCTATTATTTTATCAATATTTTTTTCTATAATATTTTTATCTATTTTTGATATAATATCGTTTTCTATTAAAATATCTATATTTTTTTCTATTTGTGGTCTTTTTTGCGACATACTAACTAAAGTACAATTCCTTATTAATATTTTCATATTTGCTCCTTACTTTTATAACTTTTTATTAAATTATAGCACATAAAAAGTCAAAATAATTTTTATTTTGACTAAAGTATATATAAAGATAGTGTGAGTGTATGAATTTTATAGTAAATTTTATTTATTGGTTTTTTTATTAATTTTTATTTTATTATCTTATCTATTACCTCCTTTTCATGTATTAAGTTTATTATTTTAATATGAAATTAATATTAAATAAATGTGAAAATTTGGAGAAATTCTTTCCACAATTACTTGTGGATTAATAATTTTATTTACTTGTTTAAAATTAAATAATTATATAAAACCTTCTGATTTTTTCTTTTTTCAATGTGATTGCGAAGTATGAATGGCTCAATATTCTTTAATTCATCAATATTTAATCTAACTTTGAACTTTGTTTTCTTTTTTCATTAACATTTCATGCTTCGAAACAATATTGATATACATTACCCCTTTTTCTTATGCTAATCATTTTATCACTCTACTTATTTTTGATATACATATAAAAATAGAGTATACCTACATGATACACTCTATTCAATCTTTGCTTTATCATCAATTTTATTACTTATTGCTTTTAAAGTTTCTAGATACTCTCTTTCTACCGGACTTATTGTTTTTACTTGGTATTTCTTATATTCATCTTTGGCTTTTTCGATTGCTTTATTATGACTAATTGCACCTGCACCAATAAGTAGCTTTTCTCCAGTACTAGAAAGGATTGTATCCAGTTGCTTAATATAATCATCCATATGCATTGGATTATGTCTAATTGCTTGTATTTCAGCAAAATCAAAATATCCAGATACTAAATTATTTAAAATTTTTAATTCTTCTTCTGTTAAATAATTTTTAGCAATTATAACATCACTCATTACTGGCAAATCACCTTTAAAAGTAGTTAATCCCATAAAAGGTTTATCAGAATTTGCTCTTTCATATATTACTTCAGGTGCTGTATGTCCGTGGGCAGCAAAGTGAAGTTTATTTTGAACAATTTTAAAAAATTCAATTGATTTGCTATCTTTAGGATTATAATCTACAGCAGTTGCATACAAATCAAGGACTTGCCTATATAATACTTTTTCTGATGACCTAATATCCTTAATTCTAGCAAGTAATTCTTTCCAATAATTACCTCCACCATTACCTTTAAGTCTTTCATCGTCCATAGTGAAACCTTTAATCATATATTCTTTTAATCTTTCAGTCGCCCATCTTCTAAAATTAGTAGCAACTTTCGATTTTATTCTATATCCTAAAGATAAAATCATATCTAAATTGTAATATTTAACTTTTCTTTCAACTTTTCGATTTCCTTCTTTTTGAACTGTCAAGAATTCCTTGACAGTTGAATTTATGTCTAATTCTTCTTCATCAAAGATATTTTTAATATGCAAACTTATATTTTGTTTAGTCGTATCATATAAGTCAGCCATCTGTTGTTGTGATAACCATACTGTTTCATCTTCAAGTTTTACATCTATTTTTGTCGTCCCATCATCAGTTTGATAAATTACAATATTATTGTTATTTTCTTCCATTGTTATACCTCCATTTCTATTAGATTTTAAAAGGTGTCAACAAATATAATCATTGTTCACACCTTTATTTTACTACACATTTTTAATATTTTGTGGACAAGTTATAAAACTCGAACTAATCTATCTTTTTAAAAGTTTAAATATTTCCCTTATTTTATATTACTTTCCACAGCAATTCTTATACTTTTTTCCCGAACCACATGCGGGCCAAATTAGTATATTATCCATACTTATAATATTATGAGTATTTCCTTTATTTTCAAGGGTTTGTGGACAGGTAACTTTTTGTATTTTAAGTACTATTTTTGTCATTTTTTATATAAAATATTCATCTAATGTGCACAAAATGTGCACAAATTTCTAGCATATCCTATTTTTCTTTGTCACATACATTGTATTATAGATAGTATAAACAATCAATAATATTGATTTGATTATAATTTGTTATATACTTTTTTTACAATTTGTCTATCCCAACCTATTGAAAGTCTTTCTTTATTAATAAAAAGTTTTAATAACGGTTTTTCTTCAACTATATTTAAAAAATATTTAAGAATATAAACATAATCATCAAAATTATTTTCAATTAAACTATATATTTTAATTAAATGAGGTTGTTTAAATTCATAGCCATTATAATAATCATTTATTTGAGGACACAAGAAATTTACTGCTCCACCTATTCCTTGTAATTCCATCTTATTAGCATCTTTGTTTTTGGGTTCTTCAACAATTTTAACATGTAGTATTAAGTGTTCTAATGCATTACAATAAACTAGTCTATCCGCTTTTTGATATTCAAATGGATTATTAGGAGCAAATTTATCATTGCTTAACATGATTGCCTTGTCTTCATCAATATGATGACAATAGAGTCCTTCACTTGTTCTAGATACTTTTGAATTTTTTGATTTGCATGATTCCGTACAGAAGTAATCATATTTTGCCGATCCATACTTTTTTAGTAAATACTCGACTAATTCGCTATATGTCATATCTAATTGTCTTTTTATCTCAATACTATCCATTTTTTCACCTCTTATTTGTTTATTACTTTAATTATTTCTTCACCATGAGTTTTAATCTTAATTGTTGTTAGTATATTAGCATTTTTTAGTTCTTCAATTGTTTTAGGTCTCAATTCAACCAATTTATCTAATTCTTCATTTGTAAATACATAGTATGCAGGTATATTCATTTCATTCGATCTATTTTTTCTTAATTCAATTAATCTATCTTTTAAATCATCATTTATTGGCGCACTCACATCATTACAATACTTTTCTTTATAATAGTCGTAATAATTGATTTCTTCTTTTGATGATAAATCAACATATGATTGAGCCATTTCTTCCATACCTTTTTTAGATTCAAGATATTCATCATTACCTCTATGATCTAAATCATATTCTATTTGTCTAACTAAAGCATCTGCTCTAAGTATTTTATATTTCATTTCTTTTGGGGCTCTGCTTGTGTTTAATATAGTATCTTGATTAGCTGCTACAACCAATACTCTTCTATAATAATCAAAATTCTTTGAAGCAAAGAACTTCTTAATAGCTGAAGAATTGCTTTCCCATATTTTTCTTATTACTTCTCTTTGAGCTTCAACTTGTCTTAATGGTGAATACATTCCCTTTTTTATTTTCTTACCATTAATAGTAAATTCTCTAATAAAATCTCCTTTATCAGTTACTGTAATATTTCCAACAAGATTTTTACATTCCACATAATAAGTATATACTGGAGTAATAATTACATAATCAATTTGAGCAGTTAAATCTTCATGTTTTACTTTTATATCTCTTAAAACATACATACCAATATGAGCTTTCTTTAATTGGTAAGCTATTTCATTTTCTCCATCTAATCCTTTTTTAACTATAAATAATTCGCTTAATAGTTCTTCGTTATTTGGATATTCTTCATTTAATTTCTTTAAAGCATCATATTTGCTTTGTAAATCACTATTTTCTTTATAAAAAACTGTATCTTTAAATCTAAAAGCATCGATTGCACTATCTATTAATCCCACGTATATCACCTAAATATTATTATAACATAAAAAAGCAGGTATTTTTTACCTACTTATCAGTTCGTAATATCTTAATCTTACGATATATTTATTTCATTTCTAAATAAATATTTTCTTTATCAAAATATATTTCTTTAGTTTTATTATAAATACAATCTACTTTTTCTATTTGATTAATAAATGGTCTT
>Ga0256404_1009385_pt1 | contig 14064 bp, 10 predicted proteins | sample RumenRJG_01DNA_FD_185990 | JGI IMG/M metagenome (GOLD analysis project Ga0256404, IMG submission 185990) | Bovine rumen microbial communities from Lethbridge, Alberta, Canada - RJG_01 | ecosystem: Host-associated > Mammals > Digestive system > Stomach > Rumen | place: Canada: Alberta | collected...
CGTAAATTCTGCAACTGTAGTAATATATTTATCTATATTATCTTCTCCAGTTTCTTCAGGGTCTAACTCATTCATATTTCTATAATATACTTTTATCTTCGCACCAACGACTGGATTACCTTTATCATCCACTTTGTTAATAGTTAAATTCTTCTTATCATATTTTTTGTTCTGAAGAACAATAGTTTGATTTTGATTACTTGAATTTATTGTAACACATTGTTGTTGATTATTTAGTATATATCCATCTGGAGCCTTTACTTCAGTTATACAATATGTACCAGCTTCAACATTGTTAAAATCTATTTTTCCACCTATTAACTCATATTGTCCATTATCTCCGCCATAATTTGCTCCATCTTTAGTAATGGATACTGTTGCCCCATTTATAAATCTATTTTCTGAACCTTCAGCTACATCTTGATCAACTTTATGAACTTCAAAATGATGACCATCTCTTGTATATACTTGTGATTTTGCATTTGTAGTTTTGCAAGATTCAACTAAATAGTTTGGAACTAAACTTTGATAAGATTCTCCACAACTATAGTTTTTAGCAGTATTCCAACACTGTTTATCAGAAACAGAAAATTGAATTTTAGTTGCATTTGTAGGAATAGTAGCAGATATAGTGGTAGAAGATGCAATAGAAGCATCAACTGTAGTCCAAGTAGTTCCATCTATAGTATAACTTACTTCTTTTTTAACTAAATTACATCCAATACCTTTACCTTTATAGTCAGTACATCTAACAGTAGCAGTTGTCTTACCTGTTGTAGAATCAAATGTAGGATTTGTAACTGTTACCTTTGTACTACCATAATTATGAAAAGCATAATTAGCAATTGTTAAATATTTTTCATATTTTGCTTTATTGAATTTTCCATTATTAACAGGCATTCTTGTTACATCATTATATTTTGAACCATATCCTCTACCATCAGTATATCCATAATATAATAATCTATTTATAGCAAGTTCTGCATAATAATAATTATCCCAACTCATTGCGCCACTAGATTTGTTATCTCTAGCAGCATAAATAATTGCACCTACTGCACCTGCTATTCTATCATTATATTGATTGTTACTCCAAGCAACAGGCGAACAAGTTATTCCGTCTGGTGCATACTTAGTAAAAGATGAACAGAAAGCAGTTTGACTAACATTACCACTTGAAAAACTCTTTGCATAAAGTCTCCATCCTTGATCCGTACCTAAAAGCCCATAATAACCAACATCATAATTAATACTTGACTTTATATTATTTGGAAAACTTGTTGCAGCATATATCATTTTATTTGAAACAAAAATTGATATAAAAGCAATTACAAATATAAACAGAACTATTTTTATTTTATTCATTATCCTTACCTCTCAATCATTATCTAGATTATAACATAATCAAAAAAAGTTAGCAAGTACATTTTCTAACTTTTTATAATATTATTAATTGCTTTAATTAAGGCAATTTTCCCATACTGATATGTAAGTGCACCTTGTTGATATGCTATATAAGGTTCTTTTACCGGTCCATCACAAGATATTTCTATTGAACTTCCTTGAATAAATGATCCTGATGCCATTATTATAGAATCACTATAACCAGGCATATCATAAGGAACAGGCGCAACATGTGAATCAATTGCTGAGGCACTTTGTATACCTTGACAATATTTAATTAATTTATCTCTATCATTAAATATAATACTTTCTACTATATCAACTCGAGTGTCATTATATTTTGGTGATACTTCATATCCTAGTTTTTCCATTACCTTACTTGTAAGTATTGCAGTTTTTACTGCAGATGCAACTGCATTTGGTGCCATATATAAACCTTGTAAAAAAAGTTTATTCATATTTAATGAAGGACCAACTAATCTCGCTTCTCCTGCCACATTTAATCTCTCGCTACAAAGGTGTATTAATTCTTTCTTACCACATATATAACCACCATTAGGTGCGATACCTCCACCTAAATTTTTAATAAGCGATCCTATTATTATATCTGCTCCAACTTCAAGTGGTGTCTTTTTCTCTACAAATTCACAGTAACAATTATCTACCATTATAATTATATCTTTATTAATACTTTTTACTAGATTAACTACTTTTTCTATTTTTTTAATATCAATGCTTTTTCTTAAACTATAACCACGTGATCTTTGAATATATACTACTTTTACTTTATGTTTGTTTAAAAACTTTTCAATTTTATCATAAGCAAAATCACTATCTACTAAATCTATTTGTTTATAATTTATACCAAATGATTTTAATGAACTAGGATTATCTTTAATGCCTATTACTTCTTCTAGAGTATCATAAGGTTTACCACTAATTGAAACGAGAGTATCATTTGGACGAAGTATTCCAAATAAAGCAGTAGATATAGCATGAGTCCCTGATATGATTTGCGACCTAACTAAACTATCTTCTCCACCTAATACGTAACTAAAAATACTTTCTATCTTATCTCTACCCGCATCATCATAGCCATAGCCAGTAGTACCATTTAAATCAGATTCTGATACTTTATATTTATTAAAAGCATTAAGTACTTTTAAACTATTATATTCACAAAGTCTATCTACCTTATCAAATTCCTCTTTTAATTCTAATTCGCAATTTCTTACTAACTTAGCAACTTCCATTAGTCCCTCCATCAACACGAATAATACTATTATTGATATAACTTGCATCACTACTAGATAAGAAATATATTACATTTGCAATCTCACGTACACTAGCAAATCTACCTAACATAATATTTTCGCACTCTTCTTTTACATAATCGCTATCTAATTCTTTATTCATATCAGTATTAACCCAACCGGGACATACTGCATTTACTCTAATATTAGGACTTAAAGTAGTAGCCAGATTGTGTGTTAAAGATATAACACCTGCTTTAGACGCATCATAATCTAGGCTATATGGATAATATTGATTTAATGCATTAGTAGATGAAACATTAATAATGCTACCTTTATTCATATACTTACATACATACTTTGTTACTAGATATGTACCAATCAAATTAACATCTAATACCCTTTTAAAATCATCAATATCTTTTTCAAAAGGAAGAGTATCATTAGCAATACCAGCATTATTAACAAGTACATCAATTCTACCAAACTTATTAATAATATCACTAACCATATTCTTTACTTCTTCTTCATTAGATACATCACATTTTTCAATTAAACATCTTGATCCTAACTCTTCTACTTTCTTCTTAACATTATCCGCAGAATCATCATCACTATAATAATTAATAACTACATCATAATTATTTTCTGCATATTTAATTGCAGTAGCAGCACCTATTCCTTTAGATGCCCCAGTAATTAATACAACCATTTTATCACCAACCACATCCATTTTATACCAAATAAGTAAATTTATCAATAATAATATTTTTTAGCGCTCACACTTGACAAGTGCCAAAAAATGAGTATAATGGTAATCAAGGAGGGATAATTATGAACATGAATATGAATAATCCTTATCAAGAAAATCTAGAAAATGCTTTAGATAAATACGGAAGAGATATTGTTAAGGCAGTTAAGGATAATAAGACTGATCCTGTAATAGGTAGAGATGAAGAGATTAGAAGTGTTACTCGAATACTATCTCGTAAGACTAAAAACAATCCTGTATTAATTGGTGAACCTGGTGTAGGTAAAACTGCAATTATAGAAGGACTTGCGCAAAGAATAGTTAAAGGAGATGTACCAAATAGTTTAAAGAATAAAACAGTTTGGGAACTTGATTTAGGAGCATTAATTGCAGGCGCTAAATTTCGTGGTGAATTCGAGGAAAGATTAAAAGCTGTATTAAAAGAAATTAAAGAATCTAATGGAGATATTATTCTTTTTATTGATGAGATACATATGATAGTAGGAGCTGGTGCGGAAGGTGCGATAGATGCAGGTAACTTACTAAAACCAATGCTTGCTCGTGGCGAGATATTATGTATTGGTGCGACTACCTTGAACGAATATCGTAAGTATATCGAAAAAGATGGTGCTTTAGAGAGAAGATTCCAGAAAGTAATGGTTAAAGAACCAACTGTAATGGATACTATTACAATACTTAGAGGTTTAAAATCTAGATTTGAAGTATATCATAAAGTAACTATTAAAGATAAAGCATTGGTTGCAGCTGCTACTTTATCAAATAGATATATAACAGATAGATTCTTACCAGATAAGGCTATAGACTTAGTAGACGAGGCATGCGCAACTATTAAAGTACAGATGGAATCAGTTCCAACTGAGATTGATACTTTAACAAGGCAAATTATGCAACTAGAAATTGAAAAGGAAGCCTTAAAGAAAGAAAAAGATGATATATCTAAATCTAGAATTAACGATATAAATACTAAACTAGAGGAATTAAAAGAAAAAGAAACTAAGTTAAAAAATGACTGGCAGGAAGAAAAGAATATCAACAACTTAATTAATAAAAAGAAAGAAGAAATAGAGAAGGCTACTTTAGATTTAGAACATGCAGAAGATGAATATGAACTAGAGCGTGCAGCTATACTTCGTCATGGTACACTTCCTAAATTAAATAAAGAGTTAGAAGTATTACGAGAAAAGAGTAAAAACACTATTCTTAGTGATGTAGTAGATGATGAAGATATTGCAAAAATAATATCTAAATGGACTAGTATTCCAATAAGTAAACTTGTTGGTGGTGAAAGAGAAAAACTTATTAATCTAGAAAAGAATTTAGAAAGAAGAGTTAAAGGACAAAATGATGCACTACATACTGTAAGTGAAGCCATAATCAGATCACGAGCAGGCATTAAAGATCCAAATAGACCAATTGGTTCATTTATCTTCTTAGGTCCTACTGGTGTAGGAAAGACTGAGGTTGCAAAAAGTTTAGCAGAAGAGTTATTTGATGATGAACGCCACATGGTTAGAATTGATATGAGTGAGTATATGGAATCTCATTCAGTTGCTAGATTAATTGGTGCGCCTCCAGGATATGTTGGATATGATGAAGGTGGACAATTAACTGAAGCAGTTAGAAGAAATCCTTATAGTATTATTCTATTTGATGAAATAGAAAAAGCTCATAAAGATATATTTAATGTACTACTACAAATACTTGATGATGGGCGTATTACTGATTCACAAGGTAGAACAGTTGATTTTAAAAACACAATTATCATTATGACATCAAATATTGGTAGTGAATATATTCTTGATAATGACGAGAATTCTAAGAAACTTATTGAGGCTGAATTACATAGTACTTTCAAGCCAGAATTCTTAAATAGAATAGATGAGATTATTACATTTAATCCTCTTAATAAAGATATTCTATATAAAATTCTTGATAATCAAATATTAGATATCAACAAAAGACTTATTAATAAACACATTATTATTGAACTTACTGATAATTGTAAGAATACAATTATCGATAATGCTTATAATCCAATATACGGAGCAAGACCTTTAAAAAGATATTTAAGTAAAAACATTGAATCATTAATTGCTAACTCCATTATTAAAGATGAAATAAAACCAAATTCTAAAGTATTAATAGATTATAAAGATAATAATTATATTATTACAAACAAATAAGAAGGCTATATTAGTCTTCTATTTTTGTATTTCAAATTTTCAATAACGAAAAAAGGAACTATCTTTTTTGTTCCTTTATTAATTTTGCTTGTATAACAATTCTATTACCATTATAATCTAAACATGTAGAAAGTGTAAGTAATTTATCTTTTGTTGTAACATTTATACCAAAATCATATATACTACGCGATACCATTGTATCAATGAACTTCTGATAAGATTCATCATTTTCAAAAGTATGAGTAAGATAATATGATTCTGATGGTATTGTATATATTGATACTATTTGCCATAATGTATTTTTCTCGGGTGTTGATAACTTGATAATTTGATTTTCTTTATTTGTATACCAAGATTCATCTAATACCTTTTCTAAACTACCAAACATAACTTGATCAACACGACCATGGCCATATATAACTGTGTTCTTTAAGAAATTATCAAAATTAGATTTATAGTCAGCAAATAACCACCCAGCTACATTGTATGATTTATCATAAGAGTGATTTAAATAAAACTCATTATCTCCAACTTGTACAAATGGATAATTAACATTTGTATTATTAACATAAATCCATCCCTTAGTATCAGGATTGATTCTTTTTAATTCATCAAAATCAACACTAATCATAGTTGTTTTCATATAATTCCAGTAATCTTCACCATATTTATGATTTTCTGCAGCCTCACCAGTTACTTCTGGAATTTCAGTTGTGGTAAAAGCAACATTCTCCTCTATCTTAGTATTTTTTAATACATCACTCATCAAGTGATGAACATCTTCTCCTTCACTATACCAATTAAATAAAGTTACTCCCCCAAATAAAAGTGCGGATAATGATATGAATAATAATATGAAATATTTATTAAATATTTTTATTTTCTTTTTGTTTTTCTTTTTGCCATAAATAAAGTTTTCAACAAGTTTTTTGATTTCCTTATCACTTTTGACGTTTTTTTGGTTTAAATATTCAACAAAACTATCTATTTTAGATTTTTCCTTATCATTAAGTTCAAATACCTTAAGCCATCTATCATAAGGAGTATAAATATCTTTATCATTTACTATATCATGTTTAAAATAAAAATATCTATTATTCTCTTTACATATAGTAAAATCAAAATTGTTATATTTAAAACTATATATTTTATTATATACTTTACCATTATATAAGCATAAAGAAGTCATACTCGCACCCCCTTTTTAATTGCTGTTTATACTATCACAAAAGAAAAAAAAATGCAAATTAACAAAAAGAAGATCATAATGATCTACTTAATTATTTTTGATGTTTTAATTTGTATAATGATAATCCTACACCAGACGCACCAATAATTGTAATAATTATAAATATTGTAATATTTTTACCAGCAGTATCTGGAGTTTTTGAATTATACATTACAACCGTTGTTTCAACTTCTCCAAAATCACCAACACTAAACTTAATTACTTCATAGCTTAAATCATAACCATTAGGCGCTTGAATCTCAACCAAAGTATATTCACCTTTATCAAGTTCTAGATAATGTGGTTCTGTACCCGACACCCATCTGTCTATCTCTTCACCTTTAGAGTTCTTAAGCACTAAAGTTGCTCCAGGTAACTCCATCTTAGTTGTAATATCTTGTTTACTTATTTTCACCTTATATTTATCTTTAACAGCATTATACATAATAACTTCAGTTACATTATTATCTGCTTTTAAATCAAATTCAATAGTCTCTTTACTTAATTTATATCCATCAGGAGCAATTATCTCTGTTAAAGTATATTTGCCAGGTTCCAATTCTTCAACGTAATGAGGCTTATCACTTGATATCCATTTATCAACTTCTTCACCTTTAGCATTTTTAAGTATTAAAGTCGCTCCAGGAAGTTCCTTTCTATTAGTTAAATCTTGCTTGCTTATTTTTAATTTAGTAATTTTTTTCTCTTTAGTGATTGTTCCACCAATACTTTTATCACTAATTTTATTTGATTTTTCAACAGCATTTATAGTACCGCTTTGATTACCACTACCACAGTCATATTGCTTTGCAATACTTACACTTTTGCTTGCACTTACAACAGCAGTAACACTTACTGTTGCACCATCTCTAACAGATGTATTAGGAACTTTAACAAAAAATTCATTTCCGTTTTGTTCATATGATGCACCATCAACACCGCTAAGATTAATAGTGTATTTATCGCTACCAGACACAGTGACTTTGTTAGAGATATAATTATCACCAATTAAAGTAAATACTAATTTATCTGTGTTTAAACTAATATTAAAATCTTTTTTTGCATCATTCCATGCATTTACAGCAACATCATAAAAAGATTTTACTCCACTTAGATTTCTAGTTTCTTCATTTTGTCTAATCTTATTAACAGAATTTCCTGTTTCTCTATAATATAAAAATTCATTTATAGCAAGTTCTGCATAATAATAGTTTTTAACACTTGGTGCTGCATTATACTTCTCTATTATAGCTGCTACACCTTGTGCAGTAGGATCACTCCATTGTCTAGTACTTAATGAACAGTTAGAACCTACTCCCGGAACATGGAAAGTAGTACACATAAAAACACCATTACCATATGTTTTATAAAATAAATTAACACTTCCATCATAACTAATTAGTTCTCCAGCATTAACTCCGCTAATACTGGTTGGTAGAGCATTTATTTTATTTATGCCAATCAATGATACAATTCCTATTACAAATACTAGTAATAAATTCTTTAATTTATGAAACATATTATTCCCCCTCGCCATATCGGCTAACGGTTTATATAATAACACAAATAAATTTACCTGTCAATTTTTCTTTAATACTTTTTTTAGTTCTTTAACATTTTTATCTTCCATCCTAGTTAAAGGAAGTCTTAACTCATCACTTTTAATAATTCCTAATTCATATAAAGCACGTTTTACTGGTATTGGATTAACCTCACTAAATAAAACTTGGCTATAAAGTATTGCTTTTTCATTTAACAAACTACTCTTCTTATAATTACCACTCAAATATGAATAAACTAAATCATGTGTATCTTTAGGAATTACATTAGCATTCACAGATATTACACCAACTCCACCTAATGATAATATAGGTAATACTTGATCATCATTCCCAGAATAAATATCCATATCTATATTATTCTCACCTTTTAAATATGCAAGTTTTGCTACCTGAGATATATTACCACTAGCTTCTTTAATCCCTACTACATTCTTATTATTCTTAACAATATCTAGCGCAGTAGATGGTTCTATATTAACACCAGTTCTACTAGGTACATTATACATAAGAATTGGAATACTAACATTATCACTAATCATTTTATAATGTTCCTTTAAACCATTTTGAGTACATTTATTATAGTAAGGAGTAACAACAAGTAATCCATCTACACCAAGACTTTCTGCAGTCATAGATAACTTAACCGCACTCTTAGTACAATTAGAACCAGTTCCAGCAATAACACATACCCTACCATCTACATATTCAACACACCTCTTAATACACTCAATCTGCTCATCATAAGATAACGTTGATGCTTCACCAGTAGTTCCACATACAATAATAGCATCAGTTCCATTATTAATCACATAATCAATTAATTTATACATCGACTCATAATCAATCTTATCATTATAAAAAGGAGTAACAAGTGCAACACCAGAACCTTTAAACAACGACATAACACCACCTCATTATATTTTATGAACAAAACATTTTTATGCATCAAATAATTATCCACAAAATCGGGTGAAGGACTTACGAATAAATCCGTAAGTCCTTCACCACATAATGCATCACTCTTTTCGGTTATCTAGCTCACACCGTATTCTAATTCAACATGAAGTCAAAGGCTGCCATTTCTGACAGCCTTTTCCGAGCAAAACAAGTTTGCCTTACAAATCACTTCGTGATTTGCTATTATTCCAATTTTTTAGTTAATTACATATATTTACTTACTAACTAACACTAGTTATATCAGCAGATTTTGAGAGTTCAAGAACGGGACGGACCATAGCACTGCTCGAAACACCGCTGAAGATGAGTATGCCATTGTAATCCACACCCCACACGCTAGAGGAGCCTCCATATTGGCTCATTGTCCAATACCAATAATTACTATTGTATACCCAAGTTGGAGTATCACCATTTGATGATGGATAAATAGTACCTTCATTCTTTTTTTCAAAACCTAAATTATCAGTCAAGTCATCATAAGTAATCAATCTTGCAGTTGCTGTATCTCCACTTTTTACTGCAGTATTCTTCCAAGCATCTACTACTTGTTTTACTGTAGAGGTTGAATAATCATTTGTACTACCATATTGTACTTGACCATATCCATTATATTCTTCAATAGTAATACCTGTTAAATTTAAGTTATCCATTTCTGTTTTTGCAAGAGGATTTTCTTTTAATAATTTAACTGTATCATTAGTAGTATCTGAATCTTCTATTACATAGTATGTAACACCATTATATGATACATGGTCTCCTACTTGATATGCTGTGTATGATGGAGTAACTGGTTCTGGAGTTGTATTTTTATTCTCTCCATAATGATAATCTACACTTCTACCAGCTACTGTACATCCATCAAGATATACTGATGAATCACTGTTAAGTTGAGTTGTAGTACATACTACTTCATTACCTGAATACTCAATAGTTAGTTGGTCTACACTTGTTGGGAACCTTCCTGTATCTAGTAGGTATCCTGCAACAGCTAACTCAATAGATCTACCATATGCATCTATACTTCTCTTATCTGCAGATATTCTTGCCTTTCTAATAATTGTCATTACAAGTGGAGTTACAATTAAAGCAATTATTGCCATAATTACTAATACTGCAATAAGTTCTATAAGTGTAAATCCTTTCCCTCTATTTAAATTCTTCTTTGTCATTATCTTCTTCTCCTTTCTTTTCCTCAATAGGATTCTCTCCTATCTATAAAAATAATACCATGGAACTATGCTCTTGTCAATCATATTTTGTCGAATTTGGGCACTAATATTGGATAAAAAGAAAAAGATACATAAGTACCTTAATCTATATCGATTTTGACAACAAACTAATATATTATATTCTTATACACTATTTAAAAAACATTCCCATGACTACCGGTATTAACTAATAATAAAACTAATTCATTTTCCAAATATTTATATATTAATAGCCAATCTGGTTCAATATGACAATCGCGACATCCTTTATATTTTTTGTCATCATATAGTGCATGATCTCTATTTTTTATTTCTAATTGTTCTTTTGTTGCTAATTTTTCAATAATTGAATCTAGCTTTCTTAAGTCTTTTCCTTGCTTTAGCATTTTCTTTAAACTTTTCTTAAATTGATTAGAATAAATAACTTCATATTTAACCATATTACATAAGTTCCTTTTTAAGTTCTTCCCACTTGTTGTTCTTTTTATATTCTTCTAAATGTGTCTCAATATAATCAAGTTCTTCTAATGCTGTTTTCATATCATTATTCATCTGTGGTTCTCTTACTTCAAAAGGAATACCACCTCTCATAATTACTTGTTTTATGGTCATATTAATTAAACCACTCATGGTAACTCCTAATCTTTGTAATATTTCTGTTGCTTTTTCTTTATCTTTAGCATCCACTTGTACATTTATAGGAGCAGTTAAACTTGCCATAATGCCATCTCCTTTCAATTTAATAATAACATATTTTATATAAATTTTCAAGTGCTTTTATATAAAATTACTACATCTATATAACTATTATATGTATATTTTCAATTAATTATTCAATATATTATAATAAAAACTTATGTATTAATCTGCTACACAAGCTTTTATAGATGCATCATAGCTATAATTGTTAGGACAACATACCATACCTGTTTTTTCATAATGATAATTAGTTTCACATACAGGTTTCTTTTCATAGTTTGCTTTAGTACATTTACCATTATTCATCTTATAATCTTTAGGACATGTTAAATCTACACTACAAGTCTCAGTTCTATCTTCATCTTTTTCTGGGTCTCCTGTACAAATAGGCTCTTCTACATCAACATCATCTGTTTCTATTAAACACATGCCATCTTCCTGATTCTTACAAGCTGGATACATATAATCTTTAATATCTTTCTTTTGTTTTATTTCTTCTTTAGTAGTATTGGTCTCTTCTTTCTTTTCTTCTTTTGTTGTTGTATCATTAGTACTATAATTATTAGTTGCCGTAGTCGCTGGTCCATCATAAGTATAAGATGGTTTTAATTTTTCTCCATTCATTACTTTATTTATTAAATCATTAGCTTGTTTAATAGAACCTAGTTTTGGTTCAAATACAAATAATTTTGCATTGCCTCCGCTATATGTATAATTATTACTATTAACTCCATCTAAGTTATATGTAGATACATTCCAAGTAGCCATATCATTTAATTGCATTTTTAATAGAGATGTAATCTTATTAGAACTCATATTAGTTTGGAATTTACTTTTTAAAGAATTTAATAATGAATCATACTTAGTAATAATACTTTTACTACAAACTTTTTTAATTAATGCGGCTATTACTGCCTGTTGATCTTTGCCACGCTGTATATCGCCTGCTTGAAAAGCCTTACGTTCTCTTGCAAAAGCTAATGCTTGTTCTCCATTCATATTATTATTACCCTCGGTAAAATGAACTCCATCTATTGATGTAAATGTATAATCAGAATATACTGTAATTCCTCCTAATGCATTTACTATATCGATTAGTGATGTGAAATTAACTTTTACATAGTAATTAATCTCTATGTCAAGCAAATCTTCGATGGTTGCAATTGACATATCTACTCCATAGATTCCAGCATGAGTTAATTTATCTTTAATACCTGTTGTACCATGTAATTGTACATAATAATCTCTTGGAATACTTGTAAGTAATACTTGCTTTGTTTTAGGATTAACAGTTGCAACTATATTAACATCACTTCTTGATACTGATGTAATCTCTCCATAAGTATCTATTCCTGTAATATAGATATTAAATGGTTTTTCTGTTACATTAACATCTTTAGCTTTAGTCTTAGATTTAATCTTAATTACAAATTTGTATATTACTTTTGTCTTATTATTAAACTCAGGATCATCTTCATTAACCATTGACAATACTGAATCTTCTAACATAATAACTTTCTCTTCGTTATTTAATAGTTTACTTGCCATCTCATTTGCATCATCATAGTCTTTAAAGTTAACGTCTACACTCTTTAATACTTTCTTATTAGCTTCTTTTGCTCCTTTGGAATTAGAGTAATATGCAACATCTAAATCTTTAATATCTTTTATTTTATTATACTTACTATCCTTTAATACTATTACTGAGTATGTCTCTGTTTTATAATTAGTTGGTCCTATTTTAGCAAGGAATCCTAGTGTATTTAGTATGTAGTGAGCAAAAAATGCCATAACTCCTAATACTACTATTGTTAGAAAAGCAAAAAATCCACGTACTCCTTTTCTAGCTTTATTACGCATTAGGAATATATCAAAGAATATATTGATGAATGCAATTCCTCCTAATACTAAATATAAATACTTATTAGGAAGTAAATTAACTTTATATATAATATAAGACATAAACAAACTTGCAAGAAATAACATTAAAGCAAGTATCTTAAATATACTTAATTTTCTTTTCTTTCTTCTCATAATATCACGCTACCTATTTTTTTAATTATAACAAAATATATTATGTGTGTAAATTATATTCACTTAAATTTCACTTTTAATTCTTTTATACTCTAAATTAAAGTAGTCATCAGTCATACCTGTAATAAAATCTATGGCAATTCTTGCTTCAGTATTTTCTTTATAACTTTCATCTTTATAATTAAGATATACTTTAAATATTGAAGAATCTAAGTTATTATTTTCAATATCATTAACATAAGTATTAAATAATAATCTAAACATATCTTCATACTTCACTAAATCTTCTTTAGTATTTGCTTTAAGATATATATGTTTATAATTAAAATCTTTTAATTCATTTATGGCATTATAAACATTATCAGATATCTTTATATAGTTTTTATTATAACTATTATTAATTATATCCATAACAATAGTATTTACAATCTCACGATTATTATTACCAAGTACACTTGTAATAGTAGTAGGGATTTCTTTTTTATCAATAATACCTACTCTAATTGCATCTTCAATATCTCTTCCTAAATATCCAATTAGGTCACTAACTCTAACTACACATCCTTCAAGAGTCATAGGACGCATATTTTTAATTATTTCTTTATCCTTATAACTATTATTATACTCATCTAAAAACTCATCTACTGTTTTTTCTCTAGGTTCATAAATACCAAGTGCAACCTCACCATTGTGACACATTATTGCATCTAATACTTGAACAGTTATATTTCTGCCTAATCCTTTATTTTCAATACTCATTAATG
>Ga0256404_1009387_pt1 | contig 14060 bp, 7 predicted proteins | sample RumenRJG_01DNA_FD_185990 | JGI IMG/M metagenome (GOLD analysis project Ga0256404, IMG submission 185990) | Bovine rumen microbial communities from Lethbridge, Alberta, Canada - RJG_01 | ecosystem: Host-associated > Mammals > Digestive system > Stomach > Rumen | place: Canada: Alberta | collected...
ATTGAAAAGGAGCGCAAAGAGGAAAAAGAAAAAGCCAAAGAAGAATAGATTTAGTGTATACTGAAAGTACGTAATGAATTGAGAACTGAGAGCTTTCAGGGGTGAAACGCTGTCAGGCAGACAACAACTTATTCAGTTTTATGAGACGGGGGTGACAAAGTGTATAAGGATGGCAAAATTTGGCTGGCTCTTAATGATGCCGGAGAGGAGATCTGCCTTCTGCCCGCAAAGGCAAACAGGCACGGTTTGGTCGCGGGAGCGACCGGAACAGGAAAAACCGTGACACTCAAAGTCATGGCTGAGGCGTTCAGCGATATGGGAGTTCCCGTATTTCTTGCGGACGTAAAGGGCGACATTGCCGGAATGATGGCTCCCGGTGAGGACAGTGAGAACATGCGTGAAAGGATCGAGCGCTTCGGTCTTGCGCAGTATGGATTTTCCTATCAGGGATATCCTGTCACGTTCTGGGATATTTACGGAGAAAAAGGCATTCAGCTAAGGACAACAGTTTCTGAGATGGGCCCGCTCCTTCTGTCCCGCATTCTTAAACTCAATGAGCTGCAGTCCAACATCCTGTCGATCATCTTCAAGATCGCCGACGACAACGGACTTCTCCTGATCGACCTCAAAGATCTCAAGTCCATGCTCAATCATGTCAATGAGAATCGCAAGGACTACGAGGCGATGTATGGAAAGATGAGTCCGGCGTCTATCGCCGCGATCCTTCGCGCAGTCGTAGCGCTTGAGATCGACGGCGGCGAGACATTCTTCGGTGAGCCCGGCCTCAATATCCGCGACTGGCTGGCTGCAGAAGGCGGCAAGGGCATGATCAATATTTTGGACAGTGAGAGCCTGATCAACAACGGAAGACTCTATTCCACATTCCTTCTGTGGCTTCTTTCTGAACTGTTCGAGATGCTTCCGGAAGTGGGCGATCTCTCAAGGCCCAAGATGGTATTCTTCTTTGACGAGGCCCATCTGCTCTTCAATGACGCGCCCAAGGCTCTGTTAGAGAAGATCGAGCAGGTAGTAAAACTCATCCGCTCCAAGGGAGTAGGAGTCTATTTCTGCACGCAGAATCCCAGGGATATTCCGGACGGAGTCCTCGCGCAGCTCAGCAACAGGGTCCAGCACGGGCTCCGGGCTTATACCCCCGCTGACCAGAAGGCCGTCAAGGCTGCAGCGGAATCGTTCCGGGTCAATCCCGAATTCAATACCTTTAATACGATCCTTGAACTGGGAACCGGCGAAGCTGTAGTTTCTTTCCTTCAGGAAGACGGCACGCCGAGCGTCGCGCAGAAGGTATCCATACTTCCTCCGCAGAGCCGAATGGGCGCTGTGAGCGATTATGAGAGGGACCAGAAGATCAAGGAGAGCATTCTCTACGGCAAATACGCGGAAGCGGTCGACCCTGAATCCGCATATGAGATCCTTCTGCGTCTCGGAATTGAGAAGGAAGCGGCGCTTGCCAGAGCGAAGGAAGAAGCAGAGGCCGCCAAACTCAAAGCGAAAGAAGAGGCGGAAGCTGCCAAACAGCAGGCTAAAGAAGCGGCGGCGGCCGCCAGAGAGGCCGAGAAGGAAGCTGCGGCCAAGAAGCGCGCTGCCAAGACGATCGGAGGCACTGTCGCGGGTACGGTCGGCAGAGAAGTCGGAAAGACTGTGGGCGGAACTATCGGCGGAAAATTCGGAAAGACCCTCGGCGGCAATCTGGGATCCAGCCTCGGAAGAGGAATTCTCAACACACTTTTCGGAAGCTGACCGGCTTCGGCGGAAAATCCGCCGAAAAAAATTGAGTATAATAACGAAAACAGGTCGAAAACGCGGCATATCTGATGATATGCCGCGTTTTTTTGATGCCTTTTCATGCGTACAGGCACATTTTTCTGAAGTATCAACTATAATCTCTCTATCGGTTCCGAATCGTGCAGTGGTCTTTTGCCGCCGGAACAATGAGGCTGTTTTCTAAAAGCTGCATTTCATGCGCATTTTTCCGCGCAGATCATCCATTGTATCAAGAACAATACCGGGTAGTTCTCCCAGTTTCACCGGTCCGGCATCAATTGCCGCTCTCGTTGCCCGTTTTCATAAAGTCACAATTCATAAGTCATTACTAGCAGGAGTAAAGAGATGAAGAGGTTTTTTAGCTGGATGCTTGCAGCGGCTATTGCTGCGGCAGCGGTCATTTCGACGTCGGTTCCGGGGACAGTCTGCGCCGCGGAATCTTTTGACGCGGGTACGACAGAGGCAGCTGCGGAATCATCTGACGCGGGTACGACAGAGGCGGCTGCGGATGATGAAAACGAGGTTACCGGAAAGAATGCGGAAGGAGCAGAGAATTCTTCTTATGCTGCAACAGTTCATGAAGAGAAATGGGAAGTCGCGCCCGAAACAGAGCCTGAAAGAGAGGAGCCCAAAGCCGGGCCCGAAAAAAAAGAGCCCGATGATGAGCCTGAAGGGGATATTTCCGGAGAACCGAATGTGGAACCCAAGGAAAGCACTGCCGAAAAGAAAGCGGGAAAAGCGGTGCTGACCGCTGCACCTGAACCTGACTGGACGAAAGGAGGCGGAGGGATCAGAAACGTTTCGGATCTGCTCAGGATAACTCACCACGATCAATACCGCTACTGGTATGCTGATTTCGGATTTCTGGGGGAGGGCGAAGACAAATGGTCAACTTTCTGCTATGGCATGTATTTAGGTGATAAACTGGTTGGATGGTCCTACTGCCTGGATCCGCATCTGGACGGGCGCGAAATGGAGGGCGTGATAGCAGGGGAAGTGTATGAGGTTTCGGCACCAATGTTTGTGAAAGCCCTCTATTACGGACCAAGCGGTCCCGGTTCAGATGTGATCGAGGGAATAACAGGTACTTCTGATTACGGCGCAAACAATATTGTCACACATGTCGCGGCGTCTGAGATCTACGCGCGGCTTGGATATTCCCAGTCCGACGTCGGAGAAGGATTTGAGAATGTTAACGACAGACTGAAAAATCTGGTATACAGATATGTAAAAGCGATCGAGGACCTGCCGGTTCCCGGAGGGTACTACGGATATGTCACGGAAAAGAACGGCCGCTCCGGATATGGATACAGAAATCAGAACTTCGGCTTTGGCAGTTACTCGCTCTTGCCCGGCGTCAAGGTCAGAAAAGTATCATCTGATCCCGGCATGTCAGGAGGCAGCAGCTGCTACGGACTCAAAGACGCAGTCTACTGGATCTACACATCTGAACATGAGGCGCGTTTAAGAGGAGACGCGGGATATGTGAGCGGCGGCACTCTGGTCACGGGGTCAGACGGGGTTTCTGGTACTGTTGAACTGAGCCCCGGTACTTACTATATGATCGAAGGAACGGCTCCGGCCGGATTCGAACTTTCAGACAGGGTATATGAATTTACCGCAGGTGCGGGAGAGACCACAGTTGTAACAGCATATGACAGCCCCAAATGTGTTCCCGCAAATCTTATGATCGAAAAGAAATGTAAGGGCGCAGAAGGAGGGAGGATCAACAGTCTTGAAGGGACAAAGTTCACTGTCAACTACTATAAAGGCTACTATAACGCCTCTTCTCTTCCTTCAAAACCTTCTGCCAGCTGGGTCATAAAGACTCTGAAGAGCGGAAACAAATACACCGCGATGCTCAGGAACGAAAATCTTGTCTCCGGTACACTGTACAAAAGAGGAGGAGAGGTCGTCTTTCCTCTTGGGACGGTCACTATCACGGAAACGGAAGCTGCCCCCGGCTACATTAACGACGGCACGTTCGGCGGCTTTAAAATGTATGTCGGACAGATCAAAGATGTCTCAGGAAAGGGAGATGTAAGACTTGTCGATATACAGGGGAAGAGAACGTCTTCGGGCAGCTTTGAGGTAACGGATACTCCGGATACGCCCGGTGTGATAACAAAGGCCTGTGATCAGGCAACCGGTTCCCAAAATGCCTTTGCAGGAGGAGAGATCACGATCCTCGACAATGTGTCTTATAAAAACCTGATCATTGGAAATGAATATGTTATAAAGGGGCGCCTTGTCGACAAGGAAACCGGCGAAACTGTCAAAGACGCGGAAGGGCATGAAGTCACCGCGGAGAAAAAATTCACTGCAGATAAGATCAACGGCACTGTAGACATAGCATTTTCTTTCAAGGCGGACGATTCGCTTGCCGGGAAGACAACAGTTGTATTTGAAACTTTGCAATACGAGGGAAAGGATCTTGCAGTCCACGCCGACCTCGAAGATCTGCCGCAGCATATTTACTTTCCTCGGATAGGAACTGAGGCAGTTAATCCCGCCGCCGGAGACCATATCATGGCTGCGGGAGAAGAGGCCGAGATCAGGGATACCGTCTCATACGAGAAACTGCTGCCCGGAACAGAGTATACGCTCAAAGGCGTGCTCATAGTGGGATCCACAGGAGAGCCCCTGACAGTAAACGGTGAAGAAGTGAGAGCGGAAAAGACATTTATTGCTGAGAGACCCGAGGGAGAAGAGGAACTGGTCTTTAATTTCGACGCGTCAGGGCTCTCCGGCAATGAACTCGTCGTCTTTGAAGAACTGTATCTGGACACATCTCTGGTCGCGCAGCACAAAGATCCTGAGGACGAAGGCCAGACCGTTTATATTCCGGATGGACACACCACGGCGGCTGATCCGGACACGGAGGAACATACAATGATGGCCGGCGGAAAAGTGCTCATCAGAGACAGGGTCTTTTATGAGAATCTTGTGCCGGGCGCCGAATACGCCGTGCGCGGAAGAGTGATGTTAAAGCCCCTGGGTGATGAAGAAGCGCTGGAACTCGAAGCCGCGATGGTGGATGAGAACGGCAAAGAAGAGGAGGAGCGGATCTTCACGCCAAAAGAGAGAGACGGAAGTGTGGATGTATATTTTGAAGTTGATTCCGAAGAACTCAGGGGCAGAAGCGTCGTCGTATTCGAGACAGTTGAATATATCGTGCGGGAACCTGAGTCGAGGGTTCTTTTGTTTGCCCATGAGGATATCGCGGATGAAGAGCAGACGATCCATTTCCCTGACGGGGAAACCACAGCCTTGGACAGCGACACCGGAGGCCATACCGCAAACGCGGATGAAGACGTAAAGATCATTGATGAGGTGAGATACATTAACCTGATCCCCGGAAAGACATACATTGTGAACGGAACCCTCATGGATAAGGAGACGGGATCTCCCGTGACTGCGGGTGGAAAACCTGTGACGGTCTCACAGGAGTTTGTGCCCGGGAGTGCTGACGGAAGCGTGACCGTCGTGTTCGAGTTTGACGCTTCCCTGATCGAAGGGAGGTCTGTCACTGCCTTTGAGAAAGTGACTTCCTGCGGTAAGGAAGTGTTTGTCCATGAAGACCTTGAAGACAAAGAGCAGAGCATCGATTTCCCGTGGATCCGCACATCTGCAGAAGACATGGCCGACGGTGATAAGGAGATCGCCGCTGAAGGCACTGTACAGATCAAAGATACAGTTACTTACAGGAATCTGACGCCGGGGACAAAATATCGCCTGTCAGGTGTTTTGATGGACAAGGCTTCCGGAAAACCTGCTGTAAGCGAAGGACGAGAGATCACAGGAGAGACAGTTTTTACCGCCTCAGAGAAAAGCGGGAAAGCATATGTGACCTTCAGGCTCAATTCAGCAGATCTTAAGGACGGAGAATATGTTGTGTTTGAGACACTGTTTGAGAAAGCACCGGAAACAGGCGTAGAAAAAGTGGTCGGCACGCATCAGGATACTGAAGATAAAGCGCAGACGATAAGACGAAAGACACGGACCGGAACAGCTACGGGCGACGGGAACCATACTGTATTGTGGATCGCTGTTTTAGCAGCCGCATCAGCATGCGCGGCAGGTATCTTTTTACAAAAAAGAAACAGGAAATAAAATGAGATAATATAACGGGCGCCTTCCGCAGAAGGCGCCCGTTTAACTATATGTGTTATTAAGATGAATCTCAGAGAGCATTCAGATCCCGGTAGAACCCGGGGTAACTGACTTCCACACAGTGCTCATCGTCGATCAGTGTCTCGCCTTCCGCGATCAGAGCCGCGACAGAAAAGGCCATCGCGATCCGGTGATCGCCGCCTGTATGTATCGCGGAACCTTTCAGGGAAGAACCGCTCTCCGCGCCGAAGCCTTCTATGACCAGCCCGTCGTCATTGGCGATCACAGTGCAGCCCATCGCCCTGAGGTTTTCGGAAATAGTGACGATCCGGTCTGTTTCCTTAACTCTGAGTTCGGCCGCGTCCCTGATACAGGTCGTACCTTCGGCAGCGGCAGCCATGACCGCTATCACAGGGATCTCATCGATCAGGGTCGGGATCACGGAGCCGCCGAATGTGACGCCGTGAAGAGGAGCGTGCCGCACGAGAAGATCTGCGGAAGGTTCGGCGTCATTGCGGATATTGAGCATCGTGATATCGGCGCCCATGCTGACCGCGATATCAATGATCCCTGCCCTGGTCGGATTGATCCCGACATTGCGGATCAGGATCTCGGAGCCCGGGACAAGGGAAGCCGCCGCGATGAAGTAGGCGGCGGAGGAAATATCACCCGGAACGACGATGCTGCGCGCGCTCAGTTCCCGGCAGGATGAGGCGCGGGCGTGCCATCCGTCCTTTTCTTCAAATGAATCGATCTCAGCTCCGAATGCGCGGAGCATCCTCTCGGTATGATCCCTTGAGAGAGAGGGTTCAATGACCTCCGTCACACCCTCCGCGTACAGACCCGCGCACAGAATAGAGGATTTGACCTGGGCGGAAGCTACGGGACTGCGATAGGTGATCCCATGAAGCGTTCGTCCCTCTATCCTGAGCGGAGCGCAGCCATTTCCGCGGACGCTTGTTATAGACGCCCCCATAAGTGACAGGGGCGAAATGATCCTGCGCATAGGCCTCGAAGATATGGACGCGTCTCCCGAGATCACAGATGTGAAGGGCTGCGGAGCAAGTATTCCTGAGATGATCCTTGTTGTGGTACCGCTGTTTCCGGTATAGAGACTGACGGGATCTGAGGCGGGCCTTAGGCCGCGCATTCCTTTTCCCCGCACTGTGACGCGCCCGCTGCCGGGATCTGTGTCGATATCTACTCCGAGCCTTCTGAAGCAGTCAACGGTAGAGAGACAGTCAGCGCCGGGGAGAAACCCGGTGATCTCTGTATTTCCGCCCGCTATAGAGCCAAACATGACTGCCCGGTGAGAGATGGATTTGTCTCCCGGGACAGTGATCTCGCCGCGAAGGGGAGATGTTCTTTGTTGAATCGTTTTCATATAACTGAAGCCTCGCTGATAGGACCTCAGGGGATGCCCCGGGTCAGTAGACAGAATAGTTTCTGTTAGTCAGAAGTTCGCGGGCCTTTGAAAGACCGTCGGAGGAGTGGCACTCCACACGCAGAACGCCCTGCTGGTACTCTCGATTGTGGGTGATTCCGATATTCTTGATGTTGATGCCGGCGATCGCCAGGTACATGACAACTTCGGCCAGGACGCCGGGGCGGTCTTCGATATCGACATGCAGGATATACGATCTGTTGATCGGACCGCTTGTGATGTCTGCAAAACTCTCGCGGTACTGCCTCGCGCTGTCAAAAAACTCATTGATGGAACTGTTGTCCCTTGAGTCCAGGGAGTTCCTGAAAACCAGCAGACTTTCAATGTAGCGGTCCAGAAGGATACGGATATTATCCGTGTTTGTCATGCAGATCTGCTCCCACATCACGGGAGATGAAGAGGAGATCCTGGTGATGTCCTTAAATCCGCCGGCGGCTATGGTTTTCATAAACTGGCTCGCGTCGTCACTCTCTCTGACAAGATTTACAAGACTCGCCGAGATGACATGGGGCACATGGCTGATCGCGGCGACGGCGTAATCGTGTCTCTCCGGTGAGACTACCAGAGGCAGCGCCTTTATGGCCTGAGCAAAAGAGAACATCCAGTTGACGTCGTCCTCTGCCGCTTCGGGCTCGGGAGTGAGGATATAATACGCGTTTTCAAGAAGGCCGGATTTGGAGTTCCTGTAGCCGATGCGCTCACTGCCTGCCATAGGATGGCCGCCTATGAAATTCTTCTGAAGGCCTGCAGCCCTCACAGCTCTGTGGATGTCAGCCTTTGTGCTGCCGACATCGGTCAGGATCATTCCTTCTCTGATCCAGGGCTTTAGAAGCTGCAGATTAGACGCGTTACGCTCCACCGGAGCGCATAGAAAGATCACGTCGCAGACTGAGAACCCTTCTCCGACAGCGGACACATACTCATTGACCACGCCGTCGTCTACAGCTTCCTGTACAGTCTCCGGATGAGGAGTGAACGCGAGGATCCTCGCGCCAGGCATATATTTTCGGATGGCTCTGGCGATGGATCCGCCGATGAGGCCAAGCCCGACAAAGCCAAAAGTATTTCTTGTATTATTTGCGGTATTTTCGTTCATGTTTTTGCACTTTCCTGTTCCCGGATATTTTGGCGGAACCGTTTGTGTTCCGTTGTCGGCAGCTGATCACGATCAGTCAGCGCTTATACTATATTACTTTAAAGCGGGAAAGTCAACCGCGATAAACGGGTATTTAACGCCGCAGGATGTGAAAACTTACAGATATACTCCTTGTAAACAGCATGAAGAATTGTTAAAATATACAAGACTGTTTGTTGCCTCCAAAGCACAGAGGCCGCAGATGATCAAAATATTGGTATAGTGGAGGTCTGGAAATGAAAGTTTATACAACCGATAAGATCAGAAATATCGTTCTTCTGGGTCACGGCGGTGCAGGAAAGACAACTCTGGCAGAGGCTATGTGCTATCTGGCAGGTGTAACTTCAAGAGTAGGCAGGGTTGAGGACGGAAATACCGTCAGCGATTTTACCAAGGAAGAGCAGAAGAGAGGTTTCTCCATCAAGACTTCTCTTATTCCCGTCGAGTGGCAGGATTGCAAGATCAATATTCTGGATACTCCCGGATACTTTGACTTCGTTGGTGAAGTAGAAGAGGCGATCAGTGTTGCCGACGCGGCAATCATTGTTATTTCCGGTAAGGCCGGCGTCGAGGTCGGCACTGAGAGAGCATGGGATATTTGCGAGAAGTACAACATCCCCAGAATGTTCTTTGTTACTGATATGGATATCGACAATGTCTCCTATCGTTCAGTGGTAGAGCAGCTTTCCGAGATGTACGGCAAGAAGATCGCTCCCTTCAATTTCCCTTTCCGTGTGGACGAGAAGTTTGCGGGATATGTCAATGTCATCGCTGAAAAGGCGTATGAGTGGAAGGGCAAGGAAGCTGTAGAGTGCGCAGTGCCGGATTACAGCCAGGAATACCTTGAGAACTATCGCGATACTCTGATGGAGACAGTCGCGGAGACAAGTGAAGAGTTCATGGAGCGCTATTTTGAAGGCGATGTGTTCTCAGAGGCAGAGATCAGGTCTGCTGTGAGATCCCAGGTCCTCGACGGTTCCATCGTTCCCGTAGAGATGGGCGCAAGCACTATCTGCCGCGGCGTTTACACATTGATGGATGATATCGTCAAGTATATGCCGAGCCCCGAGCACCGCAAGGTGAGCGGCATCAACCTCAAGACCAATGAGATCTTCGAGGCGAACTTCGATTTCTCCAAGTCCAAGAGCGCTTATATCTTCAAGACCATCGTGGATCCTTTCATCGGAAGATATTCCCTCATAAAGATCCGCTCCGGCGTCTTCAAGACAGATGATACTGTCTATGACACAAACCTTGAGACAGAGATGAGGATCGGCAAGCTCTACATCATGCAGGGCAACAAGACCTCCGAGGTTCCTGAGCTTCACGCAGGCGATATCGGCGCAGTTGCTAAGCTCGGTGAAGCAAAGACCGGCGATTCCCTTTCCACCAAGGCAGTTCCGATTCAGTACGGCAAGACTGAGATCTCAACTCCTTATACCTATATCAGATATAAGGCTAAGAATAAGAACGACGTCGATAAGATCGCGCAGGCGATGGCTAAGATCTCTTCTGAGGATCCTACATTCAGAATGGAGAACGACGCTGCCAACAAGCAGACTCTTATGTATGGCATCGGCGACATGCAGCTTGAAGTTGTCAAGAGCATGCTCAAGAACGAATACAAGGTTGACATCGATACGATGGCTCCGAAGGTAGCTTACAGAGAGACCATCCGCAAGACTTCCGACGTAGAGTACAAGTACAAGAAGCAGTCCGGCGGACACGGCCAGTACGGTCACGTTAAGATGAGATACAGCCCTCTGGGCGACCAGACTGTGGCTTATGAGTTCAGCGACGAAGTCGTCGGCGGCAGCGTTCCGAAGAACTACTTCCCTGCAGTTGAGAAGGGTATCATTGATTCCGTACAGAGAGGACCGCTTGCCGGTTATCCTGTTGTCGGCGTCAACTGCGTGCTGTATGACGGATCCTACCATCCCGTAGACTCCTCTGAAATGGCGTTCAAGACCGCTTCCGTACAGGCGTTCAAGAAGGGCTTCATGGAAGCAAGCCCTGTCCTGCTTGAGCCCATCGTAAGCCTCAAGGTCACCATCCCGGATGCTTACACCGGAGACGTTATGGGCGATCTGAACAAGAGACGCGGCAGAGTCCTCGGAATGAATCCTATCGGCGGCGGCAAGCAGGTCGTTGAGGCGGAAGTCCCTCAGTCCGAACTGTTCGATTACTGCACAGTCCTTCGCTCCATGACCGGCGGCCGCGGAGATTACGCTTATGAGTTCTGCAGATATGAGCAGGCTCCTGCGGATATCCAGGCCAAGGAAGTCGAGGCAAGAGCGAAGCAGCTTGAAGAGGGCACAGAAGACTGATCATGATCAGCCGGACCTTCTTTCAAACGGCGGGACATTAAGAAATGATATTCGAAGCGGGGCATATCCTGGAGATATGCCCCGCTGTTTTTGCGCAAAAGACCCGCAAGGTTTGACAAAGCGATATCAGGGGGATTAGAATGTACAAGATGTTATCCTGCCAGCAAAGGATTTACATCCGGAAATGATTTTATTTAAAGGAGCTGCGTTTCATGAAATACGATTTTAAGAAGATTGAACCCAAGTGGCAGAAGAAGTGGGAAGATGCCAAGCTCTTTGAGGCGAAGGATTTCAGCGACAAGCCGAAATTCTACGGCCTTGTGGAGTTCCCCTATCCCAGCGGAGCCGGCATGCACGTCGGCCATATCAAGGCGTACAGCAGTATGGAAGTGCTTTCGAGAAAGCGCAGGATGCAGGGCTACAATGTCCTGTTCCCGATCGGCTACGACGCTTTCGGCCTGCCCACCGAGAACTATGCCATTAAGACCAATACGCACCCCAGGGTGATCACGGACGCCAATATCGAGAAGTTCTCGAACCAGCTCAGAAGCGTCGGTTTCTCTTTCGACTGGTCCAGGACAGTGGACACATCCAAGGATGACTATTACAGATGGACGCAGTGGATCTTCCTCAAACTGTTTGATCACGGCCTTGTGTTCAGGGACAAGACGCTGGTCAATTACTGCCCTCACTGCAAGGTCGTTCTCTCAAACGAGGACAGCCAGGGCGGCAAGTGCGACATCTGCCATACCGACGTCATCCAGCTTCCCAAGGATGTCTGGTATCTTAAGATCACCGAATACGCCGACAAGCTCCTGAAAGGCCTTGACACAGTGGAGTATCCCGAGGCTATCAAGCAGCAGCAGATTAACTGGATCGGCAAATCCACCGGCGCTTTTGTGGATTTCACAATCGACGGCGTCGATGAGAAACTTGAGATCTATACGACCCGTCCCGATACGCTTTTCGGCGTGACTTTCATGGTCATGGCTCCCGAGCATCCGATGATCGACAAGTATCAGGACCGCATTTCCAATATGGACGCCATCAACGCTTACAGAGACGAGTGCGCCAAGAAGACCGAGTTTGAGAGAACGCAGCTGGTCAAGGATAAGACCGGTCTTAAGATCGAGGGACTCGAGGCGGTCAACCCCGTCAACGGCAAGAAGATCCCGATCTTCATCGCCGACTATGTAATGATGGGATACGGCACGGGCGCGATCATGGCAGTTCCCGCGCACGACCAGAGAGACTGGGATTTCGCGCACGCTTTTGACATCCCGATCATTGAAGTAATCAAGGGCGGCGATATCTCCAGGGAAGCTTATACAGGCGACGGAGAGATGATAAACTCCGATTACCTCAACGGCCTTACCAACAAGAAGGATTCCATCGCTAAGATGATCGGAATCCTTGAAGAGAAGGGCATCGGACACGCAGGCGTGCAGTTCAAGATGAAGGACTGGGCTTTCAACCGTCAGAGATACTGGGGAGAGCCTATCCCGCTGATCCACTGCCCTGAGTGCGGCGTTGTAGGCGTGCCTTATGAAGAGCTTCCGCTCAGACTCCCCGAGGTCAAGGACTTTGAGCCCGGCGAGGACGGAAAGTCCCCTCTTGCCAAGATCCCGGAATTTGTCAACTGCACATGCCCCAAGTGCGGAGGCCCTGCGCAGAGAGAAACAGATACAATGCCCCAGTGGGCGGGAAGTTCCTGGTATTTCCTCCGCTATTGCGATCCCCACAACGACAAGGCGTTTGCCGATATGGACAAGCTCAAATACTGGATGCCCGTGGACTGGTACAACGGCGGTATGGAGCATGTCACAAGGCACCTTATCTACTCCAGGTTCTGGCACCGCTTCCTTTACGACATCGGTGAGGTAAACACTCCCGAGCCCTATTCGAAGCGCTCCGCACAGGGAATGATCCTCGGAGCTGACGGCGAGAAGATGAGTAAGTCCAGAGGCAATGTTGTGGATCCTTTGGATATCGTCAATCAGTACGGCGCTGATACGCTCAGAGTATATGTCCTTTTCATGGGCGACTACGGCAGCGCGGCTCCCTGGAATGACAGTTCTGTGAAAGGCTGCCGGAGATTCCTTGAGCGTGTGGCAGGCCTGACAGATCTGATCACGGATGAGAAGAAGAAGGTTTCTTACGAGACTCTTCTGCACAAGACCATCAAGAAAGTCACGGACGATATAGAGGCGCAGAAGTTCAACACCGCAATAGCGGCGCTGATGACTCTGATCAATGAGATCTACAAAGAAGGCAGCATCTCTAAGGAAGACCTTGTGATCTTCCTGAAGCTCCTTTCTCCTTTCGCTCCTCACATTGCGGAAGAGATCTATGAGATGATCGGCGGAGAGGGCTTTATCACGGTTTCCGAGTGGCCCGAGTTTGATGAGTCCAAGACTGTAGACGCCACCATCGAAGTCGGCGTTCAGGTCAACGGCAAGGTCCGTGCAGCTGTTACAATTCCTGCGGGATGCGATAAGGATACAGCGCTTGCAGCGGCTAAGGCCAATGACAGAGTAGCATCCTTTGTTGTGGGCAAAAAGATCGTCAAGGAAATCTATGTCCCCGGCAAGATCATCAATATTGTCGTGAAATAAACTAAATCAATAATGCTTGAGAACCCGGAAGGGCACCCCGCTGTGCCTGCACCGGGTTCTTTTTTTCTGTATGAGATTGACATCATTGCATTAAATGTATACAATTATGCAAGATGCGGAAGCATCAGGTATAGCAAAACAGCAAATGGGGTAACTGGCGGGTGGGGATCCGCAGAATGGAGATTAAATGAACGGCGAGTATGACTTTAACAGAGAAGTCTCCGATAAGTATTCTCTCAGGGGAAGAGTGTTTCACAAGATCCGCAACGATATTTTGAACGGCAGATACAAGGAACACGAGGAACTCAAGGAGATTCGGATCGGCAAGGAGCTTGGGGTTTCCAGAACGCCTGTAAGGGAGGCGCTCAGACAGCTCGAACTGGAGGGACTGGTACAGATCATTCCCAACAGGGGAGCATTTGTAACCGGTATTCAGGAGAACGATGTCCGCGATATTTACGCGATCCGGGCGCTGCTCGAAGGACTCTGCGCGCGCTGGGCGACAGAGAGGATCACGGCGGAACAGCTCGAGGCCATGGAAGAAAACGTCTATCTGGCCGAGTTTCACGCGGGCAAAGGACACATGGAGCAGATGGCGGAGCTGGACAACCAGTTTCACCACATCCTTTATGACGCATGCGGTT
>Ga0256404_1009389_pt1 | contig 14058 bp, 27 predicted proteins | sample RumenRJG_01DNA_FD_185990 | JGI IMG/M metagenome (GOLD analysis project Ga0256404, IMG submission 185990) | Bovine rumen microbial communities from Lethbridge, Alberta, Canada - RJG_01 | ecosystem: Host-associated > Mammals > Digestive system > Stomach > Rumen | place: Canada: Alberta | collected...
GCTTGTTCTCTTGGGCAATCATAACCAACAGATTTCTTATAATACTTAATAAGATTTTCAACAGCAAGACTTCTGTTTTTTACAGCCTTCTCAAATCTTTCTCTTGCAGTAGCAATTTGGCGTTTAGTGTAAGCTCTACAATTATCTTCCCATTGCTGGTAAGTCATTGTAATATCATAGAAATAGAAAAGAAGTTCTGGATAATAAGTAATTGCCCACCTTCTTAAGTAATCATAGTCATAATAACTATGAACATACATTTTGTCTATTGCTGCCATAATTATTTATTTTTCTCTGGTTATTTCACATTCAATTTTGAACAGCTTTAAAGCGTGCTGAAGCTCATGAAAATAAGATATATTCCTAAAGACAGCATGTACTTTTCCTAAAAAATTAAATTCACAACTGCTTACAGTGTCACTTCTTTCTTTAAATTGAATAAATATATAATTATTTTCTTCATCTTCTTTATCTTTACACCAAAGCCATCCATTAGAATTCCAAGTAAAACCACAATTACTAAGTAGTCTATACGTAAGAGGAATTCCTTTAATATTGAAATTTTCTAGTACATCGAAGTCTCCAGGATCATCAAGATTATTTACTCGTATATAGGGCAAACCAATTGTATTAATTTCGCATACTTTACATAATTCATTACTGAGATTAAATATATAATCCCCAGCCATTAATTCTTCTATTAACATAATTATTCAATTTCTAGCAATTTATTAAATATTCCAGCCCTAAACAATCTAAGGATATTATGTCCTGTTCTTATAACTTTACAAGGCTCTCCAATACCTGTTAAGTCCATGTGAGGTTTAATTTCGACTTCTTTATCCTTATAGCATAAATATATTTTATACCCTAAATCCCTTAAGCTAAAGGAAAAATGTGCCATTGAAGTTGTTACTATACAATCTTTACCTTTTTTAATGGCTTTTTCTGCTTCGTTATAATAAGGAAAGCATGTACTTAAATCATCAAGACGGTCTATGTAAGAATTTACATCAACGCAAAAATATATTTTCTTATTTCTTTCCATCAGTTCCACCAGTTAAATGTAAAATTTTCTCTTATTTTATAATATAGGTATTTAGCTTTAGAAACCCTTAAATTATTAAAGTATGCATTATGAGAATTTCCTTCTTTAAAAGCATTAAGCCATGCCATTTCAACTTCATCAAAGAATCTATTGGCGTTTTTAGCATTAATATACCTGTCAAGATAGTTTCTATGAGGAATACTTATTGTTTCTCTAGGAGTATCTTCATACTTCAAAGCTGTATCTTCATCCATCATAATACTTAATAGTTTATCACATACATGTAACCATTTTGCATTATTTTTATCTTGCTCTGCAATACCAGACTCTCTAAAGTATTTCTCCATTTGCCTTATTTTAGTTCTTTCTATCTTTAACAGAAAATACCAATCCCAATCTCTGTCTTTATATAAGATAGGAATCCAATGAAGAATGACAGAAATACTTGAAATAAAGCTTCTGCTGTTACATAGTACTCTATGAACTGTTCTTTTTAGAATCATACTTATTTCTTTTTAAGTTGTTCTACTAATGCATCTGCATATGCTATCGCGTCAACTGCTATAGATTGAGCAAATAATTGACAATACTGTGATTTATAAATTAAAGATTGCATGGCAGCAATAGCAGCACGTTCTCTTACATCTTGCCAATGTTTATTATCAACTTCTGTTATAACCTCTATAGGTTCAAAATCCCAATAATAATTAAGAGATTCCCTATCATGTTCTTCTCCTTTGGAATCTATATAACTAACATAATCTTGATGGCTTCTAATAGTACAACATCGATTATAGTTAATTACATCAACTATTTCGCCTGTTTTTCTAATTCTTGCTTTCATCTTTACTTTCGTTTATTTATAGTTTTACATAAATTACAATAGGTTTCTTTACTCTCTTCGTCAAAATGAGGTTTAGTACCTAAGTTACACAACATTTGTCCGAACCTTATGTCGGGATATTTCTCAACATAATTTGATAAGATTTCCAAGATTGCACGATTGTAAAGTTGGCGATTAGCGGTTGATGCTTTAGGCGCAAAATCCTTTTGTTGTATATTGGCATGTTTCCAAAACAGAGTTATATCTTTTTCACCAGCTGGACCTATACTAATAACTTCGCCTCCATCAATGGCAATTAAGTTATAATGAAAACCTTTTTCTTCATTTTTTACTACTTCCTTTATACCATAGGTATAGCCTTTATAGATTATGATATTTCCTGCTTCATAAAGGGGCTTCTGAATTTCTACAATCTCACCGTCTTTATATTTAAGACCCTGCTCTTTAAGAGCATCCTTTACTTTATCGTCAAATTGCTTATTAAATGGTGAATCCAATAATGCAATTAAAACTTTTTCTAAATCTATTTTTGTCATGATTATTTTCCTTTCTTATAGTTTTTAATGGGTTACATAAATGTAAAACTACCCAGTTTTTCATTTTAATAATTTATTAATTACATACTTTAATGCTTCAGCACTATCCTTACGAGAATTTGCCCCTATATGCCAAAATACTTTATCAAATGAAGTAATGTTGCCTTCTTTCCAATCATAAATTTCAAATTCAATGCCTTTATCTGTTTTTAAGTTCCATTGATAATTCTGTTTATCATGATCAAAGTTAGCTTCTGATTCTCCAAAGATACTTTTAATAGTAAAAGCATCTGTATAAAAAGTATCATTATAGAAAGCCATATATCAATTCTTGTATTAAAACTATTATACCTAAAATAACATCTGCTGCAATTAACCAAGGAAACAATCTTCCAATTCCTTTTTCAAATTCTTCCTCTATGCCTCCAAATAATGCAAGAGCATAAAGTACAATAAGTACTAAGGTTGCAGCTACAGAGCATCCAAACAATAAACCTATTAGTGTCATCTTAATTCTAACATTATATCTTGATTATCTTCATCTTGTTGTCCCTCATTTTCTATATAGTTCATTAATTGAGAAGTAAATCCTTGCTGAGTATTCTTAAATATAAAATACTGAAGTAGTTGCATATAAGCATAATCTCCATTAAATGATTCTATATAATTCTTTGTAGCTTGAACAGCTTGTTCCTTAGTAAAGTCAAATTTATATTTAACTTTAAGCAACTTTAGTCTATCTGCTAATTGACTTAAGTTACCTCTCCAATAATAATTAGTTCCTGATTTCTTACCTTTAGGATATAATTCTTGAAGAGCTTTTGCTGTATCTTTATAAAAATCTTCATTATTTACAACCTCATCTCTGGAACTAAGCATAATTCTATCTATAATTCTCTTTATTTCAAGAGATACAATTATACGATTATCTCTAGAGGGGAGGGCATACTGCTCTTTTATTTCTTCTAATCTTTTAGGAATATCTACTTTTCTTAACTGTAACAAGAAAATTAAAGCATCGTCCATAGATATTCCATAATTATCGCATACACTTTCTTTTAAAACTATATTCATACTTCAATATATTTAACATGATTAGGGTCTAAATTTTTGATTACTCTTTCAAGATATACATTATCTTGAGTACCTTTTATACATATTATATATTGTACAGGATGTTCAGAGCGTAAAGTTCTTCCAAACTTTTGAATAAATGGACCTTCTTTACCATCAAGCTGAACAATAATACCACATTCAATATCCTTAAGATTCTGACCTTCTTGTAACATACCAACAGCTACAAGGCTATTAATATCTTTATTATTAAAAGATTCTATTACATTTAAAGGGTTTTTTACTTTAGAATGAATAATATTGCCTTTATTCCCTATTTTATTAGCCTGGTCTATTGAAGTGCAGAAACAAATAAACCTTTTATTATTTAAAGTCTTAATTAAATCCTTTGCATAATTAGTTTTAATTGTTCCTAAGAATCTTTTTCTTTCACTTCCTGCCCTTAACCATTTAATTTTAGCCCATTCTTCTCTTGTTGCAAGATATGTATTCTTATACTCCTCAATAATCCTATTATAATAATTATATTTTTCTTGTTGAGTACAATATACTTTTACAGCATATTTTCGTTCTCTTATAAGAAAAGATGTTCTAAAATATTCCATCCTTCTGTTATAATTACATTCATACATAATCATAGTTTTAGGATTAAATGATTTTTCAGTACATCCTACATATTCTATATAATACTCATTAGAAATACTATTATTTAAAGATAACATATGTACTTCAACTTTAGGAGTAGGAAGAACTTTTTTCTCTATTGCTTTTTTAAGGGAACAATAAATAACAGGAGGCATTTTATAATCTATTGCATTAAGATGCTCCAATAACTCAAATTTAGATGTAGCAGATAAATATATAAACTTTTTAGCCTTAACATTATCATGATACATAAATCTTAATGGAGTACATAAATGATGAGCTTCATCAAATATTACAATATCATAATTGTCTTCAAGACATTTATGTAAAGAATTGTAACATTCTATTCTATAATTATCAGTAATAAGTTTCCATTTAGCAAACTCTTCTTTCCAATTTTTCTTATGAGCTCTTTCAGCTACAATAAATAATACTTTTATATTATCATAATTATAAGAATTAATACAATCAATAGCTATTTTAGATTTACCTACTCCTGTAGCTAAATTAAGTATTATTCTTTTATTGGTTTTAAGGAGAGCTATCGCTCTATTTGAATAATCTTTTGAAACTATTTGTTTTATATTCATAATTAGAAGTTTAGGAAAAAATTAGGGATAGCCTCAATAAGAGACTATACCCTAATCTACAAAGTTATGAATAAATTACTTTAGAAATAACAACTTTATCTTCTCCCACAAAGACAGACTTGTAAAAGTTATTTTATCCATAGATACTGGCTTATTCTTTATAATTGTCTTTGTATTTTGAATAGTATGTTTTTCGCTTACTAATGCAAACACAGGGTCTGTAGTCTTATGTCTTAAAACTGCATACCAATGTTTTTCTACTCCTCTACGATTTTTATTTAATTGTTTTGCAGTAGCTCTAAACACTTCTTGAAGATTCATTGGATTATTTCTTATATTCTTAAGAAGTATTTTCTCTTCAGGAATAGTCCATATGATTCTCTTTTTATCTTTTACTGCATCCAATTTTTTCTTTTCCCGCAAATAACGGATATGAAAATTAATTGCTTTTGGGGTACGATTAAGATGCTTTGCAATATCTTCATACTTCATCTTCTTGTAATTGAGAATAATAAAATCATCCTCATACTTAGTCCATCTTGGTTTTTTAATAGCTTTACTCTCCATAATAAAAATATTTAAGTTAATAAAATGTTTAATTGTGGGCCTGGAAGGTTATGCTCCCTCTACCTTTTGATTATGAGTCAACTGCTCTAACTGATTGAGCTACAGGCCCTTCTTATTTTATTTTATATCTATAATAATTAAGGTACATTACGTTAACCCTAAATTCCTCTACAGGAAAGGTAGTATAAAATATTATAAGATATATTTAAATCATCAATAATACTTTTGTCTGTACCGAATATTTATGGTGGCTAACCAAAGCTTTAAGACAAAATTATATTTAAATTATTAATATGACATAAAGTATATATTGAATCAATAAATTTCAAAATAAAAACCACTGGAGATATATTTTCTTGTATGGAGAGAAAACATATAAAAGAGAACTATTAAAACCTTATCTTAAAATTGCTGTCCTTGTGTGAAGGCATTATAGCCATGAACAGGGTTGCCAACAGTAATAGCGACGTTTACCTGAAACATTCGAAAAACCGGGTAAAAAATTCATCCAGTGGTTTTAGAGCTTCCTGACAGAATCGAACTATCATCTGATGATTACAAATCAACTGTAATAAACCATTATACTAAGGAAGCAAATAAGACGACAAATATTGTTAGGCCGTCTTATTATATATATATAAAATAAAAAAAAGGAACATCTCTATAAAACAAGACAACGTGTTTCACAACAGATTGTCTTTAATCTTCACTATAATAAAAATTATATCTTTATAAAAAAACAAGAGTTATTATCACATTCTAGATTTCTACCATGTGTACCACCAGTGGGACTTGAACCCACACGAACATTACTGTTCAATAGGAAAGTAGCTCAGATGGGACTCGAACCCATACCAACCTTACGGTTGAGCAGATTTTAAGTCTGCCTCCTATACCAATTCGGATACTGAGCCAACTTTTATGATTGATGTAATTTGATTTTTTCTGGAGATACTTTATCTACTTTTATATGGGATAATTTTTTATTCTGTATTGCAGCTCCATATTTTCCTGAACACTGTCTGGAACAAAAATATCCTGATTGATGTCTATCTTTTCTATTTCTATTCCCTAGAGTAGAACCTTTTATGATGAATTTCTTTCCACAGTAAGTACAACATACTTCTACATCTTTATTTCTAATAGCATCATTAGTACAATGTTCTTTTCTGTTGAGTACTCTTAAATTAGAAATATCATTATTTAAAGGATTAGAATCAATATGGTCTACTGTTTCTTCTTTTTTCAAATAGCGACCTAGATGCATCTCCATTAAATACTTAGGATAAGAAATTGCTTTTTCAGATTTATCAGAAAATACTAAAACGATTCTTAACCTATTATCTTTTCCTTTGTAAGGACCATATTTTTTAATTACATTTTCATACATATTTTATTTTCTCCTATCTTGTCTACCAATTCCAACATGGTGGCATAAAATACTCCTTGTTTCACAACAAAGAGCATTAGATTAAACAATTCAATAATCAACTAATAACTATAACGCTAAAACAGAAAATGGCCTTTTACATCTCAGCCTTATAAAGACTGTCCAATTTGTATTTCGCTTCGTAGTACTCATAAGGGTCAAAAGCATCTACCCAATCATAGGCACTGTCTAACTTATCCAGAAGCTCTTCAACAGCATCATAATACTTCCAATGAAGTTCAAGGGCTTCATACTTTTTATTGTTAGCCTCTTTTAACAGCTCATAATCTTCATATTTCTCTTTTTTATCACAGCTTTTCACTGAAACAACAAAAGAAACAAGAATAATTCCTATTATAAATATTATTATCTTTTTCATCTGCAAAATTAATAATTATATTGGTATTATCAAAATAAATTCTCATAAAAATCCTTAAAAGAGGGCATAAATATTACACCCTCAATTAAGGAAAAACTTATATATATGAGACCTAAAAATCTTCTTCTTTTAAAGCCTCATCCCACATAATGTGGAATACACTTACCATTTTAGGAATACAATATAATATGATTCCCAAAAATAAACATTTCCAAGAGCAGCTAATCATAAAGATTACTGCAATAACCAAAGCCGCCATTATAAATTCAGCAGCACTTATTATCGTGTGTGCTAGTTTCATAACAGTACAGCTTTAGTTATTCCACCCCTGTTTTTAATCTGAAGATAGTCTTCTTTAAGACATTCTTTCCATTGACCAAAAACTCTATAGAAATATTTATATCTCTCAATTATTTTAACAGGTTTTTCATAATTATAAAATGTCAAACCTGTCCTTGGAGACATTGTACAAATCCGTGTCATAATATTAAATATTTAAATTACAACATTCCTTCTGCACACATTCTAAGGTACAAATCATAGATTTTACCTTTATTGTTTTGTGGATTGAATTTATGTTCTTTGCAGAACTTCAACCACTTTTCATCTTTTAACGGAGAATAATCTCCTTTCTCCGTTGAGAATAGAGATACGCAAATTGCTGGCGCATCAAACTCGAAAACCTCTTCTTCAGAGATTAAAATTTGCTTTTTAAGTCTCATGATTTTTTAGTTTTTAATTGTTATTTTTTTTGTGTTTTACACCTAAAACTTATAGGGATTAAGCAGTAGTGCTATTAACTCTTGTACTTCGAGCATTTCTACCTTAGCTTTACTATAAGAAGAATTAGGCGTTTTTTTATTACCCAATCACCCAAATCATAATCACCCAACAAGACTTTTAATATTTTAAATTCTTGTTTTATGCTATTTCTGATTTTGAGTTAGGTTTTTCTTTTATTTATTATTATAGATAACAAATATTGCTTATTTTTGATAGTTATTTAATGCAAATTATGTAAATTAAACATACAAATAAGATTAAAAATATGCATAAATGTTATCTATTTTATGGAAATGATTATGATTAAGGCATTAAATTTAGTTATTTTATTTTAAATTTAAGCCCAAACCATAATCACTTTTAAGGCATTTTAAAAGGAAAGAGTGGTTTCCCACTCCCTCCTATTACAGCAAATCTTCGCTGTCTGCGCAAAGTGTAAATCTCTCGTTGCCGGCCTTTGAAGTTGTCAAACGTACTTTCATATCGTTCTTAATACTTTGATACGTTTCGGCTACGTCGTTTCGTGTTTCTCCAAACGAAAAACCGCTCTCAGACAGACGGACAGACGTCGAAAGAAAAGTTACATTCTCTCCGGCGGTGAACATGATACCCGTTGCATTAAAATCGCTTTTAGGGGTTTCAACGGCTTTACATTTTACACCCTTTGAGGAAAACTCCTTAACTAAGTCGTACAACGTTACGCCATCTGTTTTGAGGGCTGCGATAGTTCCACGACTTAGTTTAGCTGTAAAAGCATTCACGTTGCTGGCTGTCTTTGCACTTTTGATGGTTACTTTTTTTGTTGCCATAGATTTTTTGTTTTTGTGTTTCACGTCTGAAACGTTATTAAATTACATACGGGGGTACGTCTCCCACGCAATTAAAGATAGGGTGTGGTGCCTGATCAATCTCCCGTTTCTATCAATATAAAACATTTTACCAAAATAAAAAAGAAAAAAATAAAAAATAAAAATTTTGTATCATAAAATTCTCATTATATTGGTATTTTGTATATTTTATGTTACATTGTATATCTTAAAATCATAAAAATCCCAATATATTAATAATCCAATAAAATTAGTAATTTACTAATGAACTATTAATTTTTTACTAATTCATTTGGTTTATATGAAAATTTTTTTATAACTTTGCACTGTCATTCTAAATCTTCAAGAATGTCTCCGACTGGGATTCATATTAACAGGATACAGACCTGGTTGCAGATAGGGGTAGTATTTCTATACATAAGAAAGAGGTTTAATCCCTAACACAAAATGACCATAAATAGATTAGTATTGTGGTAGCACACCAAGAAGATTGAAAGAAAGGTTGAGGGTAAAGTGCTCTAGGGGTTAACCGCCCACAAGAAAAGTCTTATGGCTAATGGTTTACAGTAATGTAGATCTAAGAGACTTTGAAAAAAGTCCCTAGGGAATAATTATATACTTTTGATAATATGAGTATAAATAAAAGGTTAACATCTTTAGAGAAGAGAAGAATTACTCTTTTTAAAAAGAAATATAATTCAAAGGATATTAAAATTATAATTAAGAATTTATCTGGGATAGGCTCTAATATTATTATAGAAGATGAATATGGTAATATTGAAGATATTACAGATGTTAGTTGTTGGTGATTATAAATTTTTAACATAAAAAATTTGGATAATTAAAAACTTTTATTTAACTTTGCATCAAATTTAAAACAATAAGTAATGATAGGAACTCATGACAGTTTTACTTTTTTAAAAAGTAATTGGTTTAATGAATGTTTTTCTTTCTTATGGAGAACTCAAAATTTAAATATTGAGGAACAAAGAGAGAAAGGTGTTAAGTATTTTGATGTAAGGGTAAGGAGAACTAGAAGTTTAAAGTATGATTTTCCAGGATGGGTATTGTGTCATGGTTATGTAGATTTTGACTGGTACTTTTTAACTTTGGAAACATTGTTGGAACATCTGCCTGAAGGTACTCATGCAAGAATTATTTTAGAAAGAGGTAATGCTGAAGACGAGGCTTTATTTAAATTGGAAGTGAGGGAACTTACAGAAAAAGAAAACCCTAAATTTGATGCTGCTATTATTAAAAAAGGATGGAGAGTTTTAAAGCCTTCTTATTTTAAGTTTAAGGATTACACATATATTCCTTGGCATTCAGGAGAATCTTTAATTTATAATATTAAGAATTTTAAATTCTCAACCATTAAAAAATGGGCTAAAAAACATAATCCTATTTTTAATATAGGACATAAAGGAAGTAAAGTTGTTCATTTTGTAGATTTTATTTAATTATGACTGTAAGAGAAGTTATAGGAGAACTCCTTAGTTTAGGAGAAAAATATTTGGATAAAGAATTAAGGATTGGTTCTGTAGCAGATTGGTATTATACAGATAAAGTTGAAATACGCAGTGCTTCAGTTGTTCTAAAGGATGAGCTTTACCCGGTTTTAGATATTCTTCCTGCAGATGATAAGGCAGAGTATAAACTTTCTCGATTGGCAGAATTAATAGATAGTGATGATGAATACGGAAATCTTTAAAGTATTAGAGCATTTTAAGAAGCATCCTTATGCTTTAAGAAATGGAAAAGGCTTTCTTTCAAAGAGGTTAAAAGTATCTCAAGAAGATGTAGAGATTGCAAGAAATCTTATAAAAAAATCTATAGAAGATACCACAAAAGTTTCTGCTCCTAAAATTCTTATTTTAGATATAGAAACTGCTCCTATGAAGGCTTATGTTTGGAAAAGATGGAAAGAAGATATTTCATTAGACCAAACAATTTCTGAATGGTTTTGCTTAGCCTGGGCTGCTAAGTGGTTATATAATCCTAGTGGAGAATATTCTCATGATATAATATCTGAGGTTTTAACTCCTTCTCAAGTAAAGGATGAAAATGATTATTTTATTATGTGTAAACTTAGAGGTCTATTAGACCAAGCAGATATTGTAGTTGCACATAATGGAGCAAAATTTGATATTCCTAGAATTAATTCAAGGTTTATATCATTAGGAATTAATCCTCCTACACCTTATTATATTGTAGATACTTTAAGAGAAGCTAGGAAAGTATTTGATTTTAGTTCTAATAAACTGGATGCTCTTGCATCATTTATGAATACAGGAACTAAAAAAATAAAAACAGACTTTTCATTATGGAAATCTTGTATGGAAGGAGATGAGGAAGCTTTAGAATTAATGAGAGATTATAATGAAAGGGATGTTTATGTTCTAGAAAAGGTTTATTTAAAAATGAGGCCCTTTATTAAGGGACATCCTAATGTAGGTGCAATTCTTGCAAAAGATAATGTTTGTCCTATTTGTGGTAGTCCATTAGTAACTAAATACCCTGGTTACTATTCAACTTCTGTTAATAGATATACATTATATAAATGTGACAGATGCCATTCTGTTGTAAGAAGTAGAAAACCTGAAGAAAAATCTAAAGTTACTCATACTAGTTTAGGACATTAAGCGGGTTAGACGACGATGATAGATGGCAGTTCTTTTAGCTTGGGATTTCTCTAAAAGAACTTTATAAATTAGAATGAAATCCCCTTCTATCGCCCTGTAGTGTAATGGTTAGCACAGGAGGCTCTAACCCTCTTGGTCTGGGTTCAAATCCTAGCAGGGAGACTATTTTAAACATTTTAAAAATGGAAGAAAAGAAAATTTTAAAACAGACAGACAAAAGAAATAAGGCCGAATAGATATTATACAATTGGGCTGTAAATCAAATAAAGAAAGAGTATAAAACAGTTCTTAATTTAGTAAGAAGAACTTATGAGCATAGTAAGAATTTTGATATGCTTAATACTCAAGAGTTTTTAGATTGGCAAGACGAATTAAATAAAATATCAGTAAAATGAAAGAAAATTTTAAAAAGATTTTGACTACACCGTTTGCATTTTTTGCTTACCTTGTTATTGTTGCAGCAATATTATTTGCTCTCTTTGGTTGGGGTTCTCCTATGAGTAAGGACAATCTTGTACTTTATGATCTTTTGACTAATGACAGTACTGCTGTTGTAGTTAATAAAGTTTCTGAAGTTGATCTGCTTAGAGATACTGTAACAGATAAGAATATTACAGTTCAGGGTGTTTGGTATAATAAGACAACCCCTCAGGCTTCTAAGGATACTTTTGTATTAGTTGAAGTAAAGAAGGGTTTCTTAAAATACAAGCCTGTAAGAGTGCTTTAATAATGTTAAACTGATTAATAAAATAAGGAGGTGAAATTCCTCCTTTACGGTGTGAGGGCAGGGTGGATAATGCACCAATCTTCTAAATTGGATTTTTTGAGTTCGAGTCTCAATCACACCACTCTAATGTAAATTCGGAAATGGAATTAACAAAAGATAATTTAGATACTCTTATAAACAAGGAAGGTATTAGTTATGAAGAAATAGGAAGAAGGTTTGGGTGCTCTGGGAATAATATAAAAAAGCTTGCACGCAAATTAGAAGTATCTCTTCCTAAACGTAGAAAAATAAATAAAACTGAAACTTTTAATAAAGGAAAAGGTCAAGGTAAAAAACATCAATGCCTAAATTGTGGAAAAGAAATCTCCCATAAATCAGGATATACAAATAAGTATTGTTCTGCTGAATGTGAGATGCACTATAAGCATAAGCAAAAATATCAATTACTTTTAGATGGAGACCCTTCGATAATGAGAGCTAATTATTCTCCAAAAATTTTTAGAGAGGATATTTTAAGAGAGCAAGGAAACGTGTGTGCTATATGTGGAATACAACAGGAATGGAATAATAAAAAATTAGTTTTTATTATTGATCACATAGATGGACACGCTTCAAATAATAAAAGAAGTAATCTTAGATGTATTTGTCCGAATTGTGATTCTCAATTAGATACCTATAAATCTAAAAATAAAAACGGAGAACGCTATTATTACCGTTATCATAAAGAAAAATAAAATAAAGAGTAGAAGTTTATGGATTTTAAATTTAATACAAGCAATAGACCAAAACATTTCTTTTTAGCTATACCAATAGGTTTTTTCCTGACTCTTTTATGTGTTATAGGGGTTGCTTCTGGTATGGAATTTAAAGATATGTAGTATGGTAATAAGTGGGATTGGGCTGATTGGGTATATACTGTTTTAGGAGGTATTGTAGGCCAATCTCTTCTTTTGTTTTGGGTATATTTATTTTTAATTTGATATAATGGAGAAGAAGAAACAATTAAAGACTATATGGAACTCTAATTTAAGAGGCCTTATTAAAGATGCTAATACTATAGATATTAGTAAGGAAGAGATTGTAAATATCCTTAAGACTGGAGATCAGTTTACTCTAATTTACTATAGATAATTATGGAAGAAAAGTATATTAGAGAAATGGATGTTAGGAAGGAAGACATTGAAAAATACAATGAGGAGCCAGTATTTTATTGTAGAAAATGTCTTTCTTTGAAAATAAGAAATATTCCTGGTGAAGAAAATTCAGACTATTGTGATGATTGTGGAGGTACAGAAATAGGAGCAATAGATATTTATAACTGGGAATATATGTATAAACAAAAATACGGAAAGAGTTTTTTAGAATCTTAAAATATAAAACAATGGAAGAAAAAGAAATGAAGGTTGCTCCAAAAGCAACAAAGGAGAAGAAACAAAAGCTTAGTTATGATGAACTTAATAATGCAGCTTTGCAACTTGCAGAACAAAATAGAAAATTGTATCAGGAAGTTCAAAGACTTAATACTGCAGGTATTATTAAGAGATTAGAATTTTTATTTGATGTTCTTAAGTATAAAGACGTATTTAATGTCGACTTTGTAAATAGAACAGTGGCTGAAATTGAAGAGGCTTTAACAATTAAACCTCAGGAAGAAAATCAAGAAGAGCCTGTTAAGGAATAATAAATGACAAATAGTATAGCCAATAATGTTATTAGAATTCCTGCCAATATAAAGGAAAACTTTTTCAGATATTGGCTAGAATTTTTAAGGCCCTTTCATGGTTTAACAGAAAGAGAAATGGATGTTTTTTCTGAAATGCTCAGACACAGATATGAGCTCTCCTTCAAAGTTAAGGATGATATTATATTAGATAAGCTTATATTAGGAGATGAGTATAGAAAAAGAATCATTAAAGATTTGGGAGTAAGTGCTTCACACTTTCAAGTAATGATGTCTAAATTCAGAA
>Ga0256404_1009390_pt1 | contig 14056 bp, 4 predicted proteins | sample RumenRJG_01DNA_FD_185990 | JGI IMG/M metagenome (GOLD analysis project Ga0256404, IMG submission 185990) | Bovine rumen microbial communities from Lethbridge, Alberta, Canada - RJG_01 | ecosystem: Host-associated > Mammals > Digestive system > Stomach > Rumen | place: Canada: Alberta | collected...
GGGATACTATGCCCTTTTTGTGGATAACTCAGTCCGTTTTGCTGATGAAATGCCGATTACCAAATTTCGAGAGGTAGATTTCATTCGTAATTAACCCTCATGAATAATTCAGGCAAAGAGCACGAAAAGACCGGCTGTGGTTCGGTGGAGAGGCGGCTAGCGGTATCAGATGATTTTTAATGAATGAAGGGAGGCAGTTTCTCAGATGAGAGCAGGCTCCTTGTATTTCATCTTTCAAGAAGGAGGAAGACAGAGAATATGTCAATGGGCAAGAGAATTACATCATTCATCCTGTCGGCGGCAATGCTGGCAGGCAACATGGTTTCGCCGATGAAGGCTTATGCAGACGAAGCCTATACGGAGACCGGACAGGCACAGGCAGAAAGTTCTGCGGGAGATATGCAGTTGCAGATCGGTCTGACGGAAACTCCCGACGAAGCTTCAGGGACTGCCGCAGATGCAGCCGGATCCTCCGGCAATTCCGGTGGAGATGTCGCCGGGACAGCAACCACACAGCAGACGGAAGCACCGGATTTCAAACTGGTCCTTCCGGAAACTGATGCGCTTGATCTCGTTTACGATCAGGCGCATTTTTCGTCCACGGAAAAGAACAGCGACGGCAAGATTATGGACACCATTCTCCTGTACAAGGCAGGCGAGGAAGTCAGCCTTGATGTCACTGCAAGGAACGGGTTCTCCATCGACAAGATTCAGTTTGTCGACAGGGAGAATGTCAATCCCGACACGGACAAAGTGAACGTTGATTTCAAAGAGTACCAGTACACCTGGAAGGACGAGGACACGCTTGTTTTTCAGATGCCGGATACAGATATCTGGATGAGGGCGGAGACGCATCAGAACCAGACGGAAGCTGCGTCGCAGACCGAGCCGGCCAATGCAGGAGCTGGGTCAGCTTCTTCTGCGGGCGGGACCGCGAACAACGCTGCTGAAGATTCTTCTGTCGGCGAAGGTGCATCCAATCAGACCGGCAGCACAGCTGAGGCAGGGCAGGAAGCAGGAACAGCTCAGGCGGATGGCGCCTCTGCTGAGGGATCAGATACTTCTGATAATGCACAGGAATCCAATGCATCCGATTCCAACGCGTCTGCGGAGACTTCGGACACGAGTTCCGTGATTGAGGCAGACGGCTTCCCGTCTCAGGGAGCAATCATCAAGCTCGATGAACTCACCATCGGGATTGACCGCACCGAGCTGGACCCAGCGGAGAAGTTTGCAGATGTGACCTATCCGCAGGATACCTGCAAAAGCACGCTGATCAGTAGCGAGGTCAAGTTCGGAACGCCGGGGCTTTATCCGGTTGTTTATCGTGTCAACGAATCTACGACCGGAAAGGACTGGTATGTGGTCCAGCCGGTCCGCGTCTCTGAGGCAAGGGAAGCGAAAACGCAGTCTGACAGTCAGAACAATGCACAGGATTCCAGTGCATCTGGAGCAGATGCTGACGGCGATGATGAAAATGCCGATGGCAGTTCAGATGACGGCGATGTTCCTCTCACAGAAGAAGCGGTCGAAACAGAGATTGCTTCTCCTGAAACTGAGACGGAACTTCTGAACATTGCCGGTGAACTTCAGGACAATGAAGCAGCTGAGACAGAAGCTGATACGGAAGCAGAAACAGAGGCGGAGACATCGGCAGATATCTATCAGGTCATTCTGAAATCCGATTCAGGTCTCAACGCTACTCTTGACCATGAGGATGGCATCTACCATGCCGGCGAGACGGTTGTGGTCCGGTCTGACATCGACGCTGCCCAGATGGATGTCGCAGCGTGGAAGACGGTCAATCATAACACGAATGACACCGGTGATTACTGCGAGGTGACCCTCAACAGCAAGGACAACTCCTGCAGCTTCATCATGCCGGAGGAAGATGTTGAGCTGACCGTTACCCAAATCGGTACCGCCACTGTGGAGAAGCAGAATACGGTCATGGCTGCGGCGAAGGCAGCGGTATCGACCGGAGAGATTACAGTCTCTGCAGAGGATCGGACTGCATCAGCAGACATGACAGCCGATGCGAAAGTCTCTGCGGCGGTTGAGGTAAACGAATCCGTGAAGACGATGGCAGAGGATGACAACGACGGCAGCTGGGACGACCAGACGGATGTCGAGGCAGGTTCCTATTATTATCACACGGATGGCGATTATACCGGCCATGTTTTCAATAATGACCTTGGCTATGGCGGTGCTGACTCCTATAAATGGGTGCGGTACAAAGTGGACGGCAAAACATATGACGTCATGGCTTACTGTATGCAGCATGCCCTCCATTCTCCCGCGAGCGGAACCACTTATAAGAAGATGGATGAGCTTGATGAGGGCGGGGATGACAAGTACCTTCGCAAGGCGATGTTCTATGGCTATGGAGGACCCGGCTGGAAAGGAACATTTAACGGATACAGCATCAAGGCAATCTTTGATAAAAATGGCGTCGGTAAAAATGCCAGAGAGATGCAGCACTATCTGGTGGATTATCTCTATGACGGATCATCCGGATTCGGCGGATATCTTTCTACCAAAGCGAAAAACATGCTGAAAGAGTGCAAGTCGACCCTGGCGAAGATGCCGGACCCGGCAGCGATGGAACTTCTTCCTTCCATGTCGGTAACTGCGACGAGCCGCACGAGCCCAACCTTTACCTGGAAAGCGAATGAAGCTTTCACGATCACCATCCATCTGGAGAATGGTGTCAGTCTTGCAAATGAAACGACCGGCAAAACCGGTACGGGCAATGTCACTGTAGTTGGCGGCCAGAAATTTCATCTGCTGGCGACAGCGAGTGACACGTCAAAGCTGAACGGCAAGTATGCAATCACTTCCAACTATCCGCTGAACTTCCATGCGATGGTATTGAAGCTGCAGAACGCGCAGGATATCGGATTCGGATATTACACCACATCTACGCCGATTCATATGGAAGTTGAGTGGCCGACGACGCATCCGGTCTCGGTGAAGAAGGTTTCCGCCGATCCGGCAAAGACGCAGAGCAACCCGAACTACTCCTTCAAGGGAGCGACATTTGTCCTGAAGAACAGCACGAATTCCTATACCTTCGTGTGCAAGGAAGACGGCAGTTCTGACGCGCAGAATGTTGAGATCGGAACCTACACGCTGTCTGAGACAAAGACGCCGGCAGGCTTCAAGCCGATGAGCCCGGCGACGAAGTCCATCACGGTCGATAAGGATATGGTCATCGAAATTGCTGACGAGCCAACCACTCATCCGGTTACGGTAAAGAAGGTTTCTTCTGATCCGGCAGCCACGACCAGCAACAGCAATTACTCCTTCAAGGGTGCGCAGTTCACTCTGACGGGCTACGGCAAGACGTACACGTTCACCTGCGAGGCAGACGGGACATCGGACACTGTTCAGGTGCCGATCGGAACCTATACACTGCAGGAAACAAAGACGCCGACCGGCTACAAGTCGATGAACCCATCAACCAAAACCATCACGGTTGATAAGACCATGACGATTGAGGTTGCAGACGAGCCGGAGACACATCCTGTGAAGGTGAAGAAGGTTTCCGCCAATACGGATGTGACCGCGAACAATGGCATGTATTCTTTCGACGGTGCGACATTCGAGCTGACCGGATACGGGCACACTTACAAGTTCACCTGCGGTGCGGATGGCCTGTCAAATGAAGTCCCGGTCCCGCTCGGTGACTATACGCTGAAAGAGACAAGTACTCCGGCGGGCTATAAGCCGATGAACCCGGCGACGCAGACAGTAACGGTTGATTCTGACAAGACTATCACGGTCTCTGACGAGCCGATCACTGCCACCCTGTCCACGCTTCTGCAAAAGGTCCATGACGGCTACGCGACGACCGCTCCGATGGCCGGTGCTCAGTTCGCAGTGAAGTACTATGACAGCACTTCCGTGAACGGCGATCCGACCCGGACCTGGTACATCGAGACGAAAGAGGAGAAGGCTGGGGACGGCAGTTCGATCTACACGGCGAAGCTCGACAGTGCTCACCTGATCAGCGGGAAGCAGAATTCGAAGCTGTATGCGGACAACGTTCTTCCGCTTGGCTTTGTCACCGTTGAGGAGATCCAGGCACCGGCCGGATACGAGAAAAACACAGGCATCTTCTCCATGAAGATCACCCAGAGCGGCGACCACGCGGTCATCACGTCGACGTCTGATAAAGGAAGCACGGCGACATTTGACCAGACCCCGACGAAGGAACTCTTCGATGTTCAGGAGACTCCGACGTTTGGAGACCTGAAGATCAGGAAGCAGGATGCGGACCTCGGTTCCATTCCGTCCGGCGATACATCTCTGGAAAACGCAGAGTACGAGATCGTCAACGAGAGTGGTTATGAAGTCTGCTCGAAGGCGGATTTGAACCACGCTTACAAGGATGGAGAAGTGGTTACGACCATCAGGACCGACAAGAACGGCGTTGCACAGACGACAGGACAGTTCCTGCAGGTCGGGAAGTATCTCGTCCGTGAGAAGACCCCTTCCGAGGGCATGACAAAGTCTGACAAGGTCTTCCATCTGTCTGTCCAGGACAAAAATACTGCGGACTATACAGCTGATCCGGATCTGGAAAAGCCAATCCGTGCTGGCTTTAAAATTCGCAAGACGGACCTGGAACTTCAGGATGGAAAGTGTACGCTGACAGACAAAACTTCCGCGACCTTCCGTGCGGACAAGGTCACGAAGGATGGCAACAGGATTCAGGGGGAAGCATCTCTGAAGGATGCGACCTTCGACCTGATCAACCGGTCTGCAGACCCGATCGCCATTTACAAGGATGTGAACGGCAACCAGATCGACAAGAAGATCATTCAGCCGGGCGAGAAGGTCGGTACCTTCAAGACCGATGAAAACGGCAATTACCAGAGCTCGGCAGACTTCCTGCCGTATGGCACATACGAGATCATCGAGACTGCAGCATCGGAAGGTTACAATCTCAGAGGAAAGCACCTCGATGAGACATTCACCATCCGAAAGGATGATGCAGACAAGGTCAAAGACCTGACCGGCATTTCCGCGGAAGATGATGTGATCCGTTTCGACATCGACATCCACAAAGTCGAGTCGGAGCTGAACGAAGAAGACCCGCACGACAAGCTGACCCCGATGGAAGGCATCCAGTTCGACATCTATCTGGACGCGGACATGAACGGCGACAAGCCGAAGGATGGCGCGAAGCCATACGTCTCTATCAAGACGAATTCGGAAGGATATGCAACGACCGAAGATGATGCCTATCCGCACGGCAGGCTGCCTTACGGACACTACACCATCATTGAGAATGCATCGACGGTTCCGACTGGGTTCGCGGCAATCCGGAATCTGCATGTCGACGGAACGAAGACCGGCGGTGTGTATGATGGACAGTTGATCCAGACGGGGATCTACCAGGACCAGCATGGTGCGTGGATTCAGCTTGCGAAGATCGATGCGGACTCCCTGAAGCCGGTGCTTCGCGCAGGCGCGGAGTTCAAGATCCTGAAGTCTGACCGGAATACGGTTGTGGAGCTGAAGGATTCTACCAACCACAAAAAGGTAACGACGTTCACCACCAACGACAAGGGCATCGCGTACCTTCCACAGAAGCTGGAGGTCGGTACCTATTATCTTGTCGAGACAAAGGCTCCTTACGGCTACCTGCTGAACAGTGACCCGGTCGAGTTCAAAGTGGATACGGCGAACACCTGGGACCAGCTGATCACCTGGTCGAAGAAGGACAAGGAAGTCAAGGGCATCGTGACTATCACGAAGACCGATGCTGAGACAAAGAAGAAGATCGCCGGCGCAAGGTTCGGGATCTATGCGGATGAGGACATCATCTCCGGCGACGGAACGCTGCAGGCGAAGAAGGGAACGCAGGTCGACACGGTCGTGATCGACAGTGACGGAACCGGACAGTCCAGAGAACTGTACCTCGGCAGCTACCATGCGGCTGAGATCCAGGCACCATCCGGCTACATGCTGGATCCGACGAAGTTCCCTGTCACGCTGGCCTACAAGGATGAAAAGACCCCGATCGTCTACGCCCACATCGACTCGACTAACAAGCCGACGACTGTGAAGCTCACCAAGTATGAGTGGGCGACTGACAAGAGCGGTGAGTGGTCTGATGACTCACCGACGAAGACGCTCAGTGGGATCACCTTCACGATTACCAAAGTTGGCGGAGTTCAGGATAACCGTTACAACAACGGGAACATCTATCTGGGTGGAACCGAAGTTACAGGAAATGATGGCGTCATTCTGAAGAAGTATGTGGCGTCCGGTATCTATGCGATCACCGAGACGAAGACGCTGCCGGGCTATGTGCTCGACACGACACCGACGTACTTTTCAGTCGACAAGGATGGCTATGTCTTCATGTCTGATGCGAAGGGCAATCCGCTCGAGGGTCAGACGAAGAGCGACAGGGCGGAGACGATTCGGAAGAACCAGTACACCAGATGGGATTTTGGCAAGACCGATGTGACCGGAAATGAAATCGCCGGTGCCCACATGCAGGTGCTCGATTCCAAGGGTAATGTTGCTGAGTACGTTGATGACAATGGCATAACTGTCAAAGCAGAGTGGACTTCCAACGGAAAGCCGCATCGTATTACCAGACTTCCGATCGGCAAGTACACCCTTCATGAGGAGCAGGCTGCGGAGGGCTATACCATCGCGGTCGACCTGCCCTTCACGGTGACCAACACCGGAGTCCTCTGCACGAAGACGATGGTCGACAAGAAGCTGACGCTTCAGAAAACCGATGCATTCGGAAAGGGCGTGAAAGGCGCAGAACTGGAACTCTACGAAGTTCATATCCACGAGACAACCGGCAAGGAATACCTGTCGAAGGAGCCGGTCATCACGTGGAAATCGGACGGGAACAAGGTCGAGACGACCGGCCTGTATGTCGGTCAGAAGTATCGTCTGGTTGAGGCGAAGGCTCCGGACGGTTACATCGCCGCTGATCCGATCGAGTTCACGATTGAGAACGACTTCAAGGACCAGAACGAAGTCCTGACGGATGAGCAGGTGCTTGTCCTGAAGGTCAACACCGGCATCAAGGCAGTTGAAGGCGCTCATCTGCAGGTCCGTGACAGCGAAGACAAGATTGTCGATGACTGGATTTCCGACGGCAGCAAGCACGCGGTCTCCGGCCTGAAGCTGAATCAGGAGTACACCCTGATCGAGGTCAAGGCACCAGAAGGATACGTGCAGGCGGCACCGATCCGCTTTACCACCACCAAAGACTTCTTTGCTCCGAAGACCATCAACATGGTCGACGCGCAGGTCAAAGTCAGCAAGACAGACGTGACCGGAAAAGAAGAAGTTGAAGGCGCGAAACTCACTGTAACCGATACTTCCACAGGCAAGATCGTGGACAGCTGGACATCCGGCAAAGACGTCCATAACGTCTCCGGCCTGACTGTCAGCGGTTCCTACATCCTCCATGAGGAAGCAGCATCCGCTGGTTATGTGAAAGCATCCGACATTCCATTTACCCTGACCGAAGATGGAAGAGTGAAGGAGACCGACTCCGACACCATAACCATGGTCGACAAACAGGTCCTCATGACCAAGAAGTCGGTCACCGGGCAGGAGGAACTTGAAGGAGCGAAGCTGACCGTCACTGATCAGGAGAGCGGAGTGATTGCAGACTCCTGGACATCCGGCAAACAGCCGCACGCGATCAGAGGCCTGGAAGTCGGCAAGACATATGTCCTGACTGAAACTACCGCACCGGCAGGGTATGCGATCGCCAAGTCGATTGTGTTCACCGTTCCGGACGATGGAAAGGATCAGAAAATCGCGATGGTCGACAAGCAGGTCTTCGTCACGAAGACCGACATCACCGGGGCGAATGAGCTTTCTGGCGCGGAACTTACGGTGATTGACAAGGAATCCGGCAAGCCGGTGGATTCGTGGACGTCTGCGGACAAGCCGCATGCTGTGAACAATCTGGAGGTGGGCAAGACTTACATCCTCAGGGAAGTCACCGCTCCGGACGGATACGCAGTCGCAGAGGAGATTGAGTTCACCGTGGGGGATGACGGCGCTGACCAGACAGTCCTGATGAAGGACAAGCAGGTCTTCGTCAACAAGACCGATATCACAGGCGAGAAGGAAGTCTCGGGAGCAAAGCTGACTGTCACTGACAAGGAGACAGGAAAGACGGTTGATTCCTGGACTTCCACAGAGAATCCGCATCCGGTAAATGGACTCGAGGTCGGAAAGGCTTACATCCTGACTGAGGTGACCTCGCCGGAAGGATATGCAGTTGCCGAGAGCATCGAGTTCACAGTCGAGAATAACGACCAGAACCAGACTGTCCTCATGATGGATAAGCGTGTCACGGTTGACAAGCTGGATGTGACCGGAAAGCCTGTTGTCGGAGCGAAGCTGGCTGTGTATGAGCTGGTGGAGACTGAAACACAGAGTGAAACCGATTCTTCAGAGAACGGCGTAACTACCGGAACTATCGAAGGTACGGCAAGTGGAAACATCAACTCTGAAAGCGGGATTGACAGCGGCTCTCTTGCAAGTGGAATTGCTGCGAGCGGTGCTGCAGTAACGGCAGATACTTCTGTAAAAACGCAGTCTGCAGACGATGCTGTTTCGACAGATGGAAATTCTCAAACAGAAGCTGCCCCGAATGATTCTGATGGGGAAAAGCAGTCTGAGTCTGCAACCGGGTCAGAAACCGCATTGACAACTGATACCTCGAAGATGACCACCGGCAAGCTGATCGACACGTGGACCACTGATGGCAAGTCCCATGCAGTGAACGGCCTGGTCGTTTGTCACAGCTACCGGATCGTCGAGGAAGGTACGCCGGACGGCTATGCAACTGCAAACTATAAGGATTTCACGGTCACGAAGGAATTCGTCGACCAGTACCTCACACTGATCGACCGCCAGGTCCTGGTCAGCAAGGTGAACACCGGCATCGTCATGGTCGCCGGTGCGCAGCTTGAAGTGAGAGACAAGAACGGAAAGGTTATCGATAACTGGACGTCTGACGGGACAGCACATGCGGTCAGCGGACTGGTTGTCGGAGAGACCTACACTCTTGTGGAGACCAAAGCACCGGAAGGATATGTCCTGGCAGCACCGGTTGAATTTACGGTTTCTGACAAGGCGGATGCAAATGATGAGCTTTCCCTGATCAATAAGCAGGTGAGGATCACCAAGACAGATATCACCGGCAAGGAAGAGATTGAAGGCGCGCACCTCGAGGTCCGCGAAAAGGAGACGAACAAGACCGCCGACTCCTGGACTTCCACAAAGGAAGCGCATCCGGTTTCCGGTCTGGAGGTCGGCAAGACCTACTTCCTGACCGAGACGAAGCCGGCTGATGGATACGTTACTGCGGAGAGCATCGAGTTCACCGTCGAAGACAACTTCAAGGACGAGGAGCACACGATGAAGGACGATGTGACGAAGATTGACATCAGCAAGCAGGACATCACCAGCGGCAAGGAGCTTCCCGGCGCGCAGCTGTCCATCAAAGATAAGGACGGAAATGTCATCGAAAGCTGGACTTCGACAAATGAAGCCCATCACATTGAGAAGCTGCCGATCGGTACCTACACTCTGACTGAGATTGCAGCACCGTCCCTCTACATGAAGGCGGAGAATGTCGAGTTCGAAGTGAAGGATACCGGCGAGATCCAGAAGGTCGTCATGAAGGATGCCCCGACGCAGATCCTGATTCACAAGAAGGACTTCACAGAAGGCGCAGCTGGAAAGGAACTTCCGGGTGCAAAGCTGGAGGTTCGAAATGAAGCCGGTACGGTTGTGGATTCCTGGACTTCGGGAACCGAGCCGCATGCGCTGACTTACCTTCCGGCAGGCACCTACACTCTGACCGAGGTCACAGCGCCAAGCGGCTACGAAGTCGCCGAGAACGTGACTTTCTCGATCGCTGACAACGCCACTACTCAGGAAGTCACCATGTACGACGTCCCGAAGGAGAACAAGATCGACCTGACCGGCAAGAAGACAACGACCGGCGGCGGAACGACTACCGCTGGCGGAAGTACCGGTGGTGGAACCGGTGCTTACACTTCTCCGGTCAAGACCGGTGACACAAACAACATCACACTCTACGCGGTCATGTTTGGAATCGCGGCCGGTGCAGTTGTGTATCTTCTCAGAAAGAAGATGAAACAGGCTCGTGGCTGAGCATGAGAGCCGAAAGGAATGACGAAGCCCATGGCATAAGCTGTGGGCTTTCTTCATGCAAACCTGTGGGAAGGATGGTGTGAATACGCATGCTCAACAGCCGTAGTCCGCCGGACATGAATTCGAAACAGAATGATTCTTTCGATGAGAAGGCACAGTATCTCCTGAAGAAAATGATACATCACAGAACCCATTTCAAAGGAGAACGACTGCAGAAAAATTGCAGGCGGGAGTTAGATATATTGCAGGCATACGTTTCGGAGATTGCAGCTCCGGAGCGTTGGCTTTCACCGTACTTCTGCCTGCGTCCACGGGCTGGCATCCCTCAACTGCCGGAAAGGAACACAATGAATCAGATGACCAATCATGAAAGCCAGTCTGCGAGGAAGAGACGGGGTGTGGTCTGGCTGGTGCTTCTCACCGCACTGATGATGACCCCGATGACAGCATTTGCCGCGTCTCAGGTGCAGGCGAAGATCAACAACCTCTACCAGATCGTCACAACCATCATCACTGCAGCCGGCGCAATCGTCCTGGCCTGGGGCGTGTTCGAGTTCGCGTCTGCGTATCAGTCCAGAGATACCGCACAGCAGACCGACTCCCTGAAGAAAGTCGTGGCCGGAATCCTAATGTGCCTTGCGACTACCATTATCAATCTGCTGAAGTAATTGTGGAGAGCGGTGCACTCATGATTTCTGTCTGGTATACTTGAAAAGGCATTCGCAGGATAAAGACCAGCGGCAGTCAGGAGGAGCAGGAAATGACAGCGGAAAATATTGAAGTCTTTACACAGAGCAGCATACGAATCACGAGTGGAGAGCGCAGAATCTACATTGACCCGTTTCAGATGAAGGAAGCACCAAGGGATGCTGATTTTATTCTGATCACCCATGATCATTACGATCACTTCTCTCCGGAGGATATTGAGAAGGTCAGCAGTGGGAAATCTGTTCTGATTGTTCCGGCGAAGATGATCCCACAGATTGAGAAGGTATCGTCGCTTGCAGGAGAAATTCATTCTGTGATGCCTGGCGAGCACTACGGCATCGGGGGTCTGGAATTTGATACGGTTGCTGCTTACAACAACCTGAAGCCGTTTCATCCGAAGAGCTCCGGGTGGGTCGGATACATTCTTCAGATTGACAGCCAGCGGATCTACATCTCCGGCGATACCGACATGAACAGGGACAATCGTGATGTGAAATGCGATATCGCACTTGTTCCAATCGGCGGAACTTACACGATGGATGCAAAGAAGGCTGCGGAGTTCATTAATACGATTCGGCCGTCTGTTGCCATTCCGACTCATTACGGAAGCATCGTCGGGAAGAAAGAAGACGCTGACGTTTTTGCCGCAGGAGTGAAAGCCCCGGTCAGAACAGAGATCAAGATGCTGTACTGATATGGTGGAGTAAGCAAGACAGAGGCTGTTCTCAAGGACAGACAGGATATCTGCTGAAAGGAGATGTCTATGCTTTATCGCAGTGACCGGTATGGAAATCAGCTGTCGGAGCTTGGTTTCGGCTGCATGCGGTTTACAAAGAACGCCCTGGGGCAGGTGGACATTGACAAGGCGGAGAGAGAACTGCTCAGAGCGCATGAGCTCGGAGTCAATTACTTTGATACGGCCTACATCTACAGTGGAAGTGAGGCCGCAATCGGAGAAATCCTGTCGCGGCATCAGGGGCTTCGGGAAGAGATTCATATTGCGACGAAGCTGCCGCATTATCTGATGAAGAGCATGAAGCAGGTGGAGTCTACCTTTCAGGAAGAACTGAAAAGACTCAGGACAGACTATATCGACTATTATCTGATGCACATGGTTACGGACATCGGGGCATGGGAGAAGATGGTCCGGATGGGGATTGTCCCGTGGATTGAGGAAAAGAAGAAAAGCGGAGCAATCAGGCAGATCGGATTTTCATTTCATGGATCCACGGATATGTTTCTGAAAATCCTGAATGCCTATGACTGGGACTTCTGCCAGATTCAGTACAACTACATGGACGAGAATTCTCAGGCGGGCCGAAAAGGCCTTGAGGCAGCCGCGGCGAAGGGCATCCCCGTCATTATCATGGAGCCTCTGCGCGGAGGACGGCTGATCAATCTGCTTCCGGAACGTGCGAAATCCATCTTTGCAGAGACGAAGCGTGATGACAATGGCGGCACCTGGTCTCCTGCGGAATGGGGGCTGCGATGGCTGTGGAACCAGAAGGCCGTGACGGTCGTCCTTTCCGGCATGAATTCGATGGAGATGGTGGAGGAGAACTGCAGGATTGCTTCCATCGCCTCTCCGGGATGCCTCACCGAAGAAGACCAGAAAGTATACGACGCTGTCAAAGCTGAGATAGGCCGGACACTGAAGGTCCCCTGCACTGGCTGCGGCTACTGCATGCCCTGCCCGCATGGCGTTGACATTCCAAGTGCATTCCGTGCCTGGAATGAGATGTACTCTGAGTCAAAGAAAAGCGGCCGGACGGACTATATCAGGGATTCCATCCTCCGGCACAAACCGACCAGTGCATCACTGTGTGTGAAATGCGGACGATGCGAGCGCCACTGCCCGCAGACGATTCCAGTCCGGAAGATGCTTGAGAGAGCTGCGAAGGATCTGGAGACGCCCGCCTATAAAGCGATGCGTGCAGGCGTGAAATTACTGCATCTCTGGTAACAGGCGAAGATAAAAACAGGAGCAATTTGATTTCTGATAGAGCACCGGCTGATTATATGGCCGGTGCTTTCTTTATGCCTTTGAGCCTACTAATAAAAAGTCAAGTACTTTCTCGAAGAATTTTTAGAGACAGAAATGGAGGTACGACAAAGAGACCGTCCTGAGAGGCGGCCATGCAGAATGTATGAAATTATCGCGCTTTATTCAGCTGTTTTCTGCTGTTCCCGCAAGCATTCTTTTACCTTGCCGTAGTAGATGCGGAGGAACTTATTAGCGCCGGCAGTCATGTACACCAGATAGTCCTTCCCTTCTGACCGTTTTTTGTCAAGGAAGCGGTAAACGGGATCGTCGTTATCACCCAGTTGTAAGATCGTGGACATGATCTGGAAAAGGGTCTTCCTGAGCCTTGAAGGGCCGCATTTCGAGGCGTGGACGCTCTTGCTGACGTGTTGACCGGAATCATTCTTTCCGGGATCCACACCGGCATAGGCCGTCAGGGACTCTCTTCTGGGAAACCGGGAGACGTCTCCGATCTCAGCGATCAGCTGCGGGCCGTAGGTAGGGCCGACTCCATACATGCCCATCACCGTGTCGTATTCAGGCAGGGTAGAGGCCAGGCGGTTCATTTCGGCACGGAGTTCCTCGACGTGCTTCGAGGCGAGATTCAGCTGCTGGATGCTGTCCTGTATCAGCTTCTTATAAACCGGCTCCTTAGGAAGGACAGCAATGAGTTCCTTGGAACCGTCAAAAAGCTCCTGCGGCTTGTTCTTCTGGAAGTTATATCCATAGCGTTTGCAGAAAGCCTTGTAGCGTTCCGTGAACGCCTTGATTCCGGCTTTCCGGACGCAGTCAACGTGCCAGAAGGAGTAAGCATAGTTGACCCACTTCTCGGTTCCATCGGGCTTCACAGGGCTGTTAAAGAGTTTATTAACGCCTGGATAAGTCTGGTCAAGAAGCGCGATCAGGTTGTTTTTGGCAGTCACCCTCTGCTTCATAAAGAAGTCGAACTGGCTGTTCAGGGTTTTCAGTTGGGTACGCGTATTGTCCATGCCTGTATACTCACGAAGCTCAGCCCAGTTGTCAAGAGTATATCTGGCGATTTTCGTGGAGTCGGCAGGATCGGTCTTCACCTTGCGGAGAGAATTGTTCCCATAGTTTTTGATCAGGTGCGGATTGACGGCACTGACGAAGATCCCGGCA
>Ga0256404_1009391_pt1 | contig 14055 bp, 7 predicted proteins | sample RumenRJG_01DNA_FD_185990 | JGI IMG/M metagenome (GOLD analysis project Ga0256404, IMG submission 185990) | Bovine rumen microbial communities from Lethbridge, Alberta, Canada - RJG_01 | ecosystem: Host-associated > Mammals > Digestive system > Stomach > Rumen | place: Canada: Alberta | collected...
CCGTGCGCCGGTCGCCATCAAAGGAAGCAAGCTTCCTTCATGCTGCCCCTCGACTTGCATGTGTTAAGCCTGTAGCTAGCGTTCATCCTGAGCCAGGATCAAACTCTACATTGTAAAATTTCTATATATACTAGCAACACTAGTAGAACTAGATGCACTAGATTTATTATCTGTCTCAGAACGACTATCCTTATCAAGTTTTGGTAAAAAATTGACGGTACTTTTCTTTACCCAATGACAATACATTATATAATAATGATTGACATTGCTTCTTGTACTACTTCTGTCTATGTAAATCTATCAAAGAACTCTTTTTTTGAGTTGCTTCCACACCTTTCAGCGCGAAAGCGGATGCAAAGCTACACATTTCTTGCGAACCTCCAAAACTTTTCATCGATATTTTTTAGAAAAAGTGTGATTTTTACATTTTTTATGGAAAGCAATGAATGCCAAAGGGCATTACACCTTACTATATATATTATAAGCTGTGGAGTGTGGAATGAGGAGTGTGGAGTGAGAAATGTTTCAAGTACAAGTGGCTTGAAATATGAATACTTTATCTCAGAACTATTCTCACTCCACACTCCTCATTCCACACTCCACAAAACTGCTCCACACTCCACAAAAAAAACACAAAACTGTTGATTTGTTTTGTGATTTTTTTGTACTTTTGCAATCGAAAAGCTATCGTTGGCCCGGAGCGGCACGACTTTTGCAATGAAACTACTGAATACAAACCTTTAAAATGAGAAAATATGGATTTACAGAAACTGCAGCAAGAAGTACTGAATGAGAAAGAAAGCAGCAGATGGGAAAGTTCTACTACTCTTCCTGTTCTGATGCGTAAAGTATATATTTGGATGACGCTGGCATTGGTTATCACCGGAATAACCGCCTGGGTAGTGGCTCATAGTCCTGCCATACTACAGATGATCATGACCAACAAGATCCTGTTCCTAGGCTTGTTGTTTGGAGAGTTGATTCTTGTTTGGAGTGTCAGTGCCGCCATCAACCGTTTGTCGTTGACCACGGCCACCCTGCTCTTCGTGCTCTATTCCGTGCTGAACGGTGTCACGATGTCGTTCATCTTCCTGGCCTACACTTACGAGAGCGTAACCAATGTCTTCCTGATTACCGCCGGCACCTTTGCCGCTATGGCCTTCTTCGGCTACTTCACCAAGACCGACCTCTCATCGATTGGCCGCATTCTCTTCATGGCCCTCATCGGACTGATCATTGCCACCATCGTGAACATCTTCGTGAAGAGTAGCGGGTTCGGCATGATATTGAACTACTTAGGTGTGCTCATCTTCGTAGGTCTCACCGCTTGGGACACCCAGAAGATCAAGCAGATGCTCTCCATGGCAGAAGACACAGGTGAGACAGCACAGAAGGTGGCCTTGATGGGAGCCCTGAGCCTGTATCTCGACTTTATCAACCTGTTTATTCACCTGCTCAGGATCATGGGGAACAACAGGAATTAAAGACATAATAACGAATGAAGACATAATAACATAATAACATATTACATAATAACACATAACACAAACAATGAACATATACTATTATTGTATCGCCTTTCTGGCGATTGCCTTGTTGGCTATCATCGCATGGCACATCCATGTGGTGCGCTGGAAGAACCAGAAACTACTGAAACGGCTGCGTAAGGAGAAGGAACTGGATAGGCAGGTGGGTCTGCTGACACAGGACAACACCTTACACGACCAGGACTGGGCACTCTTCCAACAGCTTGAGAAGAGCATGTTGGAAGACAAGCTCTATCTGCAAGCCGATCTGAACCGCGACCAGGTGACACAGTTCTTAGGGATAGATAAGAACCGTCTTGCCGTCATCATGCAGAAGTTCGGCAACGGCACCACCCTACCCGCCTACATCAATCACCTGCGGATCCACCATGCCTGTCAGATGCTGAAGGATTATCCCTATTACACCATCCAGGCCATCGCCACCGACTCCGGTTTCTCCACGCTCCGCAACTTCCAACGACTGTTCAAAGACTACACCGGCATGACGCCCTTGGAATTTAAGGAAACGCTGGAGCAGGAAACCGCTGCGAACTAAAAACGACCACGGATTCAACGGATTCAACGGATTAACCGGATTCAACGGATAACCACGGATGCTTTTTCATTCCCCACCCCTCATAGGGGCGGGGTTCCTGGCAAGGGGGGCGGGGTGACACCCAATATCCGTAAGATTCGAGTTATCCGTGTTCAATTAAAGTCATGCAGAACCGACAAACGAGCGAATACAGAGTGATACTTGTATCAACTATGTTGAGCGAGGAGGAGGAAGGCGAAGCCAATATGCAGATTTAGCAGAATGTTTTGTAAGATTTTGAATCAGATTCTGTGTAATTTCTCCGCAAAGCGGATCAAATAAGAAAACGAACACGGATTTAACGGATTCAACGGATGATTTCACGCACTAAACCCCCATGGACTTAATAGACAGTATCCGTTAGATCCGAGTTATCCGTGTTCAATTTATGTCCCGCAGAAATGGCGGAAATAGCAGAAATTTGCTATGCGGCATGTTTATCCTCATGCAGATTACGCAGATTCTGCAGATTTTTCCGTTATTCCGTTTTTCTTCCGATTCTTCCGTTTTTATACTCCTCCAACCCAAAATGGACTAAATTTTGACACAAGAATCCTAGTTTTGGACAAATTGTCCATACAACTTTATACATTATCAAATGATTTTAATCAGAATTATTGTTAGTTTGCTTCTAATACATTATTTTTGCAATTTGAAACATGACACGTACGAATTCAACAAAAATATAACAAAAAATCATTGATTAATAACAACTAATTACTACAATATGAAAAAAATGAAAACTAAAAACAAATGCCTTGTCACCAGCTTGGCTATCATTGCTATGCTAATGATGAGCCTGGGGGTGAAGGCACAGAATGTTACCATTGACCTCGATCACGGTAGTTTGTTGGCAGCCATGACAGATAATGGTGAAACAGGTTCGGAACAAGGTTTCAAAGCCTTGTGGCGTCACGAACAGTTGGCATTGTCAATGACAGGAACCGACCGAGATGGCCTTACGGAGACCGGTGAAGTACTGCGACCTTCTGCAGTCTTTGGTGAACGTAATGGTAAAATATTTATTGCGGGTGGTCGCCGACCATCATTCATAGTTGTTTCTCTCCCCAAGGGTTATCGTATCACAGGTTACACCTTGGTTTTAGCTAACGATTTGGTTGGAGCCAATGTGGGTTCAGGTAATTTTGGAAATCTTAATAGTGGCAATGGTTTTGTAAGACAAGAAGATGAAACAGAAAGCACCATGCGTTTCTATGAAGTTAAGCCATGGAAAACAGACAAAACGAACGCAGGAACAATAGAAGATCGTGGCTCAGGTTACGATGGTTACACCGATAATCAAGTCAGATATCTGGCACTTGGAACTGGCTATGATTATGTAAACCAAAACCCTGAACGTGGAGGAACAATTGGAACAGCTTCAACAGATATTTTAGCTACTGCTAAAAATGGTGATGATATCGACATCAACCCAAGTGATACAGGCAAGAAATACACTATCTCACGAACCAGTACGGATGCAAACCCAATGGGTAACCAGATCTATTTCAGACTTGTAAAAGACTACTATTACTATGGTCTGACCATCGAGTCGTTTGAGATCCGATTTACAGCAGAGGGAACTTTCACGGCTTATGTCAAACCGACAGAAGCTTCTACTACAGCTGTAAGTATGGATAAATCATCTTTCAAAACCAACAAGATTGATATTGGTGAGATGTCCATGAACCAACAGCCAGGAAATGAAAGCAATACTCAGTTTTCCTATAAATGGGGAAATGTAAAGGATCTTGACGCATTTAACTATATCTATCAGGATGATGCTTATGGAATGGATGACGATTTTGGCGGCAATGTGCCAAAAGATGTGGCTTCATCAAAGAATATTTATAAGGTTGATAATGGTGGTAACTATTGGTACGGTCTGAAAAGCGATGTTTATTTCGTTGAACCACCCATAGAGATAGAAAACCTCGCCCACAACATGGTTCCAATTGGCTATCGTATTGTGGGTGCCAAAATTAATTATGCGTTAGGGCAAAAAGTAATAGGTAGTGAAGCTTCGGCAGAAACCTTCCATTATATCACCTATGAGTCAGGTGGTACCACCTATTATTTGAATACTTCTGGTGTATTCGGAACCGAACCCGTTACTTGGGAAGTCGATGAAAACAATTATGTTCATAATGGGAGCATATATCTCACATACGATAATAATCGTAATCTTTCTACTGGAAATCAGTGGTCAAATAATAAAGCACTGTTAGAGGCTGAGACTACTGATAATACCGATACAAGAAGGTTGTATATTACAGGAGGTGGTACACGTTATCTTAATGGAGCTACTTCAGGCGCACCAAGGTTTAGGGGGTCAGCCAACGATTATGCATATTGGACTACCGAGACCGTTAATCATCCAGCAGTCCTTGCTTACGACCCCGAACCATACCAAATCCAACTCTATGACCGAACAGGTACAAAAATTGCGGGCGATGATGGCATAATTGATGTTAATGCAGATAATCCATCAGGAAGCAAAGACTTGGGTCTGTTGAACAACGATGCTATTAAGTTCGAGATCTTACGTAAAAATGATCAAGGTGAAGTGGTGTCATTTAGTCAGAATGGAATGGCTCTTGTTACAGTCGACTTGTATTTGCAGGCACTTAATCCGTATATCGATAAGATGGATATCGTTTGTCAAGATAGCCGCAAAGTTCTATCGCTGACGCAGACGTTTACGGCAGACAACTTCTCTGTAGCTGGTGATAGGTTTATCTTCTATGTTCCTTCAGATTATGGAAATGAGTGGTTGGATTTCACCTTCTCTGGACTTTATAGTAAGTATGGTGACAATACGTATTATGACGGTTCTGGGCATGGTAATGCTCGTTATAGCTTTGTAAGATCACCCTATTTCATTACAGTTGATGGATATACAGAAGGAAATAAGGGTCTATATAACAACACCGCTTATAGCTCTGATCATCCTTACCAAGACAAGGTTTATACTGTCGATGCAGGTAAATACCGTTTCAAGTTTAACAATGCTGAAGACTTGGCTGTTGAACGTCCAGGTGAAACTGCGCATGGCTACCTCACAGAGTATCCTTTTTCTGTCAAGAAGTATATGGAGGCTACGAATCCTGGTGATAAGACAGCTCACCCGGCGATAGCAGCAAGCAATGATACAGGAGAATTTATTCAATGTAAATTACATGCACAAACTCAAAAAACCGGCACCTATTATGTGTTTACTGCAGACGAAACCCGCTATAACATTGCACCTACAGATGGTTGGCAGCACCGCTACTATGCCTTCTATCGAATGGAGATAGAATTGGTAGCTAAGACCTTCGAACCTGATTTAAAATGGACGAAGATTTATGATACGACGTTATACAATGACGGTACTGGAGACGACAAGGAAGACAGCATGTGGGGTCTGACACTTGATGTTAAAGATACAGATAATAATGGCCAAAAGGTAACGGGCTATCTGACTTATCAGGAAATCATCGACAATATAATGGGACGTGCACAACAGTTTTTTCAGGACAAAACAGAATGTAATGCTGTTAATGCAAAACAACTTACTGGAGGTTTTGCTACTGGAGCAGTTCTTACAGAAGAACAAGCAACCGCATTTAATAATGAATTTAATTTAACAGGGGAAGATGCATATGCAGCAGACGATCCACTTTCAGAGGATCACGCATACGCTCACAATATTAAAATAAGTGGTGCTGTCAAAATAGGAGATGAGAAATTTTCGAAGATTGACGCAAGTTTGGATAAAACCAATACGAATGCTCCAGCTACAATGAAACAAATTCTATATATTGATGGCACACCATTGTATGCGATGCTTAATAGTAGTCAGTATTCTGTATATAAAACCTTGGAGGACTTACAAGCAGAACTTAATCCCAATGCGCTTGTATTCTTACCAGAAAACACCACATCGACTCTTGACAATGTGGCTTATGAAACATCGAGCACATCGAGTGGAACAGGATTACAGGCTGGTAAGGATATTGTGCTGACTGACAAGATTCCGTTCTTTACTCCATATCTGATACAGGTGGATGCAGCGAATAAAGCTACTTACAGACGAGAGCAGAGCGGTTCTAACACGTTTAAATTGGTTGATCATGCAACAGTTGTTTTGCCGTTTACCTTGTCTGTCAGTGATGGTAAGCACACCAACGTTGATAACAATAAACAACCTACATCCGACGGCTTCGCATTCAATCTTCGTACATTGAAGAAACTCCGCACCCCAGTAAATAATAACTACTACGAAGGCGATGGTTATTTTGAGTTGTTTACAGGAACCGAAACAAAGGCCAACCAGCCTTATATGGTGGAGGTGAAAGCTGGAGAAAGTGACGACTATTCGTTCATTGCAACACAGTATGGTGCAACAATCGAACCGACTCCAACCGTTTATGATCTGGAAGAAAATGAAGGAAAACCTGTAGATCAAGTAGATATATCCAAGGGTATTGGCGTAAAGAATTTTGAGAGTATAATTGAGAAGAACTTGCCAGAAGCGGCGGGTCTGACCAGCTACGGTACGTATTCTGGTTCAAAGATACCTATAAATAAAGGCATCTATTATTTCAACAAGGATCAGTTCTATTGTAGTACGATACTGTATGGTAAATACGATGATGTTAATGTACGTCCCTTCCGTGCATATTATGCCCCAGAATCATATGCTGTCTCAGCTACAGCCAAGATGACAGGCTTTAGCATTCTGTATGACTTGTTCAGTGATGACGGTGGTATTACGACAAGCCTAACGGAGACTTCTAAACCTAAGGTGATGACCATCACTACCGAAAGGGGTACTATGTTGATCAGTGCCAATGAGGATATTCAGGTGAAGATCTTGAGTACCAACGGTGTCAATGTGGATGCTTTCCAGATGAACGCTGGCGAACAGAGACAAGTAAACGTGCCATCAGGCATCTATATCGTTAACAACACGAAGATTCTCGTGAAATAAAGGAAGGAGGGCACGATTATGAAAAAGTACGAAACACCCGTGTTGGAGGTTATACAAGTAAATGACCTTAATAGAATAATGGCTGGCTCACCAGATCCAGGAAATGACGCTGATGCTAAGCAGAACGTGATCATCTTTGAGGAGTTCATGGAGGAGCCTGATACCACTGGTATATGGAGTAACGACCCATGGAAGATCCAGTATAGTCTTTGGGACGAAGAGTAACTCTTGAATTGAAGAATTGAACTTTCGGAACAGAGAGCGCCAACAAGTTTGCATGATTGGCCGAGTCGTGACGAAAGTCAACGAAGTTAAGAATTAAAGTTCGCAATTCACAATTTACAATAGAACAAACAGCAGCAACATACTTCACGGAGTGGTTGCTGCTGTTGTTTTGTAGTAGGCCGAACACGGATCTACCGGATTCAACGGATTAATGCTCTGCTATTGCGCCTAATCAACTAATATTCAGCAGGTTGTTGGCGGAGCAATATCCATTAAATTCCTCCGCCACGAATCTTCTGATATTCATGTGATTACATTCATTTGGCGGAGGAATATGTGGGTTACTTGAGTGTTCAATGATTGTCCCAGAAATGCAGAAATTCTGTAAGATTTTGAATTAGATTATGTAAGATTTCTCCGCATAGCGGATCCAAAGATATAACACTGACTAATCAGCCTTGTAACGCATAGTTATCAGCCTTCTAACACCCTCCAACCAGCCTTATAACTTTAGCCCAAAGATTTCACATTCATTTACCATAGCCCTCGCGCAAGTCATCCGCAATCATGGTTGCAACGTTGGCCTGCCCATCACGATAAATGATATGAAAGTAATAGCTTTCGTTAATACCACTTACCTCCACAATTGATTATACCAACTAGTGTTGTGTCTTTTATAGCATCGAGTGTTTTAAAAGATAGTATTGAGGTTTCTTGAGATAAGGTTATATGGTAGACATCGCCTTCAATCGTCTTGAAGACTTTTACGAAATCTACCATTTTTATACGTTGACAATCTCTATATCCTTATAGTCACCATTATCCCAGCGCTTCTGAATATTCTGAAGACGCTCTGCCTTATCAATCCCCATTTGACGCATGCGTTGTAGCATGGTTTTTGAGGCCTTTTTTATTGATATGTGTTTAATCTGTTTCATGATTTAATGTCTTTAATCGCTGCAAAGATAAAGGTTTTAGGTGAAACCTCCAAGAAATCCACCCCTTTGTTTGCTCTAGGCGATCCAAGAAGAAAACGTCACACAGATCTCGCAGATCCCAGATTAATATTAAGCGACCACGGATTTTCCGGATTCAACGGATGATTGTCCATTCCCCACCCATCTAAGGGGCGGGGTTCCTGGCAAGGGGGGCGGGGTATCAGGTTGTACCAACATCTCCCGTAAAACCTCTGAAAGACCCTGTCACAAAGGGTTTCACCAACGGGATATGTTGTCCAAACATATCCCGTAGATCTCCCGTACATTTCCCGTAGATTTCCTGTATTATTTTATAACGGAAGAAACAGAAATAAACGGAAATGCGGAAAAATCAATTTTGGGGTTCCCGGGACTTATACATTAAAGATTAAACATTATACATTAAAGATTAAACATTAAAGATTAATTTTTTGGTTCTTTTGTTCTTTGGTCTAAATAAAATTTGTGCTTATGTTATTATGTCTAAAAAGTTCTTCTGTCTAATCCTGGTACAAAGGTACTAAATTATCTTGAGAACACCAAAAACAAGACCCTGTAGCGCGCAAAAATCTGTTAACGAAACAAGCCTATTCTGTTAAAAAACACTGAACGCCGTAGACGCTATGAGTGAATGACGTTCCCACTCCCAGCGTTTGACGTTCCCACTATTAGCGTTTGAGGCACTTTTTACCAGAAACTGCCATAGTTTCTCCTAGAGAATGACGTACTCTCTCATAGAGAAAATGGCTAAAGGCACACAGATCTTAACCATCTTCACAGATTTCCGCATTTCCGTTTCTTTTCCGTTTCTTCTGTTGTAGAATACGATAGAGGGTATTTGTGGGTTAGATCTACGGGAAATCTACGGGATATGTACGGGATATGTTTGAGTAACATCTCCCGCTCCTCAAACCCTTTACACATCGGTGTTTCAAGAGGTTTACGGGAAATGTTGAGTTAAAACGCACACAGATCTCGCAGATCCCACAGATTTACTAGAGATTTATGTCCCGCAGAAATGGCGGAAATAGCAGAAATTTTTGTACCTGTATATTGTGTACGATATGCTGTGTGTTATTGTTATATTGTCACATAGTAGAGTTTCTGCAATATCTGCGTTTTCTGCGGGACATTAAAACTCCATTTGGTTTCTCTCATGGCGATGGTTCCGTGAGATGGTTCAGATCTGTGTGAGGTTTGAATCTATTTCCGTTTCTTTCTTTCGTCATAAATAATTAGCAGAAAACTCCGTTTGTTTGTTCAGTTTTACTGATATAGGTCAATTTGTCTGTCTTTCCACTTTCGATTTATAGCCAAATACTTGCAGAATTCAGAAAAAGTCCGTACCTTTGCACCTTGGAATTAAACGAGTTCTACGTTCGCAATAGGGATTTAGCATAACAAAAGCGAAAACAAAACAAAAATTAGAATATGAAAAGGAATAGAATTCAAAACAGGTGCATTGCCACCTGCTTGACGCTTATTGCCATGCTCATGACGAGCGTGGGAGTAAACGCGCAGAATGTGACGATTAAGAAGTCCACAGGCGCTGCTATTGCCTCTGTGCCTGAAGGTGATCCAGATTATGACACCTTCTTCAAAGAGGGCGGTTTTGCCACATGGCGTCATAATCAGTTGAACCTGACTATGACAACGTCGGACTATACTGATTTAACAGAAAATGGCCAATTGGCAAACCCAGCAAACAACATCTGCGAAAGTACTACTGCAGATGCCTTGTGTTTGGGCAAAGGTAATGGCACTACTGATTTCCCCGACATCCAAACTTATGTAACCATAGCTCTACCCAAAGGTTATAGTTTTACGGGGTATGAGATAGTATGGTCTAGGAATCTAGCAAACTTCGGAACTGGTACGGGTAGTTATACAAACGGAAATGCCATCTTTGGTGAGACGGATGCAAAATTTAATTATAAGGAAGGGTATTATGGCAGAAGTGCATATAATGCTTCTGCACCCAACGTGACCATCAAACGTGAAGATCCAAATATGGGCAACGTATTGTATTTCCGATTGTCAAGTGATAATAATAATAATAAGCGTGTAGCCATCACTTTGAAGAGTATTGTACTATATTTCACTGCTGAGGCTGATTATTCTCCATTAGTACCTGCCGATCTGATTACATCTCCTGTTAGTGCTGTTGATGTGCCATTCCCAACGGGCAAGGTAGATTATGGATCTATTGAAAGTAGACATTACAATGGCGAAGACCGTGTAAGTTATAGTTCAGCTAATGTAACGGACCTTCCTGCCAATTTCACACTTTATGAGTATGAATCGACTGAAAATGGCACTCACTTTGATGGCACATCAGGAAAGGTGGTTAAGTATCAGGCTGGAACAATTTCATCTGAAGGAAAATATTTCAAGGCTGGAAGGGCCGCTGCTGAAGGACAAACCACTCCTACTGAACAGGTATATATTATTGAGTCACCAACATACGTGACCTTACCAGATGCCAACGACACTAAGAATCCCGTCGGTTTCCGTATTGTGGGAGCTAAGATTGATTATTCATATGGAACTGCTCATGGAGCTGGACAGCAGGAGGTTCAAGTGCCTCATTATACATCTTATGATACATTTTATATTAGTTATACATCTGGAGAATATACATATTATTTATCTTCCACTGCAGGTGTGACTACCACACCTGTGAAATGGTTCCAAGATACAGAAGGGTATATTAGATTGGCGTCAGATCCAAATAAGTATTTGAAACATCAGACTGTTGATGGAACGAGTGATAGATTGACTGTCGTAACTCTTTCAGATAGACCTTCTAAATATACAATAAATAACAGTGGGCAAATTATAAATGCAAATTATACGAGTCAGTATTTGTGCTTGTATGCGTATCAAGGTCTTGGTCTTTGGGATGATGAACCTACTTTATATTTTAGGATGTCTACTACTAATAATTCATGGAATCCAAATCGTTACTACCGTGGAACAGGATACTACTCAAGAACCACAAGAACAATAAATGGAAGTAAGACTGTTACATCTTATACAACAGAGACTGTTGATGTACCAGCTTTCACTCCATCAACCTTTACACTGAAGGTTTATGACCGTGAGGGAGGAACCAATGCTAACCTTGGCTATCAAGAAATAGAAGTAACATCGGATACTGAGGATGGAAGCCTTTATATTGGTAATTTGAACAATGATGCAATCAAGATTGGTCTTGTTGGCGTAGGTTTGTTCAAGGGAACAATTACCTTGCAGGCACTTGACCCCTATATCGATCGAATGTCTGTAGTATGTAATGACAACACTAAGCTCAATGCTGATGGTGAGCCTATCATTAGGATGGCCCAGACTTTTACCGCTGACGACTTCAGTGTGAGCGGAGGTGAGTTCTGGTTCTATTTGCCAGGAGATTGTATCAACGATCAGGTAACAATCTCTTATGAAGACCTTTGGAGTCATTATGCAGATGAGACATACGAGGGTCAGACTGAAATGGGACATAACTCACGCTTTAGCTTCGTTAATTCTGCACACAATAATGCTTTCGCCTCTGACAATATCTACAATAATATTGCTGAAGCTAAAGCAGGGAAAGGTGTTGTTCTAGAAAGACTAAAGGTAACTAGTGTAGGTAATATCAGATTTAAATTCAACAATGCTGACCTGGTTGGCAATAATGGAGGAACACTGACAGAATATCCGTTTACCAAAGCGAGATACGCTGCTCAAACAGGAAAGAACTATTTGAATCAGACTGTAAATGGTGACTTCTATACCATGCAGTATACTGTAAGTGCATCAGATCAGAGTCAGACTGCATATGTGTTCACCACAGATGAAACACGTTACAACATTGCTCCGACAACAGCTGTCCAGCACCGTGCCTACGCATTCTACGAGATGATTGTGCACGTTACGTCAAAGACGTATAACCCGAAGGTAAAGATTGTGAAGATTTACGACAGTAGTTGCACAGAAAAGAACGGACAGGCTGTGACAGTTCCTTATTATGGTGCTGTTGTTACCGCTCCTTATACAGAAGGTACAGGATCACATGCTGTTACTAAAGCAGGATATGCTTCAGACAAGCAGATTGAGGAAGCTATTGACCGTGTTATCCTTACCGACAAGGAGGATGATTTCAACAATTCGGATGTGCCGACAGATCGTGCACAGATCCTGTATGTTGATTTGACTGGATTGGCAGGATATTACACGAATACTCAGGCCACAAAGACTCTCACTGCATATAAGAATGACCATCTAGGTAAGAATTCGCTCGTATTCTTCCCGAAGGGTGTGACAACTTCTGATGACAACTTTGCCTACGTAACCCAAGGTGGTGGTATGCGTGCAGCCAACAATATCATCCTGACTGATAAGCATCCGTTCTACTCACCGTATGATATTCAGGTACCTAGCACCAACTATGCTAAATATACACGACTGGTGAGTGGACCTGGTAATGTTCTGGCTCAGTATGCTACCATCATGATGCCGTTTACGCTGAACGTAACAGATGGTTTGCATAAGAATGAAACAGATGACGGTTGTGAGTTCTATATCCGAACCATGAAGGAGCTTCAGAATCCTGCAGGAGAAGGTGCTACTACCAACAACTATTACTCAACAGGTAATTTTGTAAAGGTTACTGGCGAGAAGACAGAGGCCAACAAGCCGTATATGGTTGAGGTGACAAAGAACAACAGCACTGAGTTCTCGTTTGTTGCTTCTCAGAAGGGCTCTGACATCAAAGCAACCACAGCTGCGGATCCGAAGAAGATTCCTGGTGAGACTGTACATGACTATATTAATAATAGAAGTTTGACCAACTACGGAACCTATTCTGGTGTTTCCGTGCCCAAAGAACAGAACATCTATTATTTCAATAGAAACAAGTATGTGTCAAGTCTAACATTAGCAGAGTCGAAGCCCAGTGTTTATGTACAACCGTTCCGTGCTTACTACGCCACCACAACTACTACATCTGGCAATAGTCATGGTGCAAAGATGCTTGGCTTTGAAATTGGTTACGACTTGTTCAGCGACAACGGCGGTATTACTACCAGTCTCACTGAGACATCTCAGCCAAAGGTGATGACCATCAATACAGGCAAAGGTTCTATGTTGATCAAAGCCACCGAAAATATCCAGGTGAAGATCATGAGTGCTAATGGTGTGAATGTGGATGGTTTCTACATGAACGCTGGTGAGCAGAAGCAGGTGAACCTGCCTGCAGGTATCTATATCGTTAACAACACGAAGATCATCGTGAAATAAGGAAGGAGGACACGAACATGAAGAAATATATTAAACCAGTACTGGAGGAAATCAAGATCATCGATCGTTTCCAAATCATTTGCGCCACAAATACAGAATGGGCAGATGGTAAAGAGAATAAAGACTTCTGGGATATGGATGAGGGGGATGATCCCTGGGGAGAAACTCCCAATGCCAACAAATATGATCTTTGGAAAGATTAATCATCTCGATAACAAGCAACCGGCAGGAATCACTCCTGCCGGTTTTTGTTTTGTTTAGTACACCATTTCCAAAACCTATGGTTTTAGCGTAAGCATTCGATAAACTACAGGTAGTAATACCTATACAACAACAGCTACAATCACATTTGATTGTAGCTGTTGTTGTATCTATAATGTAATATATGTAATACTATGTCATATAGTTTTGGTCATTATGGATTCCGTATGTGTAAGTTTCCACTTATGCGGTAGCAGTTGTAATAGTTCCTTATAT
>Ga0256404_1009393_pt1 | contig 14054 bp, 13 predicted proteins | sample RumenRJG_01DNA_FD_185990 | JGI IMG/M metagenome (GOLD analysis project Ga0256404, IMG submission 185990) | Bovine rumen microbial communities from Lethbridge, Alberta, Canada - RJG_01 | ecosystem: Host-associated > Mammals > Digestive system > Stomach > Rumen | place: Canada: Alberta | collected...
TATTATAAACAATTATATTAGGTTGTCCTTCATACAACACTTTCTCTCTAGATTTTTGATTTTTATCTTTGCCAAACATTAGTTTATATTTATGATTCTTATTTTAAATATAGTTTATGTAAAAAAAGATTAAAGCAAAATGAAAAAATAGAAATTAAAATAAAAAAAAGTAAAAACCTCAAAAAAAATAGAAATTAAAATAAAAAAAAGTAAAAACCTCAAAAAAAATAGAAATTAAAATAAAAAAAAGTAAAAAACATCAGTTAATAAAAAGAAATGGCCTCAGATCGCCCATCATTCATCACGTATCAGAGCTCATAGGGTTCATCACAGGCCATATGATTCTAATTTAAGAGAAATTTCTCTCTAAAATCTTAATGAAAAAATTTTAAAAAAGAGTTAAAACTCTTTTTAAACAAGGTTCAAGATTATGGAACAAAACAGGGAAATCATCTAAAAAAATGTTCCGGAATTATCCGAACATGACTCCTGCTTCTTTTTCGAAGTCCACTTCATGCTTGGTTCCACGGGTCTTGTCAATAGCATCCATAAAGTCCGCATTGGTGATTGTGTCTCTTTCCTCACGAATGGCGAACATTCCGGCTTCAGTACAGATTGCCTTTAAGTCAGCACCTGAACAGCCTTCGCTTAAGGATACAATCAAGTCCATGTCAATATCCTTGGACAAGTTCATTTTTCTGGTATGGATTTTGAGAATCTCACGTCTGCCGTCTTCATTTGGAGCAGGCACTTCGATGAATCTGTCGAATCTTCCAGGTCTGAGAAGCGCAGGGTCTAATATATCAGCACGGTTGGTTGCACCTATGATTCCAATATCTCCACGAGCTTCAAATCCGTCAAGTTCTGCAAGCAATTGCATGAGTGTTCTTTGAACCTCCCTGTCACCGCTGGTTGAACTTTTAAGCCTTTGAGCAGCTACTGCATCAAGCTCGTCGATGAAGATAATGCTTGGAGCCTTCTCCTTTGCAAGCTCGAATACTTCTCTAACCATTCTTGCTCCTTCTCCAATGTATTTCTTGACAAATTCAGAAGCAACCACTTTTATAAAAGTAGCATTGGTCTCATTGGCCACAGCTTTTGCAAGCAAGGTCTTTCCTGTTCCAGGAGGACCATAAAGCAGAATTCCCTTAGGAGGGTCGATACCGACTTTTTCAAAGAGTTCAGGATGTTTCAAAGGCAGTTCAACGGTTTCCTTTACCTCTACAATCTGCTCTTCCAAACCACCAATCTGCTCATAAGAAACATCAGGCTTGGCTTCGATTTCCATTCCTGAAACATTGGCATCCTTCTCTGAAGGCAGTACTTCCACAACGCCAAAGGTCTGCTGGTTCAATGCAACTCTGGCACCTGGAACCAATGATTTTTCATCAATGAATTTTGAATAATGAATGAGGAAGCTAGGTCCTGTACTTGCTTTGACAGTCATTCTGCTGTCATCGATAACATCGATAATATTAGCGATTAATAATGGAGGTGCTCTGAATCTTTCAACTTCACCTCTTAATGATTTTAATTCTCTTTCCAAACGTATCTTTTCATTTTCTGTTAAGATCTTATCTTTTTCTAATTTTCTAACCTTCCACATCAGATTACGTTTAGTCTTTGAATTTTCTTCTCTTAGAGAATCTATTTCTCTTTTTAATTCTTCAATATCTTGAAGGTCATTTGGAGAATTTTCCATAATATACTCCTCCTTTTAATTTTAAATAAATTTCTTCCAACTACATAAAAAACCTGATTTCAAAAAAACAAAAACCATCAGGAACCAGGTTAAAAATTTTAAATCTAAAAATTTCAACTAAAATAAATTTTAATTCAAATATTCGTAGATTATAGAATAATATTAAGTTTATCATATATAACTTTATCTAATTTTTTCTAAAATAGAAAAAAATTAATCTTCTTAAAAATTGAATAAATTAAAAATAAAGCCAATATATCAATTATTAAAAGAATAAACAAATATTGAATAGATATTATCAAAAATTACTAAAAAATATTAAAAAAATAATAAAAATAGATTTAGAAAATTTTAATAACCAAAATTTAATAAATTAAAAAAAAGAAAATTAAATGAAAATCTACTTTCTCTTGATTTTTACAATGCTTCCAAGAGTATTTGGACCGGAAGCCATGCTTTTAAATGATTCTAAATCCATTTCATCGTATTTTTCAATTAATTTAATGTTTAATGTCTTTTCAAGCTTTTTAGCTAATTTCAAATCAGGTTCCATTTTGCCTGTTTCAATCCTTGTAATGACTGAAACTTTTTCATAAATCTTAGCGCCTAATTCCTCGCGGGTCCAGCCTTTAGATTCACGGCCTTTTCTAACAATCTGACTGAAGTCGTCAACCAGCTCTTCATCGCTTTCTGTATTTCGAGTATAAACTCTGCTACTTACAGAATTCCTGTTTTTATTGCCTTGCTGTTTTTTAGCTTGTTTGTTCTTGGAGACTAGATTGCGGGATCTAGGAGCTTCCTTTTGAATGCTTCCCAATTTAGCGCAATCACGACAAACTGTTAAAACAGACCCCTCTATTTTTGATTTTAAAGGCTTGCCTGGAATAGGCTTACCACATATTTCACAATCCATATATAATAGTACTATTTTTTACTATTTATTATTTTTTATCAAGAAAAGTTAGAATTTGGAATAAAAATCTAAAAAATTAATGAGAAATTATAGGATAAAAATATGAAAAAGTCATAAGAATAAAGAATAATTCTAAAAAAAGTTTTAAAAAAGAAAAAATCTAAAAAAAAGTTAATGAAAAAAGATAATGAAAAACTAAAAAAAAGTTTTAAAAAGAAAAAATCTAAAAGAAGTTTAAAAAGGCTGTAAATTAATCAGCCTACATGTAATTATTCATATTGGAACTGCTAGACTTGCTGCCGACTTTATAGTCTTTTAATTGAGTTCCTTTGGATTTGTTTGAATAGTATCCCTTAAAGTTTCTGGAATCATCCAATTTTGCATTCAACTCATCATAAACATCATATTCATCACTGATAACAACAATATGAGCTGGAGGATGGATCTTTTTAATCTGTAAAATAGATACTGTAATATCTTCCTTTACACGGAATGCGGTAGCTACTTTTGATTTGGTTCTAAGTGGTGAGTTTAAAATTTTCTCAACGATCTTGTCAGCATAATCCGCATCAATCACCTTGGGTTTTGTGATTATATTTAAATTAGCATGTCTTTCCACATCAGCAATTGCATTTAGCAGTTTTGAATTGTTTTCTCCTCTAATCAATATTAAAGCCATATTATACCTCGTGTTTTAAAAAGTAATAATAATTAAAATTTTAAAAAATTTGAAATTATCTGAAATTAAAAATAAGTGATTAATATCCTTAATTTGCCTACATTAATATTAAGATTTCCTTATTTAAAAAGATTACTATTAATAATAAGTCTTAATGATAAAAAATAAAAAAATTTAGAAATAAATCAAAAATAATAGTAAAAATAAAATATTATTTGAATTAAAAGGAAAAAATAGAAAAAATAATAAAAAAACCAATTTCTGATGAATAAAATAAAAAAATATTCAAATAAAGCTATAAAAAATCACAAAGCATTTAAAAAAAGAAGAAAGTTAAAAAAATAATTTTTAACTAAATCTTTCCTTTGAATGAATCCAAAAGTCTTGTTCTAAATACAACAAGCGCTACAAGAACAAAACCGATAGCAGTTTGAATTGTTCCGATAATTGTAAGTATTATCGGATTTACAGGCAGATTCCAAGCAGGAGAACTTCTGCCTCCAGATAATGGATTATAATATACACCTACAGCACGGGTATTGGCCTTTACATTCAAATCGCTAGGCTCGACATAATCCACACCTACAATCAAACCATTATTGATTCCTCTATTAATCGAACCGGCTATCGAGGATGCATTATAACCATATTTCTTAACTGAAGCCTTGACCACTTCTGAAGTGATTTCAGCAAGTCCTTCCTTATCACTTCCATAAACAGATACTGCAACGGTATCTTGTGAAACAGTTATTGAATTGATCAAAACATCGGTTGCTGAATTGATTTTCAACTCGGTTCCGTCATAAGGACAGTGGGAGTAATGCTCGGCTTCAGGATATGGAACAGCCCATCCACAGCTGTCGCATGATTTGGAATAGTTCTCATCCATCGGCTCACCTGTGGTGTTCAATACCCTAGGTGTGAATAAATCTCCAGTACTGATACCAGATACTAGGTTGATTCCACCACCACCATATTTCTCACCGGAATCGACAGCTACTTCCTCCATAGCTTTTCCAACAATATAAGTAGCTGGATAACCATCTCTTATCATTTTTCCAATGTTGATTGCAGTCTGCTGACGGACACGGTCTGCAGTTCCGCTCATAGGGTTTCCGTGACTGTTTCTCAAGTGGATAATAGCTCCTCTGGTTCCAGGAGGCAATTGAACAACTCCTCCAGAGTGCAATGTAATCTTGATATTGTCCTCGTCATCTACCGTAATAAGATATGCCTTATAGTCTCCGCCGATAGCAGCTCCAACTGTAGGACCTCCAATCAGCAAACGAATACCTTTATATCCTCCTGCAAGGCTTACAGCAGTTGCTGGTGTTGCTCCATGTTGCATAGCCGCCAGAGCATCGATAATAGCATAGTTCCTCTCTGTACCATTACCTTCACCCCCTGAAAGAACAGCATAATTATCATTCTTTGATAATATGAATGAAGATTGGAACATGTTTTGAGCAAATGACATGCTTCCAGCAGCAGCTCCGTTAGGGTCTTCGCCTGTAGGATCGGTTATAACAAGAACGTTGCAAGTAGCAGATACGCTTGCAATGACTGAAAAGAGCATTAAAATTAAAAATATCAAACCAATTATTCTAAATCTTTTAAATTCCAAATTTTAACCTCCTATCCAGCGATACTGTAATTATAAACGCTATTTGAACTGGAATAACCAGAGTTGAAATTAGCAGTGGTTGTTGAATTAGCAGTAGTATTTATAGTTGAGAAATCTTCAATAACAGTTACAGTTACCAGTCCGGTTTTCTTATCAACATTTACATCTGCTCCTGCAATCGGAGCAATGGTAGTACCTGGAATTGTGGCTGTTTTTACAAATTTCTCTGCATTGGCTTCAGCCTCCGAAACCGGTAGCTCCCTTTTAGTTGTTTTTAAAATATCTCCGTCTATGTAACTGCCTTCTCTTAAACCGGCATTTGAAACGCAATATCTAATATTATCTATTGGTATGATGTCGTTTCCTTTAACGATTACACCGGATATCGGCACACCTTCATCAATTTCGGTTGAGGACGCATATGCGGCATAAATAATTAATCTTCCACAAACAATCAAAAGAAAAGCCAGCAATAAGATTATCAAAGTATCTCGCCTAATTTTTATAAACATAACATTCCTCTTATTAAATTCTAAATCGCTTCAGCAGAAACCACCAAAGCAACATTATATCTATATAAATTTTCAATTGAAAATTATAATACAAATATTTATTTAATTCACTTATTATTAATAGTTAACTATTAAAAATAATATCAAATAAGTAAAATTAGATAGCATGCTTATATAATAGCAATTGCGAAAAATAAGTAATTTGAAAATTAAAAAAATAGATTGATTTTTTTAAAAAAATTAAATTAATAAAACTAGTTAAAAAATTTAGATAAAAAAACTACTTTAGATAAAAAATAAACTAGTTTAGATAAAAAATAAACTAGTTAAAAATTTTAGATAAAAAAACTACTTTAGATAAAAAAAGAAACTAGTTTAGATAAAAAATAAACTAGTTAAAAATTTTAGATAAAAAAACAAAAACCAGTTAAAACTAGTTTAATCTACATCTTGGTCATCAAATCCATTATGGAAAATGGATCTCCTTCTTTTCTTGCTTTTGGAGCACCGCCGAACATCGCCATGGCATTTTTCTTGAAGTCCTCGTTGGCCCTTCTTGAAACTTCTCCAAAGATCATCTTATAAGCCTCGCATTGAGGGTCGACAGCTTTTGGAGTCTGATAAGCCACTATTCCATTATAAGGACATCCTCCTCTGCAGAATTTTATGAACTTGCAGTCAGCGCAATCCTCGTCGACGAATTCCTTGAATTCCATCAAGCGTCCCCATGCTTCTGATTTTTCTAAATCCTCCATGGAAGGCTCGTCGTAGACATTGCCCATAATGTAGTCATCCAATCCTACAAAACGATAGCATGGATAGATTGAACCATCATGACCTACTGCAAATGTGGTTCCCATACAGTTATTGAATGTGCAAAGGGTTCCAACACGCCTAATGCTGCTTTTTGCAATATGGTCCAGATCCATGATGACAAACTTGTCCAAGTCATAGAGATATTTGTCAAGCCAGTCTATAAGCAGCTGGCCATGCTCCTTTTGATCCAGTGCCCAAGGGTCTGCATTATCCCCTCTAATTGAAGGAAGCGCGGCATGTATTTTCAAGTTCAAGCCGTTTTCCTTGAAGAAATCATAGATTTCATCTGAGAAATCCTTGGAATAATCTGTAAAAGTGCACACGAAATTTATTGGAATTCCCTTTTCGCTCGCCAGCTTTACAGAATTCATGGTCTTGTCAAAGTATCCTTCCCCTCTTTGATAGTCATTGATTTCCTTTGGACCATCAATGCTGGTGCTGATTGACATAGGATACTGTGAGAAGAGATCAGCATGTTTTTCATCCAGAAGCCACAGATTGCTCTGCAGTGAAAATCCTTCAGTTGCATGTGTCTGACTATCTGCAAGAATTGGCAATGCCTCCTTATAGAAGTCATAGCCTGCAAGCAGAGGTTCTCCTCCATGGAATGTGAAATGAATATCATCATCTCTGAAATTAGCCAGCCATTTGTCAATCTGGCGTATCACATCAATATCCATTATTTCCGCTTTTTTCTCCGAACCCCAGCAGTAGCTGCAATTTGAAGGGCAGGAAAGGGTTGGAATTATCATTATGTGAAATGTCATTTATCCATCTCCAAATATTTAAAAGCATGAAAACTTCAAATAATAATGCTAAAAAAACTTTAAACATGATTAAAGCTAAATAAAGCTAAAAAATTTTAAACATATTTAAATCTTAAAAAGGTTTATAAACATATTTTTGATTAATAATTAAAATATTAAATGAATTTTTTATTTAATTCGTTGAGAACTTCCTTTTTCATTTTCTCGCCTTCACCATGTTCGATTGTTTTTCCTGTTTCAAAAACATGGCCACAGTTGTCGCATCTGAACTCTTTCAATTCAGCATGAGCGTGATGATTGTCTAAAAAACGTCTTTGAGCGGTTTTATCAGTAGATCCGCATTTAGGGCATTTTGCCATTAAATCTTCAAATTTCATTGTGTAAACTCCTATTTTTAATTATATTTAAATTTGTTTGTTATGATTAATATAATTTAACACAAATTAATAATTATCCTTTAAGTTCATTTCTTGAAATTTCTGTTTGAAAAGAGCATAAATTTATTAAAACCATCTAAATTTATTATAATTAATAAATAGTATTAAATAAAGATTTAAATACTATAAATAAAAAAAATATTTCTGTAATATTTTTTAACTTAAAGGTAAAATTATGACTTTTGAAATGTTTAAAAGAGGCACAAGTGAAAATTTCTTACTCAAGCAATTGGTAAAGAAGGCTTTCACATCAAAATACAAGGATTCTGTTTTAGGAATACTCTGGAGTTTTTTAAATCCATTAATCCAATTGGTTATATTGACTGCAATCTTTTCATCAATATTCCAAAGGAGCATTCCTAATTTCCCAGTCTACTTCATGACTGGAAGGCTTACCTTGGATTTCTTCAACCATGCAACCAAGCTAGCCATGAACTCCATAAAAAGCAATCGCGGTATCTTAAATAAGATTTTCGTGCCTCGATACATATTTGCAGTAGGAGGAATATGTTCAGAATTCATCAACTTCCTGATTACAATAGTCATATTGATTATAATCATGTTTGCAACAAATGCTCCTTTTTATCCGATAGCATTGCTTGCAATCATTCCAATAATTACCCTGGTTCTTTTAATTACTGGAGTAGGATTAATACTTGCAATAGTCGCAACCAAATTCACAGACATTAAACATTTATACACAATATTCACATCATTATTGTCTTATGCATGTGCGATATTTTATCCTATATCCATTGTGCCGGCTAATATAAGAAGATACATGGAACTCAATCCAATATATGGAGTAATTGCTCAAATGAGATCATTTATTTTATATGGGGAATTCCCTTCAAAAAGACTGATGCTTTCAACATTTGCCTTAGCATTGGCTTTATTTATTATAGGAATTTATGTATTTAGAAAATATCAGGACAGGATTACCTTGGATTTATAAATTAAAAAAAGACGCTATTTAATAAAATTAAAACTGATTAGACATATTTAAAGAAGGAAGCCTTATGGACAATGAAACTATTGAAAACAACAAGAAAGACATTGAAATCTTTTTGGAAAATCAGAATGATGTCTCACTTCTTGCCATATTAAAAAGCGATACTGAAACTTTAGCAAATCAAGAAGTCTTGTTTAATGTTTTTGATGGAAACAACAACATCCTTATCCGTACCATTTCAATAAAAACCGATGATGATGGAAAAGCCGAATTGGACTTGACTGGAATCAATAATAAAATGGTGGAAGCAATATTCTATGGAAACAAAGATTTCAATGCTTCAAAAGAAAAAATAATCATTAAAAAGAAAGGAAAAGATGAGATAGAACAGGAAAACTACGAGCTTGAAAAAATGGAAAAGCTCATCGCCTATGAAAAGCAGCAGAAAGAGTTTGAAAAAGGGCATGACAATATAGCAATCGAATTGAAGCATGTATCCTTAAGCTTCAAGATAGGCAATGACAAAATCGATAATCTCAAGGAATATGTTATCAGAACCATAAACAGAACCAAGGAAAAGAAAAGAAACTTCAAGGCTACCGATGATGTTTCATTCAAGATTTACAAAGGAGAAAAAGTCGGTTTGATTGGTTACAATGGAGCTGGAAAGAGTACCCTTTTGAAAATCATATCAGGAGTATACACTCCGGACGAAGGAGAAGTCATCATTAATGGTAATATTGCACCTCTTCTTTCACTTGGAGCCGGTTTTGACAAAAACTTCTCAGGAAGGGAAAACATATTCCTGAATGGATCCATTCTAGGATATAATGAAGAGTTCTTAAGAAGCAAGTATGATGAAATTGTTGAATTTTCAGAACTCGAAGAGTTTATTAATTTTCCTGTGAAAAACTATTCCAAAGGAATGCTTTCCAAATTAGGATTCTCAATAGCTACTGTTGTAAATCCAGACATCCTTATTCTTGACGAGGTTCTTGGAGTAGGAGATGTTAACTTTAGAAAGAAAAGCCGTGAAAGGCTGCAATCCTTAATGGAGTCCGACACAACAGTGCTATTTGTTTCACATTCAATCGGAGATATTAGAACAATCTGCCAGAAGGCTATCTGGATTGAAAAAGGAAAAATCCGAGAGATAGGAGAATCCAATGAAATCTGTGATAAATACCTGGCAGAAGCTGAAAATGCAAGTTCTGATGAAATTAAAAAACAAAAATTAAAATAAGCTATTCGCTTATTTTTTCTATTTCTATTTTTAAAAAAATTAATAAAAAATATTTAAAAAAAGTTATTATATATCATATAAACTTAAAACTACTTTTTAAGAAAAAAAACTACCTATAAATAAAAAATAGGATTTTGAAAACTATTTTTAGATAAAAAAATAGGTTTTAGATAAAAAAAGAAAAATAATAATTAAAACTATTTTTTAAAAGTTCTAAAAATCTTGTCCTTGATTATTTTAAGCAAAACACCAACACCATGAGTGACAGGATTCTTTGTAGAGCCATCAACATCATAGCGAACAGTAATTGGAACTTCAACAATCTTCAAGCCAGCTTCTGCAACATCAACCAGCATTTCACTTTCTATTCCAAATCCTGTGTCATAAAATCTAAAAACCTTGCAAGCTGCAGGTGAAAATGCTCGAAATCCGCTTTGTGAATCTGTGACCTTGATTCCGGCTGAAATATTGGTAGCATTATCCAGAACCTGCTGGCCGACTCTTCTATATGCCGGAGTATTTTCCTCAGGCCCGTTCATATACCTGCTGCCGTTAACCAAATCAGCGCCGTCTTCAATAACCGGCTTGATCAAGGATGGAATCTCATCTGGATTGTGCTGGCCGTCGGCATCGATGGTAACAACCACATCAGCATCTCCAATAGCTGAAAAACCAGATTTCAATGCCTCCCCTTTGCCTAGATTGGTGGCATGGTTTATGATTTCCGCTCCAGCAAGTTTTGCCACATCTACAGTCTTGTCATCGCTTCCATCATTTACAATAATAACTTCATCAACATATTGAAGTGTTCTTAGAATTATGGAGCCAAGAGCTACTTCTTCATTGTATGCAGGTATGATAGCTACTGATTTTACCATTTGCTCACCTTGAGATAATTAGATTCATCATAAAAAGAAAATTAATTCCTCATGAGAAAAGGAATAATAAAAAATCAAATTAAAAATAAAAAAAATAAAAAGATTGAAAAGCTATGCTTATTCAATCCTGTAATACCATTTCATCCATTCAACAGTTCTTTTAATACCTTCTTTAGGGTCGATTTTAGGGTCATGCTTTAAATCGCGAATAGCTTTGGAAAAGTCGATTGTCTTGACTTTGGTTGTGAATTCTTCAGCAGGAGTGTATGTTACCAGTGAGTCATCCACGCCAACAGCTTCCAGAACTAAATCAGAGTATTGCTTGATATCCATCTCCCATTCCTGTTTACTTCCTACATTGTATACTTCGCCAGGAATGAAATTGTCGACAATATTTGCAAAGGTATTTGCAGTATCTTCCACATAGTCAATGATTCTCTTATGTCCCATGTGAACGGAATAAGGCAGTCCGTGCAATGCCTTGTAAATAAAGATTGGAATGAATCCCTTGTAAGGGGAATAAGCTTCATGAGGTCCGTAGCAGTTAACAGGACGAACTCTTACGGTTTCAGTACCGAACATGGTAGCAGAGTTCATGCACATGAGCTCTCCAGCCCATTTGGAAATTGCATAATCATTCATTTGGTAAGTGTCAGCTATTGGGTTTTTCTCCATGACATCCTCGCTCATGATTCCATCATAGTCTCCGTATACTTCAGCTGATGAGAATGAAATCATTCTAAATCCTAATTTTTCCTGAAGACGAATCATGTTCTTCAAACCAATGACATTGGTCTGCCAGAGGTTTTCATAGTAAGCTTCACCATTCCATCTTCCATATTCAGCGGCTAAATTGTAAACATAATCGAATTTGTCGTTTTCTTCAAATATTCTCTCCATTTGACGGTAGCTGCGAATATCTCCACGCACATAGTCTGCATAGGAATCAGAGTATAAATCCGCTTCGTCTTCATGGTGCAATAAATCGACAGACAGGACTTCATGTCCACGACGTCTCAGTTCATTGCATAAGTTAGTTCCAATAAATCCACTACCACCAGTTACCATAATTCTTTGAGTTTCCATAATAAATCTCCTATAAATTGTAAATTAATGAATTATAAATAAATATAAATTAATTTTTAGTTTTCACTATGCTCATCAGTATTTTCTTCCATAGGCTCTTCAAGTTCTGAAGATTCCATGTCAGTTGAAACCTCTTCTGCTTCTTTAGATTCCATGTCAGTTGAAACCTCTTCTGCTTCTTTAGATTCCATGTCAGTTGAAACCTCTTCTGCTTCTTTAGATTCCATGTCAGTTGAAACTTCATCTGCTTCTAAAGATTCGGCAGAATCAGAAACTTCCTCTGCATCAACTGAATCCTCACCAGACTCCAAAGATTTTACATCATCTGCTACAGTCTCAAGATTGGATGTTTTTGAAATAACCACTTCATCCAAATCCTCAGGCTTCTTATTACGTATTCTAGCCCAGAACCCCTGATTGTCAAATTCATTTATGACATACTGGCTCTCTGCAAGCTTTGTATAAGCAATATCAAGTCTGGACTTGAGAGAATATATCTCCTGATTATTCTTGAGCACGGTATTATTATGTTCTTCAGTTAAATCAGCCAAATCATCTTGAGTATTCTTTAATTCAGCTTCCAACTCTTCAACTCTTGCCCTGTTTTCATCCAGAAGTTTCTTAGTAACTTCAACTCGATGAGATAATCTATCTTCATTGATTTGCATTTGCTCTATGTCAAACTGCTTAATTTCCAATTTCATAGATTCTAAAACATGCAGGGAATCTAAAAGCTGAGCTCTGTCCTGTACAAAACCTTGAAGTCTATCCTCATAAGATTCACACTTTTCATTAAGTTTTCTAACCTTATTTTTAGTTTTAAGCAACTCTTTCTTAAGTTCTTCATTTTCAGCTTTTAAATTAGCATCAGTTGTAAACATAAAATACCCCAAATATTTTATTAAATATGAAAATTTTAATTGAAAAAACTATTAAATTTTATAAAATACCTCTTTTACGAATCTATTTATAAAATTTCTTATTTTATCTAATCTAATTATAAATTTCCTATTTTATGTAATCTAATTTATAAAATTTCTTCTTTTATGAATTCTAAAATATCATCCTTGGCTTCAGGATCATTCATTGCAAATTTAAGTGAAGTTTTCAACCAGTCAATCCTGTTACCGATATCATAGGATTCTCCGGTAAATACCTGGCCGTAAATGCTGTCCAATTGAGATAATGCATCGGTCAATTGGATTTCCCCGCCTACTCCAGGCTCGGTGTTTTCAATATGTTCGAAAATATCCGGAGTGAGAACATAACGTCCCATGATAGCCAGATTACTTGGCGCATCTTTAAGAGCTGGTTTTTCAACCAGTCTGTTGATCTTGTAGACATTCTCTTCCACTTCGGTTCCATCAATGATACCATATCTTTCAACCTTCTCATCAGGAACAGGCTCGACAGCAATTGCTGACTTGCCGTATTTCACATAAAGGTCTATCAATTGCTTAGTGCAAGGAACTTCTGCCTTTGTGATTGTATCACCAAGCATTACAACAAAAGGTTCAGCACCTACATGCTTTTTCGCCCAGTGAATGGCATCTCCCAATCCTTTTTGCTTTTTCTGACGTATAAAGTGAATATCCGCCAGATCAGTGATTTCCTTAACTTCTTCAAGGTATTCGAACTTGCCTTTTTCTTGTAAAATGTATTCGAGCTCGAATGCCCTGTCAAAATGGTCTTCAATAGATCTCTTACCCTTACCGGTAATTATTAAAATATCATCAACGCCTGACTCGACCGCTTCCTCAATTACATATTGAATTGTTGGCTTGTCGTAAACAGGAAGCATTTCTTTTGGCTGAGCCTTGGTTGCAGGAAGGAATCTTGTACCTAAACCTGCTGCAGGAATAACCGCCTTCATTCATTACACCTCATAATAAAATAAATTTTAATTTATATGTTATTAATTATATTTATAAGAATATATAAACGTAATGAAAATTAACTTCAAAACACACAAACTATTCAATAGAAAACAATAAAAAAAAATAAGCAGAAATAGATAAAAAATCAGTGAAAAACTTAAATTAAGATTGTAAAAATAGTTTTAAAAAATGGTGCAGGGGACGGGAATCGAACCCGCGAAGGGACTAACCCACTAGGCCCTCAACCTAGCGCCTTTGACCGCTCGACCACCCCTGCATAATATAAAAAACAAGAGTAATAAACATTACAGTAATTAATAATTAGTTTATTCTATTATTTAAACATTGCTATAAACAGACCTGTTTTAAGAAAATATGAAAAGAAGTCATATCAAAATCAGACAAGCCTATTCTAGAAAAGAAAGAAAAAACCAGACAAGCATATTCTAGAAAAGAAAGAAAAAATCAAATTAAAAGACTGAATTTGAATAAATCATATTAAAATGATTTCAACATCCATGTCCTCCCCATTTGACAAATCATTTATCAAATCCCTATTTAAATCAGC
>Ga0256404_1009395_pt1 | contig 14053 bp, 9 predicted proteins | sample RumenRJG_01DNA_FD_185990 | JGI IMG/M metagenome (GOLD analysis project Ga0256404, IMG submission 185990) | Bovine rumen microbial communities from Lethbridge, Alberta, Canada - RJG_01 | ecosystem: Host-associated > Mammals > Digestive system > Stomach > Rumen | place: Canada: Alberta | collected...
GATTCACGACTTTAGATGATACGAGCTCCCGGCGAACCATTAGCCTGTTGGTAACCAATCCACGTATAACAGAGTGGCCAATGCCGAGAATCTGTATAAATCTGGTCTCTGACACGTGCCAAGAACAGTTGAATTATGTATGCAGGTGACCCTATTTCCGATTGTCTAAGTATTTGCTCTTGACAGAGGTCACTTCATAACAGTCATGTGAGGCTTCACAGAGGACAAGGATCGTCGTTTCCCGTAAAATCCTTTTTTTCTGCCATATTCAAAAGGAGAAGGCGCTGCTTTCTCCTTTTTCTTTTCTTGACGCTGAAGCATATCCTGCTCCAAAATGTAAACAGAAAGAGGTGGCGGCTGATGGGAAACTTCGCGTATATCCTGGAGTGCTCAGATGGAACATTTTATTGTGGGTGGACAAATGATCCGGCCCACCGTCTTGCTGTTCACAATTCCGGCGAAGGGGCCAAATACACCAGGGCAAGACGACCGGTGAAACTGGTGCATCTGGAGGAGTTTGATACAAAAAAGGAGGCCATGCAGAGGGAAGCGGCGCTGAAAAAACTGAGCCACCGTGAGAAGGCGGAGTTGATCCGGAATTGCCCTGAAATAAGCGAAGTTGCAGGGACATGACGGCTCCGTATGTGTTTTCTTTGAAAGTGTTTCTGTGATAAAATAACCCTAATTTATAATTCAGGAGGAAGAGCCATGAACAAGCTGTTGAAACTGTTGTGCGAGGATGCGAGGCTGTCTCTGGAACAGCTGGCGGATATGTCCGGAATGACCGCGGAAGAAGTGGCCGCCGAAATGCAGCGGATGGAAGAGGATGGAACGATCCTCGGATATCGTGCGATCGTGGACTGGGATAAGGCAGACAATGACCTTGTTGAGAGCTACATCGATCTGAAGATCGCTCCCAAGCGCAATTTCGGCTATGACGAGTTTGCCGAAATGGTCTCTCAGATGCCTGAAGTAAAGAGCTGCTGTCTCATGAGCGGTGGAAGTGATATCTCCCTCGTGGTGCAGGGAAAGGACTTCAAGGAGATCGCTCTCTTTGTCGGGCGCAGACTGGCACCGATGGATTCCGTCATTTCCACTTCCACACGCTTTGTTTTGAAAACATATAAGAAACAGGGACATATCGTATCCGGCGAGCATAAGGATGAGAGGGAGAATCTGATTTGATGGATTATGAGAAACTGATGTCCAGCGAGATACAGAAGATCCCACCGTCCGGGATCCGAAAGTTCTTCAGCATCGCCGAGGAGATGACCGATGTCCTTTCTCTTGGCGTCGGGGAACCGGATTTCACGACACCGTGGATCATCCGCCGGGCAGGAATCGAAAGCCTTGAAAGAGGCAAAACGTGGTATTCGGCGAACGCGGGGTTCCAGGAGCTCCGGGTCGCGATCAGCGGATATCTGAAGCGCAGGTTCGATTTGGACTACGATCCGAAAAAGGAGATGTTCGTTTCGGTAGGAGGTTCGGAAGCGATCGACGTCGCCATGCGGACTATCCTGAATCCTGGGGATGAGGTCCTGCTTCCCACACCGTGCTTTGTCTGCTATGAGCCCATCGCGAGAATGTGCGGGGCAGTGGTGAAACCCATCGTTCTGAAGGAAGAGGATGATTTCCGCCTGACTGCAGAGCAGCTGAGGAATGCAATTACAGAGAAGACAAAGCTTCTTGTGCTGCCTTTTCCCAACAATCCCACAGGGGCGATCCTGGATCGGAAGGATCTGGAAGAGATCGCAGAAGTGCTTCGAGGCACGGATATCCTTGTTCTGTCCGATGAGATCTATGCGGAGCTTACCTATGGGGGAGAGCGGCACGTAGCGCCGGCTTCCCTCAGCGAGGACATGTGGAACCGTACGATCACGATCAACGGGTTCTCGAAAGCTTTCGCCATGACCGGCTGGAGGCTGGGGTATGCATGCGGACCGGAACCGCTGATCACTCAGATGCTCAAGATGCACCAGTACGCGATCATGTGCGCGCCGTCCACAGCACAGTATGCAGGTATCGTTGCGGTCAAAGAATGTGATGATATCGTGGAGGAGATGAGGGATGAATATGATGCGAGAAGGCGCTTCCTTGTAAGGGAATTTAACCGGATCGGTCTTCATTGCTTCGAGCCCAAAGGTGCCTTTTACACCTTCCCGAGTATCCGTTCCACCGGTTTTACTTCAGACGAGTTTTGCGAACATCTTCTCTATGAGAAGAAGATTGCCGTGATTCCCGGCTCCGCATTCGGCCCGGGAGGGGAAGGACACATCCGTGTGTCCTACAGTTACTCCCTCAACCACCTGAAGCGGGCAGTCGCGGGTATTGAGGCTTTCGTGAAGGAACACCAATAAGATATGGAAACAGCGAACTATCGCGCGTATGCAAAACTGAATCTTTCCCTTGATGTGACGGGAAAAAGGGAAGACGGATATCATCTGATGGATATGGTGAATGTGTCGGTCTCGTTGTTTGACACGCTGACGATCAGGGAGACACCCGGAAAGCCCTTTTCCATATCCTCTACAGCAAGATTTCTTCCTACAGGAGAGAAGAATCTCATTTGGAAAGGCGCATCCGCCCTTTTCTGTGCTGTGGGCAGGGATCTTCCCAATGTACATATCCATACGGTAAAGCGCATTCCGACCCAGGCCGGACTGGGTGGGGGAAGTGCCGATGCCGCTGCGGCGATGGTAGCCCTCAACGAATGCTGCGGGCTGGGGGTATCTCTTGAGGAGATCTGCAGGCTGTCTGCTTCCGTCGGAGCAGATGTTCCGTTCTGCGTTTACGGCGGGTACGCCAGGGTCACGGGCATAGGAGAATGCCTGGAGCCTTTTACTTCTCCCGCACGGTATCAGATGGTTCTCGTGATGCCTCAGCAGGGAAAGTCGACCAAGGCGGTCTTTGAAGCGATCGACAGCGATCCGCTTCTTCATCATCCCGATACGGATCAGGTGGTATCCCTCCTGAAGAGCGGGGACGCAGTTTCCGCCATGAAATGGGCGGAGAATGTCTTTGAGACTTCGATCCCGGACGAGGAGACGAGAAAGATCGTAGGTATGCTTCGTCAGGAAGGTGCGTTCCATGCTGCTCTTACCGGTACAGGCGCCTGTGTTTTCGGTATGTTCCGGAATTACAAGAAAGCCATCCATTGCAGAAACAGAATGCGCGAAGAGGGTTACGGCGCATGGACTGCATTTCCGACCCGGAGCGGTGTGGAAAGGGTTTAACCGAATAATTGGTCATAACAGAATGCTCCTTCAGAGGGGCATTCTTTTGTGTTTCTGGGTACTGTCCGTACTTTCGGACACCATATCCTGTATAATGTGAATCAGAAACGATCATGAGAACGAAAGGTGTGCACAGGGAAAGATGCTGAAACTGATCAGGGGAAGAAATGGAAGCGGCAAGACCTCATGGTGTCTTGAAAGGATCGTGGAAAGAGCAAAGATGGGGAAAGAATCGGTCCTTATCGTCCGCGAAAACCTGGATTTCACCTTTGAGAAGGAACTGGTGAAGAGACTGGAACCGGCTGAGCGGCGGTTCTGCGAAGTGACGAATCTGAAAAAACTGTGCCGTGATGTGATACGGAAAAACGGCGGTGTCTCCAAAGTCTTTCTGGACGACGCGGAGCAGATCGCTCTTCTCCGGAAGATCGTTCTTGACTGCGAGAAGGACCTTTCCTTCTACAGAAAAAGGGGAAGGGACATGGCATTCTACGAAATGCTCGGCCAGCTGTTCGAGGAACTCAGGGCGGAAAAGGCAGGGCCTGCCGTTCTGAGAGAGCTGTCCGGAAAGTGCAGAAGTGACTTGTCCCGGCAGAAATTCCTGGAGATCGCCCTTCTCCTTGAAAGATACGAAAAGGAAATGGAACGGTCCTACTTTGACGGATCAGGGGAGATGGAGACGGCAGGACAGATGCTGCCGAAAAGCGGGACCTTTCAGGACAAAGAGGTATTTATCGACGGTTTCTTCAGTTTCAATGCCGTGACCAGATCCCTGATCTGCGAGATCGCTGCATGTGCGCCGCAGGTCTATGTCACAGTTGAATGCACCGGAGATGCTGCGGACAAAGAGACTGCTTTTGCTGCGACGGCCAAATCCGCCGACCGGCTTAAGAGTGCGTATTGGAAACGATATGGTATCTGGCCTGAAGAGGAAGTGTTCCCTGCGGATGATGCGACAAAGCCATCCGGGATCGTGAATGCGGAACACTTTTTCGGAATGGGGGAATGGCGTTCGGACGGGACGGACGGTCTGTATCTGCTTGAAGGGAATTCGATCTACGACGAGGTCGAGCAGTGCGCGGAAGAGATCATGAAACTGGTGAGGAACGAAGGTGCAAGGTACCGGGATATCGTTCTGCTCATCCGTGACGCGTCCACATATCAGGAGGCGATCCTTCGTGTTTTCGACCGGTTCGGTATCTCCTATGTGTTTGACGTTCCCGAAACGCTGTCGTACGCACCCTGCACGGCATTCCTTCTGTCTGCCCTGGAGATGGCACGCGGCATAAGGACCGACAGCCTTCTCCGACTGTTAAAAACGGGACTGTGCGATATCACGGAAGAGGAGATCGCAGTCCTCGAGAGCTATGTTTTTGTGCACGGGATAGAGGGAGAGGACTGGTTCAAGCCCTTTGCTGAGAACCCGGAGGGGATGGGGGCGCTGAGTCCTGAAATGGAGGAGCTTCTCTCCGGAACCGAGACAGTCCGCCTGAAGGTAGCGGGATGGATCAGACCCTATCTGAAGAAAGCGGAGAAAGCGGTAGGCGCTGAGCTTATTCGGACGGCGTTCGACCTTCTGGAACGCTGCGGAGGTCTGGAGCGCATGCAGGAAATGGACGCTCCGGGCAGATGCGACGCTCAGCTTTCGCTGGATATGATCGACCGGCTTTACCTCCTTATCGGCGAGGATCCGCTTTCCAGGGATGAAGTCTGCGATCTTCTGCGCATCATGGCAAGATCCACCAAGGCGCTGCAGATACCGGAGAAGATCGATGCAGTGGTCGTTGGCGAGACCAACCGTCCGTCTTTCCAGAGTCCCCAGAACGTATTTGTGCTGGGAATGAACGACGGCGTTTTTCCGAAGGATGACTTTGAAGGCGTTCTCTTCACGTTGGAGGAGCGTGATCTTCTGTGTGACAATGAGTTCTATGTGTCCGGCGCTTTTGATGAGAGCGCCGATATGGAAAACTTTTTCCTCTATTACTCCTGTTCCATCCCTACGAAGCGACTGTACTTTTCTTACGCGAAAAAGGACAGCAGAGGAGATGCGATGCAGCTCTCTGCGGAGGTTTCCGCTTTTGTGGAGAGGATGGGGCTGGAACCGGTTAAGAGATCAAGAGAATTCGGTATCGTCAATATGCTCACCGCTAAGTTCAAATACGCGGACGCGAAATCGGAAAAGGACACGGAACTGGCTTCTGCCCTGGAGCGAAGCACGGCGGCTGCGGAATGTGAGAGATTCAGCGAGACGGTGAGCGGAAGGATACGGACGATCGGTGACAAAACGCTTGCGGAACGTCTTGCGGGCAACGAGCAAAGGATTTCTTCCACCAAGATCGATACGTTTGAACAGTGCAGGTTCCATTTCTTTATGAAGTACCTGATGAATGTGCAGCCCCTTCGGAAGGCGGAGATCTCTCCGCTTGAGGCGGGCAATTTCGTGCACGACGTCATGGAGAATATGATGAAGGAATTGAAAGGGGATCTTCTCGGCGTAGAGGAGAACGTCCTGGTCCTTCTGTGCTCCAGACTATCGGATGAATATATGGATAAACTTATCCCCCTTGAGAGCAGGAGCAGGAGAATGCAGGCGATCTGTGATCACATCAAGGAGGCAACCTGCAGGCTTGCGCTTCGTCTGAGAAGGGAGCAGGAACAGAGCGAGTTCCGTCCTGTGGACTTTGAGCTCACGATCGGAAAAAGAGGTGAGATCGAGGGGACGAGATACATTCTGGATGACGGCAGTTCTGCAGTCGTAGAAGGAAAGATCGACCGCGTGGACCTGTTCAGCGAAAACGGAACGGGATATGTGCGGGTCGTGGATTACAAGACGGGAGAAAAGGACTTCAATCTGTCAGACGTATGGCAGGGACTGAACATTCAGATGCTGCTTTATCTGTTCTCCCTGAAGAACCACGGACAGTCGAGATACCAAGAGGATCTTAAGGTGGCGGGCGTGCTCTATATGCCCAGTGACCCCGCTCCGAAGTCCGGGGAAAAGAGCGCTTCCGGTATTTACACGATGAAGGGGCTTCTGGTGGATGATCCCAAAGTCCTATTCGCGATGGAAGCCGGCGGAAAAGGGATCTTCATCCCCACAAAACTGAAGAAAGGCGGGCAGCAGTGGACTGCTGCGAGCCTGTGTTCTCTGGAGGAATTCGGAAAGATCGAGAAGCGGATCGACGAACTGATCGTGGAGATGGCAAATGCTGTCCGAAACGGAGAAGTAGACGCGGTGCCGGCTAAAAAGGGGACCGACTATGATGCCTGTAAGAACTGTGAATACAAAGGCGTCTGCGACTATGAGCGTGTGGACAAATCGAGAGAGATCCTCAAAATGAAGAATGAGCAGATGTTCGGGGAGGAGAGCCATGGCTGAAAAATATACGGCTGAACAGCTTCAGGCGATCAATGACCGGGGTGGTTCGATCCTGGTCGGAGCAGCGGCAGGAAGCGGCAAAACGACTGTTCTTTCGGAGCGGATCGTGTCTATGCTGGCAGACCGTGAGCATCCTCTGGATGCGTCGCGGATCCTGGTGCTCACTTTCTCAAAGGCGGCTGCTGCTGAGATGCGTCAGAGGATCAAGAAGAAACTTAATCAGAGGATCGCGGCTGATCCCGGGGATCCGTATCTGAAAAGGCAGCAGAGACAATTGCGCAGGGCAAGGATCAGCACGGTCCATTCTTTCTGCGCACAGCTGATGCGGGAATACTTTTCTACATTGAATATCCCGCCGGATTTCACCATAAGTGAGGACGGATTCGGTGAATCCATGAGGAACCGCGCCATGGAGAAGGCGATGGAGCAGTGCTATTCCGAAATGCCTGACAGAATGAAGGATCTGGTGGCGAACTTCGGCAGGTCCAGGAGCGACCGCGAAGCGGAGGAGGCTGTCCAGAGGCTGTACGACTTCGAGCAGACTATCGCGTGGCCGAAGAGATGGGAAGCAAATGTTCTTGCGTGGTCTGATCCGGAAGCGGATATAAAGGAGACCGGATGGGGAAAATATGCATGGGAACTTGCACTCCAAAGACTCGGTGAGGCGGAAAAGATCGCGGAGGGCAACCTTCTGCAGGGGGGAGAGCTGTTTCCGGATAATGAGAAACTGCATGATATCCTGTACGATGACCTGGATAAGGTGAGAAGACTTAAGTCCGCTGTATATGGATGGAATCTGGATGCCTGTGCGGCAATCTACAGTGAAGGGTGGATGAGAAGTAACTTCGGCCGAGGGGTGGAAGACGCTCTCAAGGCGCCGATCAACGCCGGAAGGGATCATGTGAAAGGCCCAGTCAATGAAGTGATGGAGAAAAGTCTGTTCGGGAAGAGCAGAGAGGAGATCCGTACCCAGCAGGAGAGGCAGAGAGGATACATCGAAACTCTTTTTGAGGCAAAGGATCGGTTCGTTTCGGCACTGGAAGAACTGAAAGAGGAACGCAGGTATTTTGAGTACAATGATCTGGAGACCTATACCCTGAGGCTTCTGTACAAACAGGAGGGCGTTCTGAGCGAAGAGGCGTCCTCTGTGGGCTCATGCTATGATCAGATCTTTGTGGATGAGTTTCAGGATACGAACGAAAGACAGAGAGCGATCTTTGACGCACTGTCCCACAATGGTGAAAACCTCTTCTATGTAGGAGACGTGAAACAGAGCATATACAGTTTCAGGCGTGCAGATCCCGGGATCTTCATGAATGTGAGGGATGAATACGAAGAAACTGCGGATGAATACCCGAAATACATCGCCCTGCGGCATAACTTCCGCAGTTCTGCCCAGGTCATCGACAGTGTAAACCGGATCTTTGACCCCATCATGTCGAGACAATTCGGAGGTGTGGATTACAAAAAGGGAGATCGGCTTGTTAAGGGTGATACTCCGGACAGACCTCAAATGAAGGATCCGATAGGAACGGAACTGACGCTGATCGTGGGAGATAAGACAGCGGAACCGAGTTTTATCGCTGCAAAGATCCTCGAAATGCTCAGAGAGAAGTATCCAGTGGAAGAGGATGGCGTCCTTAGACCGTGCAGACCGGAGGACTTCTGTGTCCTTCTGCGTTCTGCAAAGAACAATTACGAGAGATTCCGGGACGAACTTCTGAAAGCAGGTATTCCATGCAGATCCCCCGGTAATGAAAGTTTTTTTGACAGCTCCGAGATCCGGACGGTCCTTGCGCTGCTGCATGCTGTAGATAATCCCAGACGGGACGTTGATATCGCGTCTGTGATGCTTTCTCCCATAGGAGGCTTCACATTGGATGATATGGTTCGGCTGCGTCTTCAGGACCGTAAGAAGAAACTCTGGCAGATCCTTCTCGGACAGACGGATGAGAAATCTGTCCGGTTCGTCTCGTTTATCCGGGACCTGAGAAAGAAGGCGACCAGGCTGTCTGTTGAAGAAATGGTCGGTGCGGCAATTACGGATTCCCAGGCGGAACTGCTTCTTACTGCTCCGCCGGATTCTGCCAGAAGAAAAGAGAGACTGCTTGCTCTCATCGATTTCGCATCCTCCTATGTCAATTACGGAGGAAAGGATCTTCGGGATTTCCTCAGATATTGTGAGAACGCTGCGGAAAATGAGCAGGGACCTTCAACCGGAGAGGGAAACAGCAGCGGTGTTATGGTCACAACGATCCATAAGGCGAAAGGCCTGGAATGGCCGTTTGTTTTCATCGCGAACACGGAGAAAAAGTTCAACCTGAAAGATGCCTCTGCCTTCGGCTCCCTGTATGATTCCGCATGCGGTGCGGGAATGAAACTTCGGATGGAATCGGAAGAAGGCATTTACATGGAGATGAGCCCGAGCTTTCAGGCTGCTTCCGAGAAGAAAAAGAGAGAGTCCAAAGCGGAGGAGATGAGGGTCCTGTATGTTGCGCTTACAAGAGCGAAACAAAAGAACTTTATCAGCGCGACAGTTTCAGAGGATGATGGGGAAAAAGCCGTCTCGGCGGTCGAAGCGGCGAAAAACAAATTGATCTTCGGGGAAGTATTTTCAGGGGCAGTCTCTGAGGCGATCGCGCCTCTTTCCTGGCTCCTGGCGTCCTACTGTGCAGAAGGGTTCGGTGAAGATATCACGGAAGGTGATAGGGAAGAGAGAGGCTCCCTCTCTTTCGCAGTGATCTCCGATATTCCGGTATCCGAGAATACGGATGAAGATACAGCCACGCCGTTCAGCGAGTCTATTCAGAGGGAGATCGACAGAAGGATCGCATACGAGTATCCTTATCAGTATGCGACGCAACTCCCCACAAAGATCACGGTGACACAGATGACCCATGGCGGCGGAAGAAATACAACATTCCTGTCGAGACCCTCTTTCGCGAAGGCCGGGCGTCTGTCGGCTACGGAGCAGGGGACTGCTGTCCACAGATTCATGGAAGTTTGTAATTTTGAAGCTGCGGCGGAAGATCCCGTAAAGGAGATCGCACGGCTCAGGGAAGGCCAGTTCCTTGACGAGCGGGAAGCCGGCAGCATTAAGCCGGAGGCGATCGCCGCGTTTTTTGGAAGCACGCTTGGACAGTCCGCTCTCCATGCCGGGAAGGTGCTTCGGGAGTATCAGTTCTTGGATTCCATCCCTGCGTCTGAATTCGCGGAAGCTCCCGGTGATGCCTCGCAGGAGGAGATCCTGCTTCAGGGAGTTGCCGACTGTATCCTGCTTGAGCAGGATCACGCGGTGCTGATCGATTTCAAGACGGACAGGGTGAAGGATCCGTCTGTACTGAAAGAACGTTACGGCATGCAGATATTCCTGTATAGAAGAAGCCTGGAGAAGATGCTGAATGTCCCGATCACCGCGTGCTATCTGTGGAGTTTTTATCTGGGAACCGAAGTTGCTGTGAATGCCGTATGATCAGCAGAAAAGCCAAAATACCAAACGCCGAAAAGTTGATTCTTTTCGGCGTTTCATGTAATATAAACTAGTTATAATGCGCTGGTTGCGCAAAGAAATATATGAGAGGACTATCTTCAATGGCTGAGGAGAAAACTACTTTTCATCGTGAACAACCCGAAGTTCATGAAGCTCCTGTTCAAAAACAGCAGGAACAAAAGGTGAAAAAAAGCAAGAAAAAGAATAAGGACTGGATCGCCTATCTTGTCCTCCTTACCGGAGTAGCATGTGCGGTACTTGCGCTGTTTGTTACCGGCGCACTTGACGGACTTTTTGCCAAGCCGGAAGAGTTTTATACATACGACGTAAATAACAGTGACACCCTTCTCCGGTATCTCAATCACAGTTCCCTTAAGGCAGGGGACACGCTGAACGCGACCGCACCGATCACGATCGATGTGGATGAGGAGTTTGACGGATTTCTCGAACTTCCTCTTGTGAACTGGACCGGATCTCCGGTCACATTCGAGAACGGAACAGTTTACCTTCTCGGCGGAAATAAAAAAGACGCTGACATGACTCCGGTAACGTTCCGGAACACGGATCTTTATATTGATGCGCCGAACACCGCGCTCACCTGGCCGGGTGTCGGAAACGACAGCAACATCAATGTGGAGTCCCTGAACGGAACTTCACATCTGAAGGAACTGAATGTCATGGTCCCCGGAGCGATGTTCCAGACGACCGTGACGCTCCGCAATACGGGCAACGGCGCCATTACCGGCGTTCCTGTAAAACTTACCAGCCCGAACTATATCTTCGTTGACGGAGATACGGTCACCGTTGACCTCGGCGCAGGCGAGTCCACTACTCTTACCCTGAATGTCATTGCGACTCAGGCAGGACGGGCGACGATCTCAGGAGCTGCATACGACAACGGCGGCAATCAGATCGTTAAGGCGGAGAGCGAAACTGTTGCGATCGCCGGTCCCGGATATTATGCCGGAGATCCTCACACCAACTCAGAACTGAGCGGACACGGAAAAAGAGGTACGCTTGCTGAGCTGGTGACGACCGCATACGAGAACGACCTCAGCTGGATCGGTTACTACGAAGTAGAGACCGAAAGCGAAGAGTACACAGAAGGCCAGATAGACAGTCTTACACACTCTCACGGTGACTTCATTGTGATTCCCGGTGTGGAGACAGGCATCAACCTTGGTGACCATCACCTTGTGGCGTTCAACACGGACGCTCATCCGAGATCTGACTATGGTGAATGGGTAGATGGCCACGGATACTGGGTCCTTCAGGATGCTGTAGATGAGTTCGTAAACGACGGGGGCATCGTAGTTCTGCCGCACTTTTTCGGCAATTACAATCTGACCAAGTCGATCTCCGAATTCCGCTCACTTAGAGACGAGACAGCAATGGAGCTATTCTATAACGATCTGGAAATAGACTCCATGAACTACAAGGTAACATTGAATGTCTGGAATAACGTGAACGTGCGCGGCCAGCAGAAGCTGTATGCTCTCGGATCCTCCTGGTATGTTGCTCCTGAGACAGTCGGCAACAGATATACCAAAGGATTTATGACTTCACTTTCCGAGCAGGCGTTCTATGACATGCTCGTAAGCGGAAACTATTTCGTCACCAATGGACCGGAAGTCTACTTCACATTGGGAAGCGGACAGATGGGCGGCGACATTACCGTTGCCACAGGCGATCAGGCCCTGTGCAGAATTGCGGTTTCCGATGATGTCCCGATCGAGACGATCAAGGTCCTGCGCTATGTGATCACCGGTGTCATGGACAATGAGATCATGGATGAGGTCTTCTCCGTTGATCTTACCGGTCAGCACATCACCAATTATCAGAACACGATCCTTCTGGATATGAATACGGAAGAGGACTGCTATTACCGCGTAGAGGTAGTTACTGAGAGCGGCAATCGTGGCACAGATAAAGGACTTGCTTTCAGCAACCCGATTTGGACTTACGTAGGTGAAAAGACCGGAGACGGAATGTTCCGTGAGATCGTTCCTTCTGACAATGTCGAACTCAAAATGTCCGACAACGGTACCTATTACGTGACAGGTAAGAGACTGAACATCAATTCCATCGAAGTAACTGCGGATGAAAATGCGATGGTTCTTGTGGATTACCATAAAGTGACCGGCGATTCTTTTGCAAGTTATTACACGGTACGAATCATCTCTGAAGATGGAACGACTCACACAGAGAAGATCTACGCTATCGATACCAACAAGAAAAAATAAAAAGAAGATCAGCGCCGCTCTTCAAGAGTGGCGCTGATCTTTGGTAAGCCGTGCGGATTATCAAGTTGGGAATCGAATGGACGGTAATTCGCGAGAAAATCTCTTGACACCACTAAAGGCCAGGGATATAATAGTCAGGCTGAAAGAAAACATGCGTCATTAGCTCAGCTGGATAGAGCGTCTGGCTACGGACCAGAAGGTCGGGGATTCGAATTCTCCATGGCGCACCAAAACCGTTCGGGTTTATCTAAACTCGGACGGTTTTTTTATTTGTGTTCGTATTATGTTGTCAGATGTTTAGAAGAAATAACATCTTTTTACAAAGGTCTGACACCCGGAAAGACGTACACTGTTTACGGCACGGCCATGGTGAAAGGAACCTGTGCTGAGTTATATCAGAACGGGATCCCGATCACAGGCATGACAGAGTTTATTCCAACTGCAGTAAACGGTACGGTTGAAGTAACCTTTGTGGTGGACACTTATCAGCTGCAGGGTATGGAGATCATGTGTTTGAGAGACTGTTTGCAGGATCTGTAACTGGTAGTACGCTTGAATCTGATGTTCCGGTTGCAGTACATGAAGACATCAATGATAAAGATCAGACGATCAAGGTACCGGTAATTCCGTTTAACCCACCTCATACCGGTGTGGAAGATCATATGGGTCTGATGGTAACTGCAATGCTAACATCTGGCGCAGGAATAGCTTGAATCCTCAGGAAGAAAAAGAGGCTCTGAACGACTGACGAAGGGGAGAAATTCAAGTTCCTCCCTAATCTTGATATAAGGCTTTTGAAAAAATGCGACTTTATCTTTACTATAGACATATATATAATGGGAAAGACAAAATTAAGGAGAACCTCAAATGAAAAGGTATATTTCATTATTGTTGGCGGTTATTCTAATCATGACGCTGACCGCTTGCGGATCATATGCAAATAATAATCCTGATGCAACACCGAATACAGATACAGATGCAAATACAAGCTCAGGGTCAGTAGAATCTGCTGTATTGGAACCAGAAAGCAATGATGACGATTCTCTGACAGGAGAGTACAGGTGTATCTCAGGTTATATGATACAGGCTGGAGAAGAATATGATATAACTGATACGCTCGAGCAGGGATGGGCTGACAAAAGCTATTATTTGTACCTCATCATCGAGCCCAATAATGGCTATTATGATTTCGTTTCAGTTACTGTGAAGGACGGAGTGGAGAGCCGGAGTGATAGTTTTTTGGATCCTCAGACATTAATAGTTCATCATGACCATTTGTTCAGTGACCCAGGTTATCCTATAGAGATAGGAGATGACGGGAGCATCACTATCAGTGATAAAACATATGGAATGGTATATGTTAAAACTGATGAGATCCCCAGCTGAAGTACAAATTTTAAACAATACTAAAGGCAGCTTCGGCTGTCTTTTTCTTTCACAGGAATAGGAAGAGACACGGATTCGATAGTAATGGGGAGGGAGGTTATCTTCTTCCTTCTCAGGCAATCATGATAAAATGGTCTCAGTGACAAATCGGCATTAGTGGAGTAGAACATGGATAAAAAAAGGGCTTTGTCTGGCGCTATAACATTTATAACCCTGATGGGAATCGTAAGTCTGTTTTCGGACATGACTCATGAAGGCGCCAGAAGCATATTGGGCGAATATCTGAACCTCGCAGGGGCATCCGCTGCAACCATCGGATTTGTGT
>Ga0256404_1009397_pt1 | contig 14051 bp, 12 predicted proteins | sample RumenRJG_01DNA_FD_185990 | JGI IMG/M metagenome (GOLD analysis project Ga0256404, IMG submission 185990) | Bovine rumen microbial communities from Lethbridge, Alberta, Canada - RJG_01 | ecosystem: Host-associated > Mammals > Digestive system > Stomach > Rumen | place: Canada: Alberta | collected...
TAGCCTGTGCAGTACCTCTAAAGCCAAATGCCTCTTTAGCTTTATTCCACAATCTGGCAACCGAAACCTTAAATCTAGGCCAAAGACCTTCTTTTTTATCTTCCATAGCTGCGAGAAAACGAGTACTGTAATAACTGTACTTATCGCCACGAGGACTCATAGATTCGCAAGCTGGAAATTGTATACTACAAATTTTATCTAATTCGCCGTGACGGTTATACAGCGATACAAAAGTACGATCAATACCATATTTACTAACATGATCGTACAGTTCAAACATACGGCTAAGCAGCTGTAACTCTATCTCAGAATCTTTAGCCGCTTCAGTTCTATCAACTAAATCAGTTAATCGCATATAAAGTATCTCCGGTAAATTACTATAGCATGTAAAAAAAAAATAGGATCTAGCCGAATTTGGCTAGATCCCACTTCACAATGCAGTTATATCCTAACAACTAGATGATCGTCATACGTTTAAGCACGTTAACCATCGGAAGACGTACGCCTTCTGCATTAGTCTTGGCCTTAAGAATCTCAAGTGTTTTAGATACGCTTACACCGTGCTGAGCATCTCTGTCGGCATAGTAGAATACGTCATCACCCTTGAGAATAACGCGAGCATAAAATCCACGATGACCCTCAGAAGTACCGTGAGATATCAGAACACCGTTCTTTACCTTAGCTGGCGTATAAAGCGCACCCGAGATAAATACTCTGACCACATCATCATGCCCTTCCGGAATATCAATGGTGGTTACCAGGATAGCATTGCCTGCTCTGTTAAACTTACTAAGTGTATCGGAAAGATACTTACCCGCAGCTTCATAAGCCTCAGGAAGAGTATCAAACTTCTGCAGTGTAGCACGATATTCAGAATCAGCTATCGCATTCCAATAATCATTACTATCGAACTTAGTCGGACTATAGTCATTTACATAAGCTGGCTTATTTGACAGCTCAGTGGTAGCTTGCGTATATGCTGCTTTAACGAATGACGCATCAGCAGTAATCAATTTACGCTCAGCTTCAGTAGCAGCATCAGTAAAATCAGGAGCATCGTCACCACCAATGTAAGCTACCAGCTGAGCGCCGATATCTGCACGTTCATTCTTATCGCCACGAAGTATATCAGTTACACGATATACTAGAGTGTGATCAGCAGTAGGGTTGCTGTAGCAAACGATAATGTATGAACCAGAGGTAACGGGTACTAACGCATGCCTACCATTGTAAATATGCCTGTCGTGATAAACTACAATAGCCTGAGGTTTACTTCCGTCAGAGTTAGCAACGATAAGTGCAGTGCCGGTACCAAATCGCATACCGCCTTCTTCCCAAAGACTAACACCGGTTCTGCTATGCGACATCATCCCTGAGAATACCACACGATCCTTTAACGCATTCTTAAGATTACCACTCTTAACTGCCTTATCAAGAGCCGCACAAATATCAGTCAATGCTCCGGCTGATACATCCATAATGCGCATTCTCGAATCAGAATCTTCATCAAGCCTGCCGCAGATGACACGACCCTTTGATTTCTGAACAGAAAGTTTATCACTAGCTGCTGGCTTAACTTCAACAGGTGCAGCCTCAGGTGCTTTCTCTGGCTCAGCAGGTTTCTCCTCAGAAGTCTCGATAGCCGCATTAAGTGCATCTACAACTACAGGATCAACTTCTTCGGGAGTAGGAACTGCTCCCTCAACAGTTTCGGCAGCTGGTTCATCAGCAGGCTTAACCTCAGCAGCTACTGGTGCTGCTGATACTTCCGGAGCAGCAGATGTCTCAACGAATCCCTCGGGTGCAGGAATATCGCTATTGATAATGTTCTTGTTCTCAGCAGCAGCCCGTGCTTCCTTAATTTTGTTCTTGAATTCCTCAAGAGTTAATTGATCGCCCATTGTTTACCTCTTTTATTACCCTAATAACGTCAGTAGATATACGACATTTCTCAAACGAATGAATCGTTTGAATATTTGTTAAAAATGTATTTTCTCTACGCAAATGATACCACAGTGGAATAGTATCTGTTGGCTCGTAAGCGTTACTATCATCCTTATAATCATTCTCCGGAAGAGAATAACATTTTAATGTAGATTTCCTAAAAGCGTTGAAATCCTTATTTGCAAGTTTAACAGGAATAACCGGCTTATAAAGATTACGATATTTAAGATCCTCAAAACGATTAGAAGCTAAGCCACTCATTTTAACTACACCTCTGAACGATGGGAACGATGGGCAGTGGTTAACTTCCCAGTAATTAAAACAAGCTGGCAGTTTAGCATAAAACTGTTTTACTTGCTCAACAAGAGTAGGGCCTTCGTATGTAATCTGAGTAAACTGACCAAAAAGCATATCGGTTATAATAACTCTGCCTAGATTACAGTTAAGCTCTATTACCTTACTCCAGGCCTCATCTTCATCACGTAACCAAATAGTTTGCTCATCGCAAATGTATTTTTCCATATTCTTTCCAAATTAGGTTAACACAACCAAAATAGTAATATATATCTGTAAACCTATTCAACAATAAACTGCTTAAGCTGTATTATATAAAAATATGCATATGTAAAAAAGCACCTGCCAGGTATCTACCCGGCAGGCGCAACAACAACACATTAGGAGATATTACCAGGTTCTGCAAACCGAAGCTGCATACCTGAATGGCGTTTGAGTTATTATTTTAATTTTATCACAGGTTATACTGCTTACATAAGCGGACGGAGCATTATCGATATCTTCTTCTACTCCAGACGGCTGATAATTGTAAACAGTTACTATAACATCGGTAGTAAAGAACGGATTAGGAATAGTATATTCTTCGCCAATATCTGCTAATTCAAGATCATTGATAGGAATGACACAGGATTTGCCTAAGTAAAGATTATGTACATTCCAGCCAGTATCTTTATCCTTAACAGCAGTACCTATGCACATTCTGGTTACTTTATCGTTACCGCGATACATAGTGTTCTGAGCTATAGAGTAAAAATGTTCACTTACAAACCAGTCTACTCTATTCAGAGATATAACCTTAGTATCGTTAGAAGTTAAAGTAAGGTAAATCTTCTTAACTCGAACACCTGTATCGAACTTAGCAGTATAGACGATATCGTCAGCTTCAGCAGAACAGAACGGATAATACGAATCTACTGAATCGTACACCATAGTGATTGCTTTATTGGACTTATCCGTACCTTCGATAGTTAATGCCCAAGTACTAGGGATATTGCCTAAGTCTTCTTTCTTCCAAGTTAAGGTATAACCCATCAATAAAACATTATCACTGGCGAATGATTGAGTTATAATAACTTGCCCGCTTTCCGACTGCTCCGACTTCCAGCTAGTTTCGGTAGTATCATAGATAATTTTGAGTGCACTATCTGTAGCAGAAGTACCGCTCTCTATAGAGAGAACTCCGAACGCAGGATTATTGTACGATTCGTGACCGTTAACGATTGTTTTAGCTACGTCTATGTAATTATCCTGCAGTGCAGTAACGCCCTTACGGGTATTAGCTATCTCTACCGGTATATAAGACGAGGTTATTGATAAATCATAATCGCCATTAGCATCAGGAGATGCCTGTGCAAACAAATACAGCGGAATATTATTAACCTGTACGGGAGGAGTTATCCTAACGGTATTCTTCACCGATTCTCTGGTTAAAGTACGGTTAGAACCATCCTCAGGCATACAGAGCGAAAACTCTTTACTGGTAAGACCAATATCAGTTAAATCTAGATCGCTGTAAATAAACTCAATACTTATTGCTACATTATCATCACTGCCATCTTTAGCTAAAAGAATAAACGATAATGAATCTGTAGTTACCGGATCATCGAAATATAATTCACAAGTATTCAGTAAGCCAGAAGCTACGTAATTTGTAGGGTTGGTTACGCGGTGAACAAAAGTAGTATTACCAGAAATAACACGCCAGTCTGTTACTTTAGCTGTTCCTTTACAGATAAGTTTATATCCGGAAATAACTCGTTCAGTATGGAATTGAATTCTAACGGTAGTTCCCGAACCAGTAGTACCCCAAGGAATAATGCAATACTCATCCTTAGCGAATACCTTAGGTATCTCAGGCAAAAGCTCCTTACGGTTAGTGGTTACGATACCGTTATCTACATCGTAAGTGTGCTTACTATTATGTTGTACAGTAGAAGGCAGTAATAAAGTACCCGGAGCTGATATATTAACTTCCGAACATCTAGGAGGAACTAGTCCAGTGGGGCCGTTAGAGATAACATTAGGCGGAATTATCTTTAAGAGTTTAAGGCGGCTCTCTATCGATGCCTTAACTAGAGTAGAAGCATCGTCTTTAGAAAGATATTCGCTATGAGTGTGATTAACCTTAGCGTAGTTACTCATACGGTTATCGACTTCTAGCTGGAAGTCGGTATGCGTAATATAATCAGGGTGAGTATGCTGTGCTGCTGCAGCACCGATATTATCCCAGCTTATATGGTGGGGATTGATGGCTTCTTCGTGCGCTCTAAGCTCAGCTAAATAACGAGTAGTTAATGCGCTGAATTGTGCTAAAAACTGATCCTGGGCATGACTATACTCCTCTCTAGTAATAAAATTATCAGAAGTAATAGTAGCAAGCTTTTTGATTTTATCTACCAGATAATAATAAAATCTATCGGTTAAATAATAAAAGCCAAAAGAGTTAATACGAATAGCTTCGTTACTGGAAATATTACAGCCAACTAGCTCTACTTTATCGGTAGCTACATCGTTTATCTTTAATTCGCAAATATATTGCTTAGCTTCATCAAGCTTATTAACGAATTCACCATTGAGTCTTAATTCTAGATAACCCGATTGAATAGCACCAACATCGATAAAGCAATAATAGTAACCGTTATCAGAGAATACAGAATTAGCAATACCCAGCGAATTATCGCTAGAAGTTGGTCCTTTGCAATAGGCATAGTTATCCTGTAATATCCAATCTTTAATTACCCAATCGGATTCATCAGAAAAATAGTTGTCAACTAGTGACATTGAAATTACAGATAAATCCTGAAATAAATCTCCTTCCGGATCTACTGCTTTAAGAGCACGGTTGATATTATACAGTTCTTTATCCAGAGCTGATCTGGATATAAGTGCATCTGCTTTAGTAGGGTTAACACTCTCGATACTGTTAACGGTTGTTCCATTAAGAGTAATCGAATCAGTAACTAAAGCAGGTGTTGAAGTATTGTTACCATTTAGGCTGCTTATACGGCTCATGGATAAATATCCCCCTGTTAGTTAAGTCTCAAATCATACCATCGCTTAAAAAATAAAAGCTATAAACAAAAAAACAGAGCCAGCGCAAGCTAGCTCTGCTTATAATTGATAGAGAAAGGCTAATTACAGCAGCTTGCCAATAGCAGCTTCACCGTAATAACCTTCAAGAACATCGCGGACGTTAGTGAGGTCTTCGAGTTCTTCTGCAGTGGCCTTCTTAGGTTCTGCAGCAACCTCTTTGCGTTCCTGAAGGAATGCGTGAAACGCCTCACGCATCCAGAACGCTTCTTCGATAGGCTCGTCATTAGCATGCTCCCAAAGAGCACACTGTACACAGAAATAAGCTTTCATAAGCTATCTCCTAATCTATTTACAGATATATCCTAGATTGTATGCACCACAATCCACCACTGTAATATATACTCGTATATTGAATGAAAAAAAAATAAACCCAGACGCATACGCGTCCGGGTCTTAAACGTGAATTTAGCAAATTACCCGTAATTAAACGTACAGTTCATTCCATCATAAGTTATATCAGTAAACTTATTACGAAGATAAGTAACTTTCATGCCAGACAGATGAAATTCATGGTCAACTAAAACAGTTGCACCAAATTCCTGCTGCGCAACTTTAGCTGCTACAGCCAAATCATTAGTGTTAACTGTTTTACCTGATGGTTTCCAAATTCTATCAGCTAATTCACAGATATCAAATCTTCCCAAGCTTCTGCAGAAAACCTGCAGAGATCCATTGGGATACTTAAACACAACGCGCCAAGCACGCTTTACTCTATACTCTACTGTTTTCTTACCCATAAATCAGTTTTCCATCTCAAATAAGATCATGTTCATGCGGTATCTCTACCAGGAGCATATCAAGAATAAAGTAAAACAGCATGAAAGCAATAGGTTGAAAAATTAACGTAACAACCTTACCCATGGCGTCCTGGTCGCACAACACATCCCAGTAAAAATAGTCGTAAACACTGAAACAATAGACTAAAAAGAGGAAAATACAAAATCTAATAAACCATCCTAATTTACTCATCGCTACTCTCCTTAGTAACTTTATTCAAAATACGCTGCGCCTTATCACGGCGCTTCGTATACAACCCTTCCTTTGCTACGGCTTCTCCTGTTCTACGCCTATATTCCCAATAGGCCTTATAAACTGATACAGCCTCCTTATTAAGGCTCTCAACGATAGCGTTGTCATTCTCACTGTCGATGTTGGAATTGATAGCTTTTGCTATCTCCAACTCTGAATGTGCATCGTTAGCGTACAGCCATGCTGCTGCCTTGCACATCGATATCTGCTGATCAGCTTCTTCAATAATTGCATGAAGCTGCTCAGCTAATTTTTGTTTATTCATGTTCAACTCCTATTAACCTAATCTTAAGTATAATATATAAATATATTTATATTCAAAAATAAAGGATATACCGCTTAGCGGTATATCCCTGTACATCAACCAAATGAAGTAGGCGTTGCTGAAGTTACGTTCGCATCATCATCGTCATATCCAGCTGCATAGATGTTATCAGTACTCATATCCTTGCCGCCAATATCATCAAGGATACCTAACGGACCATCAAACATATATGCAAAATACTTATCCTTCTCAGGAGTAGTATCATCGTAGCGATGCTTATCCAACTTCCATGTCATCCATGCTCTGCCGTGAGCATCGATCTCTTTATTCTGATACAGTACGATATCGACTTCACGCTGAGGGTCAGTACTATCGCTAAGCATGTCAAGAGTAAACTTCTTAACAGCTCCTATCGGGTTAGCTCTAACCACTTCGGCTGCTCTACGATTCAGCTGATGCGCTGTAATGAAACAGCAATTATTATACTTCAGGAAGTTGCAAATACGGTTATACAGAGTACGTACCGCTAGATCACGGCTATCTGTATCTTCCTTCTTCATCAAGTTAACGTAGTCGATAATAACTACCATTGGCGTATAACCAGCCTGTGCATATGCATTAAAATCTGCTTCAAGCTCGGCAGGACCAAATTCCGATCCAAGTTTACGTTTAATGACTAACTTCCAGCCATTGCGATGGAACTGCTCGTGTATATAAGCGGTCATTTCTTCCAGACTTATATCTCTGGGCGGCTCTACACGCTTATCGCTCATCCACATCTCACGAAACAGTTGTCTTAAGTTTTGTGGGGTTTCATTCTCCAATGAATAGAACAAACAGGTTGGATTATGGAATTCACTTGATACCGTATTTAACGTAACGATCCAGCGCGCCATTTTAAGCAGTGTTAAACTTTTACCGTTGAATGGTAAGGTATTGACTACCAATGATTCACCCAGACGTAAACCTTTACCGCCTAATGCACGATTTAGCCCTTGTAAACCTAAAGTGAAAACATTCTTGACATTAGTTATCGAGTATACACTAAAACCTTTACTGATAGCTTCAGTATCAGAAAAATCAACATCATGAATAGTTGTATCACCTTCATTAGTCCGCAGCAGCATACTGTTCTTATTACCGCTGACTATATCGGTACAAATATCGTTGATGTCCTGAATAAGCTTAAGCTTAGAGTCATTATCTTTATGCGCTGTGTTTAATTTAGCAAATAATTTACGTACTTGTTTATCACAGCGATTGATATCCAAAGCTGCAGATAATTCGGTATGATAGTTCTCTATCATTTCCTGAGTAAGTGAACTCTCTAGAAAAATTCTCCGAAGAGTACTGTACAGCTCAGGATCTTTCATTACTAAATCGTTTGACTTAAACTTAAGTAGAAACGATTCCATTTGTCCTTTATTGGTATCGTCTATATTACTCGACAATACCTGCCGAATGAGATCAACGTACAACTCAATGTACTGCCCATTCGCATAACTGGCATTAGCAGACTCTTTATCATACTGCTCAAGAAGTGATCTAACGAGGCTAACACTAACACTATCTTTAGCATGTATAATCAGTATAAGTGAGTCTACAAATAGCTCTGTATCCAGACCTAACACCTTTAACTCCCTTTAATCCGTTTATTGCTGACTGCATTATATAGAATTTGTATTTTTTTCCGAACGTAATAGGAGATCTCCATGTCGAACATGCTGACCAACGTTATGATAGTATCGGAAGATACCGATAGCCCTAATCAGGCACCTGGAAGATTCATATTGAGCGGATTGCACCTATTCGATCAGATGAAAGTGGTACTGGAGCAGAGCATCTATCTGTACTATCTAAAATTATGCAGCTGCACCACCACCTGTTCTGATTTTCGGAACAGCGTAATTAAGATGCGAATGTCGATACCTAACAGTATTCACACTAGCGATATTTCCATTGATCACTTATATGAGTCTGGTATCGGATTTATCGATCATCTGTTACATAAAGATGTCAAAACATTACTCTCAGTTAACCCTGCATCTGAGTTATATCGCATCTTTTTACAGAAGAATCGTACTACTTACTACAACAGTCTGTATACTGCTACCATGACTAAAGCACTCCTCGACGAGTTCCTGGCTGTATTCGTAGGATACTACGATGCTGAGTCATACCCTGAAGGGATGCTGCGTAATGCACCTATTTATCGGCCTTCGCTAACGCTATGTGATTTCCGTAACAGTCAGAACGAAAAACGTTCTTATCAGGTAGCGATGACCCTTAGTCCCATCGTTACTCTCGGCTTCGATTTCAACGAAGCCAGGAACGCTAAGGATCTGCCGTCTTTTATTGGCTGTTTCAATCTTATCAACTATACAGTTGATGAAATTATCGGACTTTATGCCAGCTTTAGCATAGACCATGATAAATATGTTATAGCAAATTCTACAGGTAACATAGACGTTGCCATAGCAGATATCTGCTTCGATATGGTTACTGGAAGTTCATATGTGTCACCGTCTCCGTCAGGGTCGGAGCGTATAGTTGACTTAGCTAGCTTCAAGGCTTCCCTATTTAATCAAATTAAATCGGGTAAATTACAGTCTCCGAAGGATAGCAAACTTTTCGGCGATCTATTATCCAGACTAGGTGAAAACTGCGATCTGGTTAATTACTTCGTCAAGGATATTAATCATATCTCAGCGCAAGAAGCTTTTGCATTCAGAAAAAGTATGCTTGCAAGTATAATCAAGGATAGATTTGTTGTTAGTATGGAAGCAGATGATGAAACTGCCCCTGCTGATGATACTGCTAATACAGGTGATGACGCAAGTGGCACCGACGGTACTGATACTACTGACGATGCAGCTGACACTGGAGATGCAAGCCCCGATTTAGGTGGTACTGATGAATTAGCTGGTGGAACTAGCGATCCCGATGATACTGAGGATAAACCAGAAAAGGTTAAGCCTCAAATCGATCCGGACAAAATGCTGCTCGAACTATCTAATCCACAGTCGGAGCCGATGACAGACTACGTTTACAGAGAGATAGTAGCACAGCGTATTTCTAATCTTATTAAGCAGCCTCCTCGTAATGCGAGACCTAATGATATCGTTATGCTTAAGAGATGGAAGTCACGCTGGCTGTATCTGGCTAGTATAGCTTGCCTCAGAGATTTCCTGACCAGAGTATCCTTAAGATTATCTAACTAATATTTCGGTAAATTGAATTCATTAACCCAAATATAGGATTTAACTATTATGTCGACTAATAATGACTCAAAGACCATTTATGAAGGTTACAGTGACACGCTGTCCAACGTATTTGGACACGCTCCACAGAAGACTCAGTTTGGTGCTGTAGCTGATGCTGTTATTACCGCTACTGAGGACTTCCTCGCTGATAATGCCATCGTTAATACTGTACGTTACAATGTACATGATCCCAAGGTAGTTTGCTCCATGGAGTCACTCTCCGATAGCAACTGGGAAGTTAGCAGCCATGCTTCTATCAAGGATCTCCTTGATCGTGCTTGCATTCCTCAGGAGCAACAGTATGAGGCTGCACAGGCCGTAGCTTGCTTACTTGCTCGTTGGAAGTCCTGCAACGGCGATAACGCCCTATTCCTTACTCAGCACTTCTCTCATGGTGGTAAGGAAGTTAGTCAGGAGGCTATTCAGAGGTCTAATAACCTCGTATTTGCGCCGTCTCTGTTCGGTGATATTTCTTCTATCGGCGCTACTCCTAGTACCGAGGCCTTCGGTGCTAACATCGATAAGGTTATCCCTGATGTAAGGACTACTCTTGCAGTAACCCTTCTTCAGTTCCACAGAGGACTTCTTGATCGTGTTATTCACAGGCGTTCTTCTGGTTCTCCGTACGTTCACTTCACTGTACCGTACGCTGAGATCTACGATATGCTCAAGTCCTATGATGACGATCACAAGGTTCGTAACGACGGTGACCATCGTCAGACCTTCCTGAGCCTCTACAACAACCCGGCTCCGGTAACTAACGAGCTTCAGCTTATCGTTCCTCTTGTAGCTAACGATACTGACGGTGTTCTACTTGCAGATGGCGTTATCAAGACCAACGTTAGTGCTAACCTGTTCGATCTCTCTGTCCTTAAGGATCAGATCGGCAAGGATCACTACAACTACACCGACCTTGTATCTGAGAACGTAAGGCTTCTGTCTCTCATTGCTAACGTTACCGATGGAACCAACACCGAGACCATCGAGATTCCTGTCAGCAAGCTCAACGATGCTCGTCTGAACATGCTCCCTAATACCAACGATTCTGGTAACCGTGGTACTTTCATTGAGCACGATATCGCTATTAAGAAGACTCAGAAGACTGCTGATGGTCATGACTCTGTTATCTTCGCAGGACTCACTGATACTGACTACATCAGGGCTCGTATCGCATTCACCGCTCAGATCAACCTTAAGTACTCTGATGTTCAGGGCTATGGATTCATCACTTTCCAGGCTTACAACATCAATGGAACTGCAGTAGATGCTAACGTAGCTACTCTTGCTTCCAACCTTAAGATGGATATCGTTGGTTACACCATCGATGCTAGGTACTCTGAGGAGAACCTTCGCAAGTCTAACCTCGCTATCAACTCTCACATCAGGACCTTCGACTTCGAGATCAGCAACGGCCGTAACATCATGGTCGACTACGCTCTCGATGAGCAGGCTCCTAACTACCTGATGAGTCTGGTAACTGAGGCTATCTCTCTTGGTCAGGACCACCGTGGTATCGACGTTATCGTCAACACTCTGATGCACGTTTATAACGTCACCAACGAGGAGAATGAGGATCCTCAGCTCCGTTCCCGTCTGGATAAGATCGGATTCCAGTATCCTGCTGGACAGCTGGTACAGCCTGCCGTCTACATCAATGTCATCGATCTGACTCAGGTTGATAACATTCGTTCTGGCGACTTCCTCGGCGATTTAAGGTCCTTCGTAGAGCTGTTCTTCATGCATCACTTTGCTCTTCTGTATGCGAACACCTTCTACAAGCATGCTCTGAATGCAGGTGAGGCTCCGCTCTTCAAGGTATTCACTTCCCCGATCATCCTTGAGCTCTGCTTCAGTATTCCTCACTATCACAACCATCTCAACAAGACTGAGCCGGTTGACGGTTCTACTGTTGAGTATCGTCGTGTACTGCCTGATGGAACTATCCTTGATTGCGTAACTTCTACCTTCAACTATCTGAGGGATAAGATTGTATGCATTCCTTATCGTGCTGATGATCCTGAGTCCGTACTCAACTTCGGTAGTAACTGGGATTATGGTACCTACGTAGCTAACTACACTCCGCAGATGAGCAACGCTGTTTGGAAGCGTATCTTCGCTAACTCCAGGACCATGGTTATTCCTACCAACCCGATCGGTATGTACTTCAGTGTCAAGGGTCTCGACAAGTTCATCGACATGTTCCAGACTGTTGGCTCCAAGGCTACCAAGCTTCCTCAGCCGTCCGATGTTATCATCCCGGCTTAATAGATAGATCTGGTAAGTTATAACTAACTGGTGCACCTGCGCTTAAGCGCAGGTGCACTTCTTAGCCTATATAAAAAAATAAAAAAGAAAGACCGCGATGATGCTACGGCCTTTCTTGATAATGTCAGAGAAACATGCGGAAGTTTAGAACTTCCAATCATTCATGATACTGTCGATAGCCTTCTGCCACTGGGCAGCGTCCTCCCTGATACTGCCTGGAGTCTTCTGCCGCTGGGCAGCGTCCTCTTTTTCACGATATTTCCTCTCCTCCTCCTGAGCAAGACGAAGATACTCGTTGATGAGACGGCCATAACGGTGGGCTGCCGCCCAGTCTCCTTTAGCCGCGGAGATGCGCCTGTCTGCGGACAGACGCACTACATCCAAACGATAAGATGATACCATTGCCATAATAGCTCCTTGTCCTTTCGGACTTTAATTAATGTTGGATTTCGGTTTTACCCTATTCTCCACCTGAATGATATATATATATGAAATTGACGAACATTTATACCTAAAAAAAATCGGGTCACGAAGACCCGACCAACTTCGATATTCCATTAATGGAATATCGAAGTGAAAATAGTCCAGAACAACTCAAGAGCCGCTGCTACGATTCCTAGAATAAATAAGCAAGCTGCTGCTGCTAGACAGACAGCTATCCCTGCAAATATTAAGCCAACCATCTTAACTCTCCTCTAGTTAAAAGAAAAGCGGCAACGATTACTCGTCACCGCCCATATCTAAGGAAGCTAATTAGACTTACTTAGTTACAGTCTTCTTGAACATAATAGCCTCCTTTGCAATCTCCCAAATCTCCTTAGCCTTTTCGGGAGCAGCCTTCTTCCAAGAGTCAATAAACTCTTCGTACTTCTTATAGTACTCGAGACACCTACCCTTGCTCTGCCAAAGCTTCTCGGCAGCCTTAATCCGCGCCCTAGTCTGGTCATCGGTGTACGGAATAATTTCGAGCGAGGTAGACAGATACTTCACTGCCTTTTCATCGGCAAACTCAAGCATGGCAAGATTGACCGCCATGTCGAGATACTTCCTGCCCTTAGCGGCAGTATCGGCTGCCAGCTTGATAAGATCCAACTCGCCAAGAAGTTCAGATTCTTCAAGAGAGCTGAGTTCGGTCTTATCCTTGGTCTTTTCCTCAGCGCATTTCTCATGCATCCTGTCGAGGTCACTGTCGAGCTTCTTGTCGAACTCTTTAAGGTAATCCTTCCAAGACTCCTCGACTCCCTTGGCCTGCTCCTCGGCATAGGTCTCGGACTCCTTGAGACCATCAACTACCTTCTTGCCGAAGGAGGTGATAGACTCAACCACCTTAGAGATCATTTCATCTCCCGAATCCTTAGTAGTGATAGTCTTCTCGGAGGCCTTCTTGCCGCAGTAATAAGCCGCAGCAAGCGCAACAGTCAGAACGAAACCAGTTACAAAATTCTTATTCATAATTTACCCCTTAGGCTGTAAAGCCTAACATATTAATACAAAACCTGAAGCTAACTACAACCTAGCTTCACCCTAATTATATATAATCGTATTTTTGATGAACTTTCTAAAATACCCTAAAATACCAGTACCTGTTTGGGTACTGGTATCGGTACTTATAAAAACTGTTTACTAGCTTCAGTTAATGTATGATTATCAAGTAATTTCTCATAAATAGAGTCTATATATGAACGATACAGACTATGTTTGTTGATATATCGCTTATCGCAAGTAGCCGCTGTTACTAAATTGTCAGCGTGAAGTATTCCACCATCTTTAAGATGGTAATATCTATTCCTTACATTCTTAGACTGAGGGTAAAACGACCATCCAAGTATCTGTATAACAGGTAACCAGATCACTTCCTTACTCTGAGTAGGTAAAGATACCCAAGGTAAATGCCAATA
>Ga0256404_1009399_pt1 | contig 14050 bp, 7 predicted proteins | sample RumenRJG_01DNA_FD_185990 | JGI IMG/M metagenome (GOLD analysis project Ga0256404, IMG submission 185990) | Bovine rumen microbial communities from Lethbridge, Alberta, Canada - RJG_01 | ecosystem: Host-associated > Mammals > Digestive system > Stomach > Rumen | place: Canada: Alberta | collected...
ATTCACGGGGACAACGTGGAAGTCATCGATGTCGCGCAGGCGGAAGTGCGCAAGATCGAGATCGTGGCTGCCGCGCAGGCGAAAGCCATTGCCATGAAGGAAGAGGAAACTGCGGCAGCAGAATCTTCTGAAGAGGAAACTGCAGCAGCTGAGGAAGCGGCAGAGGCAGAGGAAGCGGCAGAGGCAGAGGAATCCGCAGTGGCAGAGGAATCCGCAGAAGAAAAATCCACAGAAGAGGACTCCGCAGCGGAAGAGAACTCTGAAGCAGAGGAGGAAGCCGAGGAGAGCCCGATCCCCGCGGTGGACAGCGATGAAAAGGTGCATGTGATCGGCGTCCGGTTCAGGACTGCCGGCAAGATTTACTTTTTTGACCCGGGCGAGTGGGAAGTCAGGCACGGATGCCACGTCATCGTCGAGACCGCGCGCGGCATCGAGTACGGCACTGTGGTAGGCCTGCCCATGGATGTTAAGGCCAGCAAGGTGACCCAGCCTCTCAAGGAAGTCATCCGCATCGCGACATTAGAGGATAATGAGATCGAGCGCAACAACCGCGCCAGAGAGAAAGAGGCTTACCGCATCTGCCAGGAGAAGATCCTGGCTCATGGCCTCGATATGAAGCTGATCAACGCCGAGTACACTTTCGACAACAGTAAGGTGCTGTTCTACTTTACCGCGGACGGAAGGGTGGATTTCCGCGACCTGGTCAAGGACCTCGCCAGCGTTTTCCGCACAAGGATCGAGCTGCGCCAGATCGGCGTCCGCGACGAGACCAAGATCCTGGGCGGCTACGGTATCTGCGGCAGACCTCTTTGCTGCCACACATGGATGAGCGACTTCATCCCGGTCTCTATCAAGATGGCAAAAGAGCAAAATCTCTCGCTCAATCCCGGCAAGATCTCGGGCGTCTGCGGCCGTCTGATGTGCTGTCTCAAGAATGAGGCGGACACCTATGAAGAGCTGAACCGCACTCTTCCCAAAGTCGGCGACGAGGTGCAGGGCAGCGACGGCCTCAGCGGCCAGGTGGAGAGCGTCAATGTGCTCCGCCAGACAGTCCGCATCCTCGTGGAAGTGGACGACGAGAAAGAATTCCACGAATATCACGTGAGCGATCTGACCATCCTGCGCAGAAGGCGCAGAGGCGGAAATCGCACCCGCAAGGACAACGCGATGGACAGCAAGGAAGCTCAGGAACTCGAGAAACTTGAGAGCCAGGAGCGCCAGGAATCCCGCGGCGATAACAAGAACCGAGGCAGCAGGAACAATAAACCGAACCGGAACAAGAACCGCCGCAGACAGGAGAACAAGAGTGAATAATAATGCTGATGCCTTAGTGCACAGTGACGACAGGAGCCCGGAAGCGCAGTTAGTGCACCCGGGGGAGAAAGTCGACGACCTCCAGCGCAGCGGACTGAGGATCATTCAGGATCCGGCGAGATTCTGTTTTGGCATGGATGCGGTGCTTCTGACCGGATTCATCCAGGAAGGGATCGGCGGGCGCTCCATGGTGCGCGAGGATATGCTGGATCTGGGTACCGGCACGGGGATCATCCCGCTGCTGATGTCGGCGAAATCAGACCTGCGGACGCTGACAGGGCTGGAGATCCAGCCGGACAGCGCCGACATGGCGAGGAGGAGTGTGGAACTCAACGGGATATCGGACAGAGTCAGGATCCTGCAGGGAGATATCAGGGAGGCAGATACGCTTTTTGCGACTGCCTCTTTTGGCGTTGTGACATGCAACCCGCCCTATATGATCGGCGGGCACGGCCTCCAGAATCCGGACAGCCCCAAGGCGATCGCGAGACACGAGATCCTGTGCGATTTTGACGACGTGGCGAGAGCCGCGGAGAAGCTGCTCAAAACGAACGGTCACTTCTTCCTCGTGCACCGGCCCTTCCGGCTCGCCGAGATCATGACAACCCTTCGGGACCACGGCCTTGAGCCCAAGCGGATGCGCCTTGTCTACCCTTTCGTCGACAGGGAGCCCAACATGGTCCTTCTTGACTGCGTGCGCGGCGGCAGGCCCCGCCTGACAGTGGAGAAGCCGCTGATCGTCTACAAAGAGACCGGCAAGTACACGGATGAGATCTACGAGGTCTATGGCTACTAGAATACAGGAGCAAAACAGTGAAAGAGACGGATAAATCCCTATTCATGAACAACGAAGCGGAATCGGAAACCCGCAATAATGTGGAATCGGAAACCCGCACCTACGCGGAGCTGGACGCCCGCACCTACGCGGAGCCCGGAACCCTCTATCTCTGCGCCACGCCGATCGGCAACCTGGGCGATATAACGGAGCGTGTTCTGCGCACCCTGGAGTCGGTGGACCTGATCGCGGCGGAAGATACCCGCAACACACTGCGGCTGCTCAATCACTTCGGGATCAAAAAGCCGCTCACCAGTTATCACGAGTATAATAAGTACACAAAGGCCGAAGAACTTATCACCAAACTGCATCGAGGCGCCAGCATAGCGGTCGTGACGGACGCAGGAACGCCCGCCATTTCCGATCCGGGCGAAGTGATCGCAGCCATGTGCCTCGAGCAGGGGATCAGGGTGACTTCACTGCCCGGCGCCTGCGCTTTGATCACAGCGCTGACCATGTCCGGAATGCCTGCCAGAAGGTTCTGTTTTGAAGGATTTCTGCCGGCGGACAAGAAGGAGAGGCGCTATATTTTGGCACAGCTGCAGAGAGAGGAGCGCACGACGATCCTCTACGAGGCGCCCCATCATCTGCGGGGAACGCTGCAGGAACTGTATGATAACCTCGGGGACCGCCGGATCACCCTGTGCCGCGAGCTGACCAAGAAGTTCGAGGAGGCTCTGCCCATGACGCTGGCTTCCGCGATCGAGTATTACGGGGGGAATGAGCCGCGGGGCGAGTATGTCCTGGTGCTTGCCGGGGCGGACCGGGCTGCGCTGGAGGAGGAAAAGCGCAGGAATTTCGAGGAAATGACCCTGGAGGAGCATATGGCCCTGTACACGGATCAGGGGCTGAGCCGCAAGGACGCGATGAAGAAAGTCGCGGCGGACAGAGGAGTGTCTAAACGGGACATTTACAGAGAACTTATGGATCAATGAGTGCGAAAAAGTGCATGTCCGAGTCCAAAAAAGACGAAAAGCGGTGAACATTCTTTGAACTCAATTGACATATTTTACAGAAGTGTTACATTTAATTTAGAAAAATAGGCTTACTATTGTTATCAGGAGACAGTCCGATAATGCTTAATGGAACAGAGATTCCGGCTACCGCAGATCTTGAGGCAGCGGTCAGACACAACAGATACGTGCAAAGATTCAGGGCGACAGTGAGGAGTACATTCCTGTCGCTGGTTGTTGTGGCGGCGGCAGCTGTTCTGGTGGCAGTTCTCCTGCTTCCGATCCTCAGGATCTACGGGAAATCGATGAGAGGAACGCTTGACAGCGGAGACATCGTGGTCTCGGTCAAGACTTCCAATATGAAAACGGGTGACATTATCGCCTTTTATTACAACAACAACATCCTGGTCAAGAGGATGATCGCGAATCCGGGAGACATGGTGGACATCGACCAGGAAGGAAACGTTTACGTAAACGACGTGAAACTGGACGAGCCATATCTGGACGATAAGGCTTACGGCGAGACGAACATTGAGCTGCCTTATCAGGTCCCGGAGGGAAAGGTCTTCGTGATGGGAGACAACCGGTCGGCTTCCATTGACTCGCGCAATACGTCGATCGGATGTGTATCAGAGGAACAGATAGTGGGCAAAATAGTGTTCAGGGTATGGCCCCTGGCACAGATCGGATCCATTCATTAGGAGCGGCGGAAGAGTATTAACAGTTAAGATAAGACACAAGCAGTCAAGGCATGCAACCAGAGGCAACTCATGAACTTTATCGATAAAATGGTCGAAAAATTCATAGAGATTCACAGAAGAATGAGGCGCTGGAGACGCGTCTTATTCGTGCTGTCCGCGGTTACGGTATTTGCGGTGACCTACGCCCTGATCCTGCCTGCCATTACTATGGACCGCGATACGGCGGAGGAACAGCCGGGTATCGAAGCGGCCGCAGCGAATCTTCCTGATGTCAGCGGCGATGAGAATGACGGCGGAGAAACCGCCGGTCCGGATGAATCAGGGGAGAGCCCGGATGACGCGTCCGATGAAGGCGGCCTGACAGACGGCGGAGACGCCGGACAAACAGATGGCAGCCGGACAGATGACGGAGACACAGGAAGCACAGATGCCGCAAGCGAGAGCCGGTCAGAAGGCTCGGATTCCGGCCGGGAAGAAGGCACGGATACCGCCGCAGCGGACGGGGATGCTTCTCAGACGGGCTCCACAACAGCTCCCGAAAGCGAGACTGCGGCAGACATCGAGCTGATCACAGAGGATACCAAGCTTGTTTTTGAAGGCAAGGACTATTATGTCTACGCCGAATTCGGAGCGCCCGCCAGACTGCCTGTGGGCGTGGTTCTTGATGTCAGGGAGATCACGGAAGAGAAATATCCTGAAGAGTACGAAGAATACTACAAACAGGCCCTGACCAAGATGCAGGACGAATACGATGAGAATACGAAGCTGTCTTTTGCCAGGTTCTACGACATCGCATTCAAATATGAAGACAAAGAGATCGAGCCCGCCGGCGAGGTGAAGGTTCGAATTGAATATAAGAAAGCGCTTGAGATCCCCAAAGAGACGACTGTGGACGCGATCCACTTCGAGGATGTGGGGGACCAGGAGGAGAAAAAGCCGGAGGAGATGGACGCCAAGGCCCTCGAGACCGAGATCGAGACCAAAGAAACCAAGGCCCGGGAGAACGAAATTGAGGCCGTCGAGTTCAAGTCGGAGCAGTTTTCTGTCTACGGTATCGTGGGAACAGAATCGATCACGACGACGATCCTGACCGCGGACGGCAGCACATATGAGATCACGGTGACTTTTGACCCCGAAGCAGGGGTGGGAAGCGATGCAAGTCTGCAGGTAAGAGAGCTGACACAGGAGGATGGAGAGTACGATTCCCTTGTGGAGCAGACCGCCTCCATGATAGACAGCGCCAGGAGTGACCTGAGCTATATCAAACTGCTGGATATCGGAATCGTTGACGAAAATGGTCAAAAAATCGTGCCCGGCAGTCCTGTTGACGTACAGATCAAACTTCTCGATCGGGAAGAACTGGGAGAGAATACGAAGATCGTGCACTTTGCAGAGGACGCAAAAGGGAACGTGACAGAGCCGGAAGTTCTGGACGGAACCATAGAGGGAGACACAGTCAGCTTTGAGACGACAGGCTTCTCGGCCTATGCGATCGTGGACGGACCGAGGCCGGTTCCGATGGGATGGCACAAAATAGGATCCATTGAGGAACTGATCGAGCGAGGCAGAAACGGACTCTACATCGGTCATACCAGCGGATACTATTTCCGCAATACTATTGATCCCAAAGACAACCGGCGCGGTATTACAAAGACAACTCCGGCGCAGGGTTCTCCCCCTCCCGAGGCTGTAAAATACTACTTTGAGCAGGTGGAGGGAAGCAGCGATAAGGTATACGCATACTGTTATGCCGATGACGGTGTTACCAGGCAGTATGTCTACAATAATAACAACAATAGCCTCTACTTTACTGATGAGGAACACAAGACTGCTTTTACAGTCTCGCTTAACGGCAGCGGATTCCAGTTTAACAACGGCGCATGGTACTGGAATATGCAGGGCGGAACCAAGGGAAGCAGATTCTGTTCCTGGAACAGCGCAGGCGACGCCAACAATTACATGAATCTCTGGTACAGCTCGGATATCCCGGAGGATCCCTATGATCTCCATGGAACCAGCTATGGTCTGATGAACTGGAACGGAGGCGTCGCGGGAAAAGCGCTCATGGGAAGCGAAACAGGCAGTAACCTGGTCGCCAAATCCCTCACGACGATGAGCACGACAAACGACAAGAAGCACTTGTTTGTTCCCAATGACAGTGAGATCTCCATGTGGACCTTCCAATGGGCTGAAGAGGATAAATACTATCTGACCACAGTCGTGGATGGCAGCACGAAGTATCTGCGGATGGACGGAGACGGGCTTTCCCTTGTGTCGGAGCCGGATGAGAGCTGCAAGATCCAGGTCGTGCCCGGCACCGGTACGAGACTCGGCCAGCTTTGCCTGAAATCCGGAAGTACGACTCTGACCTACAGCGGATCGATCGAGGAAGGTTTTACGGTGAACGGCAGTGCGGGCAGTGAATGGCTGTACCTTGTCGATCTGTCCGAACTCACGTCAGAGTATTTCATGACTTATACCGCTGAAAAGGTCAGTGTTTCAGACCCGGCGGTCACAACCGGCTCCAAGGTCCTCGTTTACACGAGAGCCTGGAATGAGGAGACCCTCACCTACGACTACTATGCGATCAGCTCAGACGGCAAAGTCGTGCCGGTCTACGACACCGGCGATACGATCGAGTGGGTAAGCGGCCAGATCAATACTTTGCTGTGGAATTTCGTGGAGTACAACTGGGAAGGGACGGATCAACCGAACTTCTACTATGAACTGTACAACCAGTACTCGGAGAAGTATCTCGCGCCCCAGATCACGGACGGCCAGATCCTGTCAGATAATACGATCGGTATCAACCTTAACGGAAGAAAGAACGGTAAATACTATTCCCCTATAGTCGCCTGGGACGACGACCACTACGCGTTTGCAGGTCTGAAAGTGGAGGACGGCCAGATCGTTTCCTGCCCCGGGTCAGAGGCGATGGATTTCTATTTTGCCATCATGCAGGACCTGAACATAGATGATACGGTTCATACGGTAGACACGGTCGATAATTATCAGTACGGCATTACCATGAAGGTCATCAACAAAGAGACGCGCGAGGAGATGAGCGCGATTCTGGGCAACAACGAAGGCGGCGCCGGAAGAATCCTGCACCAGGGCCTTTTGGCCACGAAACTGGAAGATGACGGATACCCGATCACAATGGCGGGTCGTTCTCTCGGGGATCTTTATGCAGGAGAAAGCGATGCCAACCATCTCTTCATCCGGAGCATATACGATGAATCGGGATATTTTGAATATGACAGCACGCAGAATTTCGCGAGCCTGAAGGGGCAGTCGGGCGGTGATTTTACAGTTTACAAGGAACTGGGAACCCACGATGACAGAAGTTCGAACACGCTTAAACACGGTCAGTTTTTCCCTTTCAATGATCTGAAGGCGGGTTCATTCTCTTCTCTCAACCCCAAGAACATATATACCTTTGACGAGACCTCCTATGAGCGGCTGCTTCCGGACAGTGATCCGAGAAAATATGAGAACCTGTATACGGTTAATCACGACGGTAAAACGCCGGATTACTATTTTGCCATGGAGACCGAAGCCAGTTTCACCCAGACCCCGAACGGACTGGACGACTGGGGCCATGACATCATCTTCGAGTTTACCGGAGACGATGACTTCTGGCTCTATGTGGACGGCGAGCTGGTCATCGACCTTGGCGGAATCCACAGCTCCGTTCCGGGCAGCGTCAACTTCCGCACCGGAGATGTGAGAGTAAACGGCAAGCCGACAACGCTGAGAGATATTTTCTACAATAACTTCATTAAGCGGGGAGGATCCCCGGCTGACGCCCAGGCTTACGTCGACAGCAAATTCGTGGAAAGGAATGTCGAAGGAAGAACGTGCTATGTCTTTAAGGACTACAGCACTCACACAATGAAGACTTTCTACATGGAGCGAGGCGCGGGAGCTTCGAACCTGCGGATGAGATTCAACCTCGCGTCCGTAAAGAAGGACACAGTCGAACTTGCCAAAAAATTGTCGGGTCCTCAGGACTCCATCATGGCGGAGTTCGCATATCAGATCATTTATAAAGATGACGCCGGAAATATCGATTACCTGAACAATGCCGGGGAAAAGAAATACGTAACCTACAAAGACTCCATCAATCCCGTGAAGTACAAGCCTTCACTTGAGATCGACGGAATAACTTACAGGGACGTCTTCTTCCTCAAGCCCGGTGAAGCGGCAGAGATCACATTCCCTGACGAAATGTCCGAGTACAGGATCGTCGAATGCGGCGTCAACACCGATGTTTTCCAAAAGGTCTCTGTGAATGAAACAGAGATCACCGGAACCTCAGGGGCAGGATACGCGGATAACAGGAAGGACTTCGGAATCGATTTTGACAGCACGAATGACCGCGCGAAGGTCAATTACGACAACGAAGTGAATCCGAACGCGCTGCGGTCCCTGACAGTACAGAAGCAGCTCTACAGAGAAGACGGAACGTCGCGGATCCCGTATTCAGAGGAATCCAAAGCGACCTTCGATTTCACGCTGTACCTCGCTGCGGAGTATGACGAGAATCCGGACGAATCGACTGCCAATATGCAGACCTATTATGTAAAGGATCCGGACGGAAACTACTGCATTTGGAACAAGGACCAGAAGAAATTCCAATCTCTCGGAGAGACCAATTTCGACGATCTTACGGAGGATGAGAAAAAGGCAGCGGGCTTTACAACCTCCATTTACGGAGCAGTTTCGAAGATCCCGGTGGATCACACGGTTGAAGTCCGCAATATTTTGGCAGGGACACAGTTCAAAGCAGTGGAACCCCCTGCGAAGATCCCGGACGGATATTCCTTCCAGAGATATGTGCTGAACGGCGAAGATTTACCTTATTCTGCAGAGCAGGGCGCTTCGGGAATCATTGAGACAACCGGCGATTCGAAAGTGATCGTCCGAAATCTCAAGGGTTACGGCCTGAGGATGAACAAGACCTGGTCCGACGCGGAATATATGGCGCAGAGAGATCCGACTTACTTTGCCGTATTTATCGATACCGGCGGTACACCCAGTCTGGTGGCGGACACTGTGAAGCAGCTCGATTACACGGCAAATCCCCAGACGCTATACTGGTACTTCCTGACACTTCAGCCCGGAACCCGCTTAGAACAGTACATGATCCGGGAGGTCTTAATAACGGGAGGAACTCCGGAAGTCAATAAAGAGGGCATTGTGACCAATGCCGATTCGCTCACGATCGAACCGCTGCCGCACGGAGCGGAGTTCAGAATAAGCGGCAAGCAGAAGGGCGAAACTGAGGCGTCGGAATTTGAATACACCGTGCTCTATGATGAGCCGGGTCAGCAGGACAATGTCCGGGTACAGGAAGTGACGAACAACAGACCCGGTATCATCCTGAAGAAAGCGCAGTGGAATGCTGCGGCTCCACTCGCAGGCGCGGAGTTTACACTTACGGACGACGACGGAAATCTGATCGGAACCTTTACTTCGGATGAAGACGGACTGATCACTGTCGCTTTCCTTCGCGACGATGTTCCGTATACCCTTACGGAGACCCACGCGCCGCAAGGCTGGTACGGCCTGCAGGCACCGCTGACGATCACGCTCAGCGACCACAACATAAGCGTGGCAGAGACCGAAATGTCGGATTATTACGTCATAGACAACCTGTCGGCGACGCCGAGCCTTACGATCAAAGACAGGCCATACGCTTTCCGTGCGGTCAAGAAAGACGCCGACACGCTAGGGCCTCTTAAAGGAGTGAAATTCGCGCTTCACAAACAGGTGGAAGTCGACGGCGTGATCACGATCGACCTCAATCCGATGCCGGGCTACGAGAGCCTGAGCACTGACAGTGATGGTCTGATCCCCAAGATCGACAATACTTTGCCGGCGGGTACTTACGAGCTGCGCGAGAAGTCGAGACTCAAGGGGTACGACATGATCTCCGGCTATATCCGGTTCACCGTCAGCGACACCGGAGCGATCACACTGGTCGGAACGGACCAGCAGCCGATCCCGGAAGAAGCGTCGCTGACCGGGCCCACCGAGCAGCCGGATGGCAGCCTGTTCTATGAGATGACGATCGTCAACCACAGATTTGCCGACATCACGCTCAACAAAGTGGACAACAACCAGATGCCGCTTAACGGGGCAACCTTCAAATTATGCAAGTATGAGACCTCCTGGGAGGTCGTAGAAGGATACGAAAACATAGATATGGCCGAAAGCGCGACCGCGAGACTTGCTGATTTGCCCATCGGCTGGTATCGGCTGACAGAGACCAGTGCACCCGCCGGATATATTATCCGGGACAATCAAGTGTATTTCAAAATTGCATTTGACGAGCGGGGAAATGTCACAGTCACGCTGACTGACGAGACGGGAACAGGCCCCGGTACGAATCCGGACGCTTCTGTGAGCGGCACCGCGATCACCGTCAGGAACACGCCGGGAGCACCCCTTCCCAATACCGGAGGATCCGGCACACTACCTTATACATTCGGCGGCATTATGCTGATCATAGCATCCGCTTTAATGTACAGCTTCAAAATGAGGCGCACGGGAAAGGAGGAAAAATGACAGCCTCTGATCTCGACAAAAAGAAACAGACAACAAACACAGAGTCCCTCAGGGGGACAGGTTCATGAAAGGGAGAAACGATCATGAAGAGAATTAGAAAGATTGCGGCGTTAGTACTCGCGGCTGTTATGGTGATGGCTATGGGAATTACGGCGTTTGCGGCGGAACAGCCTTCAACACCCAAGATTACGATCCACACAACGTCTGATCAGGATGAGGGTGATACGGATACCACAGTGTACACCTGGTATCGTATCTTTGATGCAGATATTGAGACAGACCCTGCACAGGATGGACCTTCTCAGAGAGGCGGCGAAGTTGCTTACTATGTGACGACGCAGGACAGAGCAACTCAGATTGAAACTACGGGACTTTTCAATGTAACCCGTGTCGGCACCGATCTTAAGTGGTATGTTGAACTGAAAGATAAGGAGACCACATCCGCAGAGACTATCGCGGAGAAGTTTGCGGCGATGGATCTGACTAAGTTTGAATCCGGTACATTTTCCCAGACGGCTGTCGCTGGAGATGCTACCTCCGGACCGGTTGATCCCGGTTACTACTACATTACTTCCACAGCCGGAAAAAATGTCGTCATCCAGACACTCAAAGAAGTCGAAATCGATGAGAAGAACACCTTCCCCACTGTGACAAAAGATGTTGACAGTGCAGATGCTAACGCGCAGATCGGCGACGAGATCAATTACACAATGACTGTACATGTTCCCGAGACCGCAAATGACGAGATCGTTCTTACCGATTCGATGACCGAAGGTCTTACATTTAAGTCAATTGATTCTGTCAAATCCGGCAGTGACGATGTAGCGCATACTCTTGATCCGGCAACTGCTACAGCAATTACACAGAACAATAATACATTTACGATCACTTTCACTGCTGAAACAGTAAAGGCCAATCAGGGCAAGACGATCACGATTACCTACACTGCAATCCTGAATAATAAGGCAGTCGTCAATACTCCGGAGACAAACACGGTAGTATTAGACTATGGTGAACACTATACGTCCAAGGAAAAGACAGCTTATACCAAGACTTACAGCTTTGACTTTGACAAGGTTGACGGCGATGACCACACTGTTAAGCTGACAGGTGCTCAGTTTGAACTCCATCGTGAAGGCGTTGCGCTTGAACTTGTCGAATTAGAGGCAGGAAAGACTTATCGCATTGCTACTTCCGATGACACAACTAAGACTACGACGATCACCACAAACGGAAATAAAGTGACGATCAACGGCCTTGATACTGATGTGACCTATGAGCTGCTTGAGACCAAGGCGCCTACAGGCTACAACAAGCTTCCCAGTGCGGTTGAAGTAAAAGCTAAAAACAATGCATTTGAACACCAGGATATTGAGAACAAGAAGGGCGCTGTCCTTCCTTCCACCGGCGGCATCGGCACAACGATCTTCTACGTAGTCGGCGGCATCCTTGTGGTGGGCGCAGCCGTTATTCTGATCTCCAAGAGAAGAATGAACGACCGCTGAACCGGGTCAAAATATAGATCAAATTGGTAATGAACAGACCGGACTTTGTTTGGACAAAAACTAAAAAGGGGAGGGTGAAGACGGCCCGTGAAGTTTCGGACCGCGGCTTCACCCTGCTCCTTGTGGCTGTAATGCTCGTAGGGATCGGGCTCCTGTTATATCCGACGGTTTCGGATTACTGGAACTCCTTTCACCAGTCAAGGGCAGTCATGAGTTACGCGGAACATGTCTCAGACATGAACGCGGAAGAATATGACCGATTACTGTCTGAAGCGAGGGACTACAACAGGAGATTTGAACAAGACGGTTTAGACTGGAACCTGACGGAAGAAGAAAAGGCAGAGTACGAGAGCGTACTTAATGTTGACAGGAGCGGCGTCATGGGATACATAAAGATCCCGAAGATCAATGTGATGCTTCCTGTTTATCACGGGACGGAAGAAAATGTTCTGCAGTCATCTATAGGACATTTAGAGGGGTCTTCCCTCCCGGTGGGCGGAGAGAGCACTCACTGTCTTTTGTCCGGTCACAGAGGTCTTCCCTCAGCGAGACTCTTCACGGATCTCGACCAGCTCCGGGAAGGCGACACTTTCACAATGACGGTCCTCAATGAGACCCTCACCTACGAGGTGGACCACATCTGGATCGTGGAGCCGGAGGACCTCTCGCACCTCCAGATTGAAGAAGGCAAGGACCTGTGCACCCTGATCACATGCACGCCTTATGGCATCAACACCCACAGGCTTCTGGTCCGGGGACACAGGATCGAAAACGCCGACGGCGGAGCCATGGTCACGGCGGACGCGATCCAGATCCGGCCGATCTTCATTGCGCCGTTCCTGGCGATCCCCATTCTGATCATCCTTCTCATTTGGGTGCTGGTCACCACAAGCGTGAACAGAAGGTGGAACAGAGACCGCAAGAGAGAGTACCTCAGCAGTCATAATCTTAGGGAGGCGGAACTTGAGATCCGGGACAAAGATCTGGTCCTGGAAGCAGTCCGGGCTCTTATGGAAAAAAAGAAATGAGCCTGCGGAAAGGCAATAACTTCGCGGAATAGCAATAAACCGCGGAAAGGGCAGTTTATGAAGCGCAGCAGTAAACTTCAAAAGAATACTGTATGGAGAGCGGCGGCACTGGTCATGTGCCTGGCGCTCTTCCTTGCGTGGACTGCGCCCATCTCTGCCGCTGCGTCGGACCGGGAGGAATTCCCGGACACCGAAAGGCCCGGTTCCATCACTGCGACTTTCACCTATTTTGATAAGGATTCGGGCAAGACACTGCCGGTTTCCGGCGGCAATTCTGTCGGACTCTTCAAAGTAGCAGAAGTAATCATCGACAACGGTTTCCGCTTTGTCGTTGATCCGCGATTCGCCTCTGTCGGCGAGCTCCCGGCGACGTCTGAAGAACTCGACAGAGCTAACGTAGAACTTGCCGCTGAAATGGCCAAAATAGCGGAAAACCTGGATTTTGACATCCCGCCCGTCGAAATGGACTCCGGCGGAACAGTCAAGTTCACTAATCTGGAGGTTGGCCTCTACCTTGTTATGCAGGCTAAGCGGGGCACCGACGACAACCAATACGTGATCGCGCCCTTCCTGATCTCGATCCCTTATAAAAATCCTGACGGAACCTGGCTCTACGACGTAAACGCCCAGTCCAAACCGATCGGAATCGCCTGGATTCCTCCGGAGTCTCCCGACGAGCCTTCCAAGCCTAAGAAGCTCCCGCAGACAGGCCAGCTCTGGTGGCCCGTGATGGCGCTCGGCGCGGCAGGCATGGCGTTTATCATTGCCGGTACTGCCATGAAGCGCAGGTAAAATGCATGAAAGTGTTTGACTTTGACAACACCCTCTATCGCGGAGAGAGCTCGCTGGACTTCTCCCTGTACATGATCCGGACTCACAAGAAGATTCTTCTCTATCTGCCGGTAATCATGGCAAACACGATCAGCTACAAGCTATGCCTCGTGGACAAGGATAAGCTCGGCGCAGAGATCAGCAAATACATGAAACTCATCATCCGGGATAAGCACGAGATCAGGCGTCTCGTCAGGACGTTCTGGCAGACGCACGCCAACCGGCTGGACGCCGACATGCTAAAGCGGATCGGACCGAACGACCTGATCATTACTGCCGGCCCTGATTTTCTTCTGGACGGGATCCGGGA
>Ga0256404_1009400_pt1 | contig 14047 bp, 8 predicted proteins | sample RumenRJG_01DNA_FD_185990 | JGI IMG/M metagenome (GOLD analysis project Ga0256404, IMG submission 185990) | Bovine rumen microbial communities from Lethbridge, Alberta, Canada - RJG_01 | ecosystem: Host-associated > Mammals > Digestive system > Stomach > Rumen | place: Canada: Alberta | collected...
ATCCTGATAATTTTACCCCTCAGCAATATATGCCTGATGCTTTGCAAAACCAAAGACTATGGCATGCACAACATTCTCCTGCCGAGGAAAAACTTTATCAGAGAATGCTTGATAAATGGGGGGAAAGGTATAAGGAATAAAAGATTTAGATATGAAAATAGTAGAATTAGATGGATATGCTGCCAACCCTGGCGATTTGTCATGGGACGGATTAAAAGAGTTAGGCGACTTTGTACTTTATGATCGTACAAATTCAGAAGATGTTGTTGAGCGTGCTAAAGATGCCGACGCAATATTAATCAATAAAATAAAAATTACCGATGAGATTTTGGCCCAGTTACCAAAGCTAAAATACATTGGCGAATTGGCAACAGGTTACAATAATATTGATATAGAGGCAGCACGCAAGCGTGGAATTACAGTATGTAATATCCCAGCCTATTCCACAGATAGCGTAGCCCAGATGACCTTTGCACATATTCTTAACATTACCAATCAGGTGGCACACTATGCTGATGAAAACCGAAAGGGAAAATGGAGCAATAATCCCGATTTCTGTTATTGGGATACACCACTTCCTGAACTATCGACAAAAACTTTGGGAATTGTCGGTTTGGGAAATATAGGTATGAAGGTAGCCAAGATTGCGTTAGAGTTTGGTATGGATGTTTTTGCTTATACAAGTAAGAATTCTGCCGATCTTCCTGCTGGTATTCAGAAAACAACAATTGAAGGACTTCTTGGTGCAAGTGATATATTAACTCTCCATTGTCCACTTACAAAGGAAACCAGCGAACTGATAAACAAGAAAACTATAGCTATGATGCGTCAAGGAGCTATTATCATTAATACAGGTCGCGGACAGCTTGTAAACGAACAGGATGTTGCTGATGCCTTGGAGAGTGGACACCTGTTAGGTTATGGTGCAGATGTAATGACAGTAGAACCACCTCATGCTGATAGTCCTCTGTTGAAACAACCTCATGCCTATATAACTCCACATATTGCATGGGCAACTAAAGAAGCTCGTCAGCGATTACTCAACATTTGTGTTGAAAACATTAAGGCTTTCAAAGCAGGTCAGCCTATTAATGTTGTATAAACTTTCGCTTCGCTCTGTTTATTTTAAGAGAAAAATATAGAGTATATTCACTTACGTGAGTTTAGTTAAATAATAATTTAAAAATCAAAATAAGTGCTTTACGAAGATCCAGAAGTAGTTCATACTGTTCAGCAGATTTTTGAAGTAGTAGGTACGTTTGCATTTGCTATCTCAGGCATTCGCATGGCTGCAAACAAGCATTTCGACTGGTTTGGAGGATTTGTTTGCGGATTTGCGGTTGCTATTGGAGGTGGTACTATTCGTGACGTAATGTTGGGTGCCGTTCCTTTCTGGATGACATCCACAATGTATATCCTCTTAACTTTCCTTGCCGAGGCCTTGGTAATTGTGTTTGGAAAGCAGGTAAACAAATTCGCAGGGACGTGGCTTGCCTTCGACACGTTTGGACTGGCACTTTTCACAATAGCCGGACTGCAGAAAACTGTCCAGTTTGGACATCCATTCTGGGTGGCTATCATCATGGGTGCTATTACAGGAGCCGCAGGTGGAGTTATTCGTGATATCCTTTTAAATCAGGAACCTGTTATTCTTCAGCGAGACATCTATGCTATGGCAAGTGTTGCTGGTGGATTTATTTATTGGGGAATGATAGAGTTGGGGATAGATGTTCCAATAACGGCAATAACAGTATTTATTGTTATATGCCTTATTCGTTTCCTTGCTGTAAAATACCATATTTCCCTTCCGATACTGAAGGGAGACAAAGCGTAAATGAATGTGTAATGAGTCATTAATAATAAGTAACAACCCCTCCATATCTCAAGGATAGGAGGGGTTTTGTTGATTTTTGTTTCTGCTTCGCCTCTGCAAAGCGTTTAGAGAGAGTTTTATTGGTTCTTTATTTTGGTATATCTACAGGGAATGGCATGTCTTGTTTTGGCTTCTTGAGGAAGAACTCCATGTTTTCAAGAATCATACTTGCTGGAGTGATTATAGATGCAGTTGCACCATTTATCACGGTGTTTGTTACATTATCTTCCTTTGATGCCGCAAGGATGTGAAGCAAATCGCTTTTGGTTACATCAGGAATTTTGCTTGAACGAACTAATTCTTCTTTCCCTGTTGCTACATCTACACAATAAAGTTTTGGATTACCACCCTCAGGCTGTCGAATAATGAAAGTTGTTTTTAGTCCTTGACTCTTTGCTGTCTTGCAGAGGATTTCTTTCATCATAGATGCAGGTTTAGCATTATCAACAGAAACCTTTAATATACCCGGAACAACAGTTGCACCAACAGTTTGAGAGGCATTCATGAAACGGTTGTTGCCTGTAGAGGCTAAACTGTTAAGGGCAGGATATCTTCCACAAAGTAATTGACGCACAAAACCATTCTCTAATAGTGTAAGTTCTTTTGTTGGTTTGATGCCGTCGAAATCATAAGTGTAGTTGCCTATAAGCTTTGTTGACTTATATGATGGCATATTGGTGCAATGCGTTATTGTTAGATGTGAATCAAGGATACGCTTTCCAATAAGCATACTTGAAAGACTGCTACCCTCATTCATGGTGCGCTTTGCTGTTAACAAAGGTAATACCTTTGAGACAACAATTTCGCTGACAGCAGAGCCTTCAACCATTACAGGACCGCAATAGTATTCGTTGATGGCTTTTGATTGACGAATCTGCATTAGACGGTCTGCAAAATTTTGTACCTCGTTATGAAGCGTTGCCGACTCAAGTTCGCTATCAGAGCAAAGAACTTTCTTAAATACATCATGATATTCATTTCCATCAAGAGTGCGGATGCTGGCATTTACCTGAATTTCTGCATACCCATGATTAGATTTGATTTTAATGTTTTCAGAAGTAAGTCTGTAAAGAGTGCTGTTTCTGGTAAACAGATTTACATTCGAATTATAGATATCAGGATAGTTCTTGAAGATAGCAGAGAGTTCCATAGCCGCTTTCTTCAGTTTACTATAGCTGATAGTGTCGTTGTTTGTTGGCTCTATAATCTCAGTGGCTTTCATGATTAGAATATCTGGAACATTCTTTTCTTCTTCTGATTGTGGATTGTTTGCAAGATAGTTCTTTTTCTGTGCCATTCCGCTTAATCCGTATTTATACAGATAATCTGATGCAGCCCAGAAACCATGACGGATATTGTTGTAATCCACTTCGTCGGTGAAATCAATTGGTACTACCTGACCTGGTTGCATGTCGCTGATGTGCATAGAGTCACCAATAGACAGATTCATGCTACCTGTAGTTGTTGCAGGCTGATAGGTTTCCTGTATGTTTCCACCTAAAGAAGAGCGGATGTAAGCACTATGATTACGACAGATATTATAGCTTACAAGAAAAGGGGTAGGGTATCCTGGGTATGACAAATGGGTGGTGCGTTGCATCTCGTCGTTCATTGCCTGAAAAATTATATCATCTTCAGACAAACGGCTTATATTCTCGTTTATCTCTGGTGATGGAAGAATTTCAAGTTTTTGAAGATTCTCTTGACGACGCTGTGTTTCAATTTTAGAAACATAAATCATTGGTGAGGTTGCTGATACTGGCACCCAGCCTGATTCTGCTCCGCACATACCAGTAAAGGTACTACTTTCGTTTCCCGCTGCTGTTATATTAGAGAACATAGATAAAGGTGTTCCTATCATATCAACTCCACGAACGAGTTCGTCAGGGCGTCCATCAGTGAATACACGATATACTTCAAGAGGAGTGACATTGAATGAGTTCAGACTTCCGCCTTCGCCAGTTAATGTGTAACCGCTTGTTACACTCTTGAAAAAGTAACCATAGTTTTTACCTTGTTTCTTAGCTTCGGTAATGAGCATAGAACGCAACTGCTGTTCGGTATATGGCTTAGATGTTTCGACAATGAGGTTTGATTGGCGTGATACAGGGTCGTTACCTCCTGTTGTACGTCCATGTCCGTTACTTTCAGGAAATCCATCTAAAGGAACACGGCTCATGAGAAAACTCTTAAGAATACCATTGCTTACGCAGTCAACACGACGCGCACGCACCCCTTCGTCATCATATAAGTAGTAGCCATTAAGTGCTGCACCTTTGTAATTCTTAAGTGTCGGGTTGCAGTAAACGTTGAATGTTGATGGCAGAACTTTTTCACCAACCATCTTCTTGAATGTTTGTCCGCCTTTTTTTAGACGATGTCCCTCAAGACGGTGTCCGAATATCTCGTGAAAGAAAACACCACTTGCAGGACCTGACAGGATGGCAGGACCTGTGTATGGATCGGCAACAGGTGCTTTTTTCAATGCTTTCAGTCGCTCAATCATATTTTGGGCATCTTGTATCATTTGTTCTTGAGAAGGCATTTTGTCAAGTTCGTAAGCAAAATAGTCAATGTGCAAAGGACACGACATGCCATCGTTGGCTCTCACTGATGCTTGAACAAGGATTCTTGCTGATTTGCGATTTTGCACTATTTCACTTCCTTCTGAATTAGTAAAATAGCTGCGAATAGCTTGAAAAGTAAGTTCGGCATCCCCCGACTCAATATCTTTGTATGAACGTAGCACTCGTGTAATCTCATTCAGTCGTGTCTTCCATTTGTTTACATCAATAGTTGTTTCTTTGTTTGGTATTGGCTGCTCATAATAGCGTTCAACAGGGGCTTGTGAGAAACAAGATGCTTTATCCTCATCTTCTGTGTTTGTGAAGGCTTGTGCCTTTGCTGAATTATAGTTGTTAACAGCAATTTGATAGCGTCGTAGTACTTCGTGCCATATAGCCTGGCGCATAGAAGGAATGATGCTGCCTGTTATTGGAATGTTTATGCCATATCCATTACGTTGTGTTCCACCAGAGCCTTGATTCTGATATTTAAAATTATCAAGTTTCTCGTCGCCAAGGCGTATCTGTGGTGTTATTATCCGGCTATGACCTGTATTGATGGTTGCAGCACCTAAATTACTCTTTATGATAGTGCTTTTCTCATCAATCATGCGCAGACTCATGAAATATGGAATGTTGTTTGTTTGTTTTTTGAGTTGACTCATGTTGTACTGGAGTTCTCTTTTCAGAGTATTCAGCAGAGAGTCTGTCTCAAGATTCTGAGCCTTTATATTTAGGCTCAGGAAAAATACGAGTAGTAAACCTAATTTCCTCATACAAAAAGTTATTGTAATCTATTCATTTAATTCTTTGTTTTTGTGACATCATTCGCTTTCATCGACTTAAATGCTTCTTCAAAACTCTTTGCCTCGTAGGTTGTTGATTTAATGAAGTTGGTGACAAAGGTTTCGTATTTTGTTTTTTGTGCATTATTCATCTTGGGATATTGTATTTGCAGCAAGCTATTCAATATTACTTTGAATGCATCATTAGATGGAACATAGCGTACTACCTCGTCGTAATAGTCGATGAGTTTGTCGTAGTCTTTCTCCATAACGTAGAGTGCTATTCGTGGAACCATAGCAATTCCCTCTGTTGAGGGGAAGTCAAGCATTGCTGTGATGAGAGCTGCTTTTCGCACATCGTCAACGGTATAGTCGTGTTCTTTGCCTGCTGCAACCAGATACATTCCAACACGATATGTGTCAAGAATCATGCGTCGTGTTTGTTCTGTACCAAGATGCTTATACATCTTGTCAATATCAAGTAATAGCTTGTCAAAACGTGGTGAGCGGAAATCTGTGTTTGCCAAATAAAGTTCTATGAAAGCTCGATCGTAGCGTTGAGACTCCCATTTATTCTTGTACATTTCATCAAGTATAGGTACAGGGTCTTGTCCATGATCCATCATAGCCTTGATGAGTTTCATGCCAAGTTCATATTCAGGATTTTCAAAGAATTTCTTTGTCATCATGGGAACAGAATTGTCTGGCTTCTGTGCTTCTTCCACACGTTTAAGGAAATCGTCCACATCGGGTGAACCACCAGTAATGCGATTTATTTCATTTCCGTTTCCATCGAAGATGATAAAGGTTGGAAAGGATTGAACCTGATATTTCTTCATGAGTTCTATACCTTCACCTTTCTGCATATCAACCTGTATGCTAACGAACTTATGGTTGAAATATTCACCGCACTCTTTGAGCGGGAATATCTCTTTTGCCATTTTCGCACAGGGAACACACCATGAAGTGTAGCAATCCATAAAGAGCATTTTATTCTCCTTCTTTGCTTTTGCCACGGCTTGTTTAAAGTTCAAGCCTTTGGTAAAGGTAATGCCTTGAGCATAACATAGTGTTACTGCCAAGCAAAACGCTGTAACCAAAATATTTCTTTTCATCTTTTCTTCTATTTTTTGTGTAATTCGTCTTCTATAATTCTCTTTAGTTTCGGTTCTGATGGGCGTGGTGCATCGGTGGTTACAACGTTCCCCTTTCTGTCAAAAACCATGAAGCGTGGTACGGCTGTTGTCTCGTAATCATCAACAAGCTCACCTTTACGGTAGCTAATAAGTTGTACACCGCCCATTTGCTTTTCTGAAATCATCTTTTCCCAGGCAGCTCTGTCTGTATCAAAAGATACACTCATGAAAACAACATCCTGACCATTGAAATCTTCTTGCAGTTCTTCAAGGTATGGAATCTCTTTCTTGCATGGTGTGCACCATGTTGCCCATACATCAACGACAACTACCTTGCCTTTGTAGTCCGACAGTTTTACTTTCTTGCCTTTCACGTCTTCATAGGCAAAGTCAATATAAGGATAGCCAGGCTGGTTTACTTTCCAACGACGAAGCAGTTTATCGCGACGTGCTTTCTGGTCAGCAGTAACAAAACTACTTCCATATTTCTTGCATCTAACATCACAACTGTCAAGAAGATGACGGTTCATTGCCTCTATAAGTATTTCGCCACGCAACTGTGCATCAGAAATATAGTTCATTGATAGTGGCAATGTGGGACCCATTATGAAATTGTATGCCCATGCTCTACCGAAAGTATGGTTGGTAATCAGTTCAAAAGGCATAGGAGAATAATTCCATACATCCATACTACTGAAGGAGTAGTTATTGAAATGGTTTTGCAGCCATTTAGGATATTCGGTCTTCTTTCCAAATTCAATACCATTCATGAAAACACTCATGATGTCGTATTGTAGGTTGAAAGGCATTGCCTTCTTTACCCAGTTGTCAAAGTATGTGTTGCCTGTTTTTACGTTTGCAATCATCTTTTCAGCCAATGGACTTATACTGTCGATAAGTTCATAGTAACGACCTGAGCCAACTGTGCGGCCAACAGGTGTATAGTCAAGATTACGTAAAGGTTTTAGCAGCTTAAACCATTTAGAAAAGAACTGGTTTTCCTTGCTTAGTTTGCCATTGAAAACTAAGCCACCGTCCTTAACGTTGATTTCAATGGTCTCGCCCTTTTTGAAATAGATAGGGTAGAACTCTCCATCGGCACCAACATAGTTTACTTTTCCGATAATACCCATGTCGGGAGTAATATTTGCTTGAAACGAACGGTCGGTAGTTCGTAGAGCTGCCGATGTTTTTGGAACAAGTCTTCCATTTTCGTTTTGTGCAATGAATATGGTATTACTTTTTGTGCCCATAACATCTTTAAGGAATACACCTTTCAGATTTGTGTTTTGAGCACTTGCTGTCAGTGCCGACAGAAATAAGCCCATTAAAAAGAGTTGCTTTTTCATTATTATAAATTGTTTAGTATTTCCTTGAGAATATTATATTTCTCCATGATATATGGATATTCGCCATATTGTGCCTCAAACTCATTCTCGGTGTATGTGAGTATGGCTTCGCAATACATCAGTACATCTATGAATGGACTTGATGGTGTGTAATAGGTGTATGTTGGGTCAACATCAAGGAAGCCAACCTCTTGTACTGTAGGATGATCCCACGAGGTTGGGTCTGCACCTGTTACATAGTTGCGAAGATAACCTTTATACATGTAGTATATGTCCTTTGTAGGACTTAATGCTCTCGACACATTGTAGAATCGTTCTAACTGTGTGCTGAACTCTTCGTTATTAGTGATATAGTCGCTATACAGAACTCTCAAAATAGAGCCTCGCATAGCTTTTTTCTGTGTGGCATCCATGCTTGCAAGGTTTGATACATTGGAAATCACAAATGTATTCAGTCCTTTGAAGGCGTTGTTTCCGAAAGCAAGACTGTTCATTTGGTCAACAAGCAGAATGCTGTGTATGTGTATTTTCTTAGGAACAGCAGGCATTATATTCTCACGCAGATAGCGCAAGAAAGCAGGTATATTCTCGCGTGTAGCCAGTTTTATGTTATTAACCATAGGTGCACTTGATGCAGAGACACCACCACCAATAGAATAGCTTAGTGTCAGTTTCTCGTAGTGAGTATATTCATGACCGAAGACATCAACACGTTGCTGTGTGCCAATAGTGTCGTTGGCAAACACAGGAATGCTATAATCCTTATAAAACTGATACATTGCATGATCAACAGAGTCTGATGGGTTGTCCTGAAGTTCAAACCAGTTTTTTGTATAATCAGGGAAATCGGTTGTTTCCTCTTGCTGGCATGACGACAATGCAATACTTGCAATGACTATGCCGAGGATATATCTTGTCTTTTTCATTGTTTACTGCTTATTAATAATGTTACGTTTCTCACGCACTAGGTTTGTGAGTGTTCCTTCATTGAATGTGATGGTGGCATTAGGGATAGGGATTACCCATGCAGCCTTATCTTTTGTGTATGATTCCAAACGATAATCACCAGTGTGATAGTTCATATTCGAAACAGCATCATAGGTGTATGCAGGGTGTGTAATGCAGAAGTCTTCTGAAAGTGGGTATTTACTGTTTACAGAATAGCGACGAAGGTCAAACCAGCGATGACCTTCAAAGCATAGTTCCATGCGACGTTCTGTGCGTATGAATTCAATTAACTGTTGGTTGTCGGTAGGAATATCAGATATGTTGGCACCAACAATACGCTTTTCACGTAGAAGTTGCAAAGTGTTGCGTGCTTCCTCGTTTTTGTTAAGCATAGCCAATGCCTCTGCTTTGTTTAGTAACACCTCAGCATAGCGAATAGAGAAGATGTCAGAAGCAATATCTGTATAATTGTAATCACCTGGCTGTACGAAATACTTATTTGGCAGTGGTGCCTTACTCTTTGCACTCTTCATAAAGAAAGTGGTGAGGCGTAGATCGTTAGCTGTGTATTTCTCCATAAGGTCGTTACTTGCCTTGAAACTGCTTGCACGGTTGTCGTCACCATTCCATTGACTTGTTGAGTCGTTGATGAAAATATAGCATGCATTATAAGTACCAGTAGTGAAAATCAATTCGCTTGAGTTTCTGTTGTTAAAACTGTTGTTGCTGTCGTGCTGACGCAGGTCAATGAGCTTATAGTCTAACTCGTTGAACGCATTAGTTGCATCAATGGCATCCAGATAACGCTCCATATAGAGGGCCACACGCGACTTGAAAGCCTTAACTGCTCCGATGCCCACACGCAGTTTAGGGTTGGTGGTTGGACTATAACCTTCGAGTTCGCTCTCTGCTGCCTCAAGGTCGGCCCATATCTGCTGATACACTTCCTCACATGTGGCACGGGTAAAATGCTTGTCTTCGATTACTTCAGAAACCTTTAATGGAACGCTGAAATCAGTTGAAGCAGAGGCTGTTGAGTATGGTAGTCCGTAAGCGTTGGCAAGATAGAAGTAATAGAAAGCACGAAGGAAATGTGCTTCACCGCTTACGTGTTTCAGTAGTTCAATCTTCTCGTTTCTCCTGTCCTTACCCTTTATCTCTTGTGCTTGATAGATAATAGAGTTTAGCGCACCAATATGCTTATATAGTTTTGTCCAGTCTTTATCAAGCCATTGAATATTCTGTATGCTGCTGAAAGGGTCTTCACTCCAGTTGGCAAGTTTGCCGAGCATATAATATGGTGTGCCTGTATCTTCAGTTACATAGTTAACGAGGAATGCTTCGGCATCATCGTCAACGACGTGAATCCAAGGGAAGTACATACTTTGATTGGCCTCAGATTCTAATATTGATTTGCTCAATGTGCCTTGATTGTAATAACCGTCTTTACGGAATCCCAGGAAGCCCTCACCAATCATGAGTGCCTCAAGGTCATCGGCATTTTCACAATAACGCTGATCGGTAGAATATTCATCAAGGAAGTCTCCACATGATGAAAAAAGCAATGTCAGCAAAAGAGCATATATTGTTATTCTTTTCATATTCTTGCGTAATTTTATATGGTGAGATTAATGTTTAGTGTGTAAGTAGGACGTGTTGACAAGTTGATAGATGGTGTAGTACCATTCTGAGTTGGATCCTGTCCCTTTAGTTCCTTACTGCATAGTGTCCACAGGTTATTACCAGTGAAGCTTATATACATTGACTGAAGTCCGAACTTTCTAACCAGATTGTCGTCGAAATTATATCTGAACGATAATGACTGTAGCTTCAGGTAGTTTCCACTTACAACACGTATGTTTGAGTTGTCATACATTTCATACAAGTTACCGCCTAAGGCGTATTCTGATGCAGGATATTGCTGCCACCAAGAAGTGTTATACTGCTGGTCGATAACAAGTCCTGGAATATTTGTGTATGCCTCGTCACCAGGGCGACGCCAGCGTTGTACATATTCCTTACGCAAGTTTTGCTGTGGATATATAATATTTGTGGCATAGCCAGATGCAATCTTCATCAGGCGTATCTTGTTACCTAATGAATAGGTGAAGTTTACCGACAAACCGAAGTTTCTCCAGCCAAAGTAGTTGTTTACACTACCCTGAATATATGGTTCACGAGAGCCCGACTCTTCCATTACCTCTTCAAACACCTCTTGCTTGGTCATATTTGAATATTTAGCATGTAGTTCGTCTTTGTTCTCTTCTTCTGTACCATAGAACATTGGTGATCCATCAGCAGGGTTTAGCCCCTTGAACTTATATGAATAGAATGTACCTATAGGTTTACCAGCAAATTCAAGAGAACCGTTGAGATAATCGTTGTATGTTACTACATCATGCAATGTGTTTGTTTTGTTGTTGATAGCTCTGTTCACCACCTTGTTTATTACCTCACCAATCTGTGGGTCTATGCGCCATACAAAACCTCTCTTAGATGTACCGCCAACATTGGTTGCATTGTTTATTGGTGTGAAACTAAGCGACACTTCGACACCCTGGTTGTCAAGTGTTCCACCATTAATAACATACTGGTTGATACCATTTATTTCAGATACGGTCTTTGTAAGGAAAGCATCGGTAGTGTGCTTGTAGAAGTACGAGATAGTACCTCTGATTTTGTTGTTTAGCAATGCAAAGTCAATACCAGCATTGTACGAAGCCGTCTTCTCCCACTTCAAATCAGGGTTAGGGTATTTATAGATAGTAGCATACTGCTGATTGAAATCGTAGCTGGTTAGTGTTGACTGCTGAATAATCATTCGTGCAGTCTGTCCCGGAAGCATGTTTCCTTGCCAACCCCATGAAAGACGAAGTGAAGCATCATCAACCCATGTTGTGTTCTTTAAAACATCTTTCTTCATGTTCCATCTACCCGACAGTGCCCAGATAGGTGAGAATTCCTCGTTGGCACGTGTACCAAAGAGGTTAGAACGCTCACCTCTGATATGTACGTTGAACAAGTAGGTGTCTTTATATCCGTAGCCTGCGGTAGCATACCATGCCAGTTCGTTTGTAAGCAAACGGTTACGATAGCCTAATCCATCTTTCGATGCCATGAATTGTGCGTAATAACCATTATATTCAGTTGACACCTGGTCGAAATAACCACCAAATTCAGTAAAATATCCGCGTCGGGTAATATTGAAACCTTTATATTCTGTTGACTTAGCCTCAATACCGGCTGATGCAGTGATAAGGTGGTTGCCATTTGTGCCTATGTTCTTCATGAAGTTAGCTTGCAAACGTGCTGTATAGTCGGTATTTCGTGTTTCCTCACGTTTTAGCTGACCGCCTACAGGGCATAGGTCATTTCTGTTGCTCTGGTCTGAACGTAGATTAAATACATAATATGTATCTTTAGTGTAATATTCCTCATGAGTGGTGTTCTGAATGCCATAAGCCAGAAGTGCATCAATATTCAAACATGGTAGAATCTCATATCGCATCTGTGCACGCAGATTTATTGCGTTGCCGTCTGTTGTATCGCCAGAATTGTTTATCTCGTTAAGAATATTATAATCATATTTATAACCATACGTGTTAACACGAGGATAATAGAACAGTGAACCATCGGTATTGTATGCAGGCATAGTACGACTCATGTTGTAAGCATAGTCCATAACATTTATGCCAGAAGGAATGTAGTTACGTTTTGTTGTGTTTGCCGATAGCTGGAATTGAGCGCTGAACTTACGATAGTTAGTAGAAAGGTTTAACATGGTTGAATAACGGTCGTTCTTTTCTTTCTTTATAACGCCATTCTGTTGATTATAGCCCAATGAAGCATAATACTTAATGTTGGGTGAACCTCCCGAAAGACTTACTGTGTGGTTGTGTGAGAATGAATCGTTCATCAACAAACCCAACCAGTCAGTGTTTACACTATTATAATAGTCGGCTTGCTCTTTAAAGGTTTGATAATCTATTGCACCTTTATAGTAGTTTAATAATGCCTCTTCATAGCCCGACCACTGTGTAACATTATTATAATACATTCCGCGATCAATAAGTTCCTTGCTCACATCCATGCGCTCGGCAGCATTCATCATATATATGTCGTCGTCAGCGTAGCGAGGACGTTGTGTATAGGTGAAACTACCATTATAGCTTACCGATGGTTTGCCAATCTTACCTTTTTTTGTGGTAATAACGATAACACCGTTACCGGCCTTGGCTCCATACAAAGCTGTTGCTGATGCGTCCTTAAGAACATCAATCTGCTCAATATCATTAGGGTTAAGACCAGAAATGGCATTGCCAAGGAGATTCACAAAATCAGGGTCATTGATAGTCTGAGGGTCAACGTTCACAGGATCTGAGAGAACAATACCATCAAGAACCCACAACGGTTCGCGGTTACCAACTATCGTTGAAGTACCACGGATACGAAGTTTTGGAGCTGCACCAAGCTGACCGCTGTTTGTAGTGAAAATCATGCCAGGCACCTTACCCTCAAGCATTTGGTCGATGTTGTTCATACCTGGATTATTAATATCCTCCATCTTCAGAGTAGTAACGGCTGAGGTGAGTTTTGAACGGTCAATAGTTTGATAACCTGTAACAACAACATCATTTAGTGCTGCAACATTTTCCTGCATCACAATATTGATATTTGATCTGTCAACAAGAATCTTCTTTTGTTTCATACCTATAAAGCTGAAGCATAACACATCTTGTTCTTCAACCTCAATACGGTAGTTTCCCTCGCTATTGGTAACAGCTGCACCTTTCTTGCCCATCACCGTAATGGCTACACCTGGTAGTGGCTCTGTACCCTCGTCGGTAACGTGTCCCATCACGACAATCTTCTTTGCGTTTGTTGTTTTCTTACGAATGATGGCGCAATCTCCATCCCATACTACCTCAAGACCAATCATCTTGCATAGTCGTGACATAAATGAAGCCAGTGTTTCGTTCTTGGCACTTATAGTTACTTTCTTGCCTTTTAGCAGGTCGGCATTGTAAACATAAGTAAACTTTGTTTTTGACTGTACAGATTCAAGTACATGAAATACATCTACATTGTTGTAGGTTCCCGAAAAGCGCTGCTGCTGTGACCACGCTGTTTGAAGTGAACAGCATACCAGCACGAGCACTAAAAGAAGTCTTCTTCCCTTTGTTATACATTCAGGAAGAAAAGATAAATGGCTTTTGTTCATCGCTTTCTCTTGTTAATTTTCAGTCTCTATTTATTATTAATTTACACTACTGTCCCGTTAAAGTGGACTAATCGCTCTTTGAAATAATTGAAATTCAGTCTATTAGGCAGGTTTTTGAAATGAAACGGACTTGATTTTGTAACTTTGCAGCCAAATATAATTGACTGCTAT
>Ga0256404_1009403_pt1 | contig 14044 bp, 11 predicted proteins | sample RumenRJG_01DNA_FD_185990 | JGI IMG/M metagenome (GOLD analysis project Ga0256404, IMG submission 185990) | Bovine rumen microbial communities from Lethbridge, Alberta, Canada - RJG_01 | ecosystem: Host-associated > Mammals > Digestive system > Stomach > Rumen | place: Canada: Alberta | collected...
GGCAAAGATAGGTTACATCATGGCAGCCGCCCACTATGACAAACTGGAGGAAGACCGACAGTGGATGCAGGAGTATGGCTGTGTGAAGATCGTCGAAGAGAACGATGCTGACGAGAAGAGCCGTCCGCTGTGGAAACAGCTGATGATAGCCCTGGATCGCGGCGATGAACTTGTCATCAGCAAATTCAGCAATGCACTTCGTGGCGCACGGGAACTGGCAATGTTCCTGGAATTTTGCCGAGTGAAGGTCATAAGGGTTATCAGCATACATGACCATATCGATTCCAATAATGAGCTGTTCCCAGAGACAAAGCCGTCGGACGTGCTGCTGATGATAGGCTCCCTGCCTGACGAAGCACTTGTCCTTCGCAAGGCATCCGAACACGTTTCCAAACTTCAGGAACGTATGATTGTTCAGCTGCCTCCTGTCTCTACGGCCAAGGAGAGGCGCATGGACAGAGAAAAGACGGTTATCAACCTATATGCAGCCGGGCATCCTATTGATGACATCTGGAAAGCCAGCGGCTTCCATAGTCGCAGTTCGGTGTTCCGCATACTTAACAAATACAATATCAAGCTGAACCGTGGCAAGCATTCCGGCCCGATCAAGAAGAAAGGTGAAAGGAAGAATAGCCAGGACAACAAAGTTGAAGACAATCAGTAAAAGAAGAAATGACCCTACTTGAAGCTATTACTGCACGTCATAGTGTACGGAAGTATCTTGACAAGGAAATTCCTGCCGACATCATTGCTGCTCTCCAAGATAAAATCGCGGAGTGCAACAAGGTTGGCAATCTAAGCATTCAGTTGGTACAGAACGAGATGAAGGCATTCACGGGAATACTGTCGTATGGTTCGTTCAGCGGAGTAAAGAACTACCTCGTAATGGTTGGCAAGAAGGCCAAAGACCTCGATGAGCGAGTAGGCTACTATGGAGAGCAAATCGTCCTTCTTGCCCAGACGTTGGGACTCAACACCTGTTGGGTTGGACTCTCGTACCGCAAGGTTCCAGAGGCTTACAATGTCGGCAAAGATGAAAAGCTCGTCTGCATGATTGCCCTTGGCTATGGAGAGACTCAGGGTGTTCCTCACAAGATCAAGAGCGTGGAGGATGTCAGTAATGCCAGTGACATCACTCCGACTTGGTTCAGAAAAGGTGTTGAAGCAGCTCTGCTTGCTCCAACTGCCGTGAACCAGCAGAAGTTCTCGTTAGAATATGTTGGTGTGAAAGACTGTTGGCATATTGTTAAGGCTAGTAAGGGCTTTTCAATAATTGGATATACAGGTATAGATTTGGGGATAGTGAAATACCACTTTATGATTGCAGTAGGGGATGTTTGTTTAAAATGGAAATAGTTCTTTTGTAGTTCTGACAAATAATACTGCAACAATAAAAAAAAAGAGAGAATAATTGTGTTTTTTGAAATGTCTAAATCGCATTTGGGATAATTTGTGTTAATTTCCTTTCATATTCTTGTCTTTTTTTCATTTGATTGCATTTAATCCGTGTTTTTTTTGTATTTTTGCAGCCAAAACGCGCGCGTATGCGTTCATTCATATAGAAAAATGCATGTATGTGCATAGAAATATGTGTTTGAATAAAGGAGAAATGTTAATAAGGGCGAATGCGCAAATTAATCTACTAAATCCATCAAAATGCATGGAGTGTTGTTGTGTTTGACGTGAGACCTGTCGCTCTGAAAACTAAAAAAAGAATATTTCTTGTTGAAGGTCGCAAGAAGATATTATTTGAAGTATGAATATGCGACTCTTCAAAAAGGATCTCAAGTCTAGGGGTCTTTCGGTAAGAAGCCTATTAGCTTTTTTTGAGGAAGTCAAAAGGGGCGAATACGTAAGGAAAGACAATTGTGCTACTCAACAAGTGCAAGTCAGTCCTTCCTCTAATGCTTTCATCTATAAAAGCGAACTTGATTTTATATCGCGATGTATTCTTGATTATAAGAATATCGAGACTGGAGGACAATTATTTGGATATTGGACTGCAGACGGAAGCCCTGTTGTCGTTTATGCGATAGGGCCAGGAGCTAACGCAAATCATCAAGTCGCTTTTTTTAATCAAGACGTAGACTATTTGTTAAATGTAGGAAATGTTTTGGTGCATCATTACGGATTGCAACACATTGGTGAGTGGCATTCTCATCACAAGCTCGGGTTGGCACAACCTAGTGGGCATGATGCTTCGACAATGGCTGATACAATCAAAGAAAAGCGTCTTCCTCAATTTCTGTTATGCATAGGAAATTGTTCTGATGTCGAATCAACTCTGAATCCATTTAACTTCACGTTAAATGCCGGATATAATTATGTAAAAGCGCAATGGACAGTTAAAGACATAGATAGCCCTTATCGGAGCTTGATTGATACAGAGCTAAAAGATATTCTTATACAGCCAAAGACAGTAAAACCTTCTTATAAGGCTGTTGGTATTAACAAAAGCCTTTCGGAAATAGAATTGTCAAATAAGGGATATTGGTTTGAAGATAAACAAAACCGTTTAGTTCTAAAATCCATAATTGACTTTATTGAGTCATATCCGAATCAAGCTCATTGTTCGATTAAGATGGATTCTCAAAATCATATTCAACTGTTGGTTAAGAGATTGGATAAAGATGAATATATTTATTTTCCATCTAAATTTCCCCAAGTAGCACCAGAGATACAATTAAATGTTCATGGTAATCCAATCCCGACAAATTATGAGTGGGATTACAAAGGGGATATTTTTGATGCTTTTGTAAACTGTTATAAATCAATATATAATTATGATGGACGATAAAAGACTTGAAGCAGAAAAACAGGTTCTTTCATCAAAGCTGCCCTCTAACTCATATCGTTTTATGGACATGAGCACTTCTTGTCCATATATAGTTATGGCCGCCAAAACGAATAGCGGAAACGTTTATACGGTTAGAATAGACTTGGCAAATTTCCCTAATTCCAAGCCTGAAGCTTTCGTGAGAAAAATGTTATATACTAAATCTGGCGAAGCAATGAATGGACCAAGTGCTGCTATGCATACACTTTCAACAAAATATGGATTCACCCAGATATGCCATTATGCAGATTCTGCTTGGACTCCTATGGTCTCAATATACAAAGTTTACGTTAAATGCCGGTTGTGGTTGGAGATGTATGACCTTCACCTTAAGACTGGCAAGAATATGGATTATTATTTAAATCATCAGCATTAATATGGATATTCAAGAACAACAAGAATTTGGCGAGGTAATTCGCGAGCAAGGACAGAACCAGGGGCATTGTATGAAAGATCTTGTATTTGATCCAGTGTCAGGTGATTTTGTCTTAGTCGATAAGGGTTCTGCTCATGAAGGTGATATAGTCACAGAAATGACAGAAAAAGGTTTTGCATAATGGTGGATAACAAAGTGCCCATTATATATTTGAGTGGAGATGAATTGAATACTTTCTCCATTCAAGAAGATACAACCGTTTTTGGCCATTCTTACGAATGGGAAGGAGAACGAGTTGTACATTTGCGTATTAATCCTGCTCTGCATAGTTACGGCGTACATGGTAAGTCAATGTTTTCCAAAATCGACATTGCCCACTATGACAATTCTGTTTTAGAAGACGTTTTATATTTCGTTCAGATTAGTGTCAACGGTTCGATACAAGTATTCGAGCACGTAGGAGATGAATGGCAAGAGAGAGATGTTAATTTCATTCCTTCACATCAAGAGCTATATTCTCGGAGCAAAGGAATTTTGGAAATTAATATTTTGGAAAACAAACGAGTTATGATCGTCGGTCTAGGAAGTTTTGGTTCTCAGATTGCGATAGAACTTGCAAAAGCCGGTGTGGGTTCGTTCTCATTATTCGATTTTGACCGAGTAGAATTACATAATCTGGCTCGTCACACATGCACCATTAATGATCTAGGTCGTCTTAAAACTGATGCAATTTATGATGCTATCAAAGGAAAGAATCCTTATGCAAAAGTCGATAAACATCCGATTGACATAAACGATGATTTGCAACTGCTGAATGAAGAAATCGCAAAATCGGATTTAGTTATCTGTGCAACTGATAACAATAAAAGTAGATTCAATATCTCCGAAGCATTAGTTAAGCAAAAGCATACGGGGATTTTCGGAAGAGCTGTTACTCGTGCTGAAGGTGGCGACGTCTTCCGTTACCGTCCTGGAGGGCCTTGTTATTGCTGCCTTATTGGTGCCGGCTTTTACGATCCCAACATTGATGAGATTACGGATGTTGCTTCAGCAAGACGAGATGGTCGGATTCCAGCGTATGCGTCTGAAGAAGATGCAAATGCTATGGTGCAGGTCGGTTTATCAGCAGATATTGAACCGATATGTAATATGATGGTTAAATTAAGCCTTATGGAACTGTCAAGAGGAGCTAATTCTGGAATCAAATGTCTGGAATCAGAATTAGTATATGATTATTACATGTGGGCTAATCGAAGAGAAAGACGTCATGCCTCATGGGCACCGCTTCCAAATGCTGCCAATCGACCTACTATATTACGATGGTACGGTGCAAGAATTCCCAAAGACGATCAATGTCCTCTTTGTTCAAAGAAGAACATCGCTTTAGAAGCTGGTGAGGAATTTGAGAAAGGACTAGGGGACAATCTAGACGGTGTTGATATAAACGAACTTTTGTAATAATATGGATTTTTCAAGATTTACAGATATATCAAAGCAAACAGTTCAGAAGGCTTATCGATTAGCTCGCGAATTTCACTGTGCATCAATTGAACCACAGATTATGATGGTTGCCATGATGCAAGAGGGGCAAGACATGATATACTTTATGCTTCGAAAGCTAAATGTTGATAAGACGGCTTTTTTTCAGGCTGTTAGTGATTCAATCTCTCATTTACCCCAGGGAGAGAATGATCATCCTGATATAACAGATAATCTTGAACGAGTCCTTTCGAAAGCTGATGATCTTGCAGAATCAACAGGTTCTGCAGTTGTAGCATTAGAACATATATTTTGGGCATTCCGTTGCATTAATGGCCCTGTATGCGAAATAATGAAAAGATTTGGCATTACAGAGCAGGAACTTAAAAATGCTGTTGAACTATTCAGAAATGGAAACTTTAATCAATCTGGAGAATTAGAATCCCCAGAAGAAGCACAAAAGCCAAATCTGATGAAATATGCGAGGAATCTTAATAAGGAAGCTGAAGAAGGAATCATTGAACCTTCTATCGGTCGAGATTCTGAAATTCGCAGAATATTACAGATTATTTCTAGAAAGACCAAGAATAATCCAATTCTTGTTGGTGAGCCTGGTACTGGTAAAACAGCGATTGTGGAGGGCTTGGCTCACAGAATAATTAGGGGTGACATTCCTCTTGAACTCAAAGGAATAAAGGTGTACTCTTTGGACTTAACTGCACTTATGGCTGGAGCCAGTGTACAAGGTGAATTTGAGACACGTCTAAAGGGCTTGATAGAAGAAGTAACATCTGATAAGGATATTCTTTTGTTTATTGATGAAATTCATCTTTTGATTGGTGCAGGAAGAACATCAGGTGCAATGGATGCTGCCAACATCCTCAAACCAGCAATGGCTAGAGGTCAAATAAAAGTAATTGGAGCTACGACAACTGATGAGTTTCGTAAATATATAGAATCAGATAAGGCTTTTGCAAGAAGATTTCAGACTATTATGGTAGAGGAACCTGATGTGGATTCTGCCATAACAATTCTTCGCGGAATCAAAAATCGTTTTGAGAAATTCCATCGAATCAAGATACTTGACGAAGCAGTAGTAGCCGCAGTACATTTGTCCTATCGTTATATCAATGAAAGATTTCTTCCAGACAAAGCAATAGACTTGCTTGATGAAGCAGCTTCGCGTATGCGTATTGCACGTTCCTCAGTTCCTTCTGAATTGGATGACTTGTCACGTATGATTAGAAGCAAGGAAATGGAACGCGAATCTATTCGGCAAGATAACCAAAATCAAGATTTGTCAGACTTAAATTTGGAAATTGCAAATTTAAGAGAACAAGAAAATGTCCTTAATGCTAAGTGGCAAAACGAAAGACGTCGGTTTGAAGAACTTCAGCAATTACAGGAGTTGTCCGCATCGTTATCTGACAAGTATGAATCTGCGGAAAGGCTTGGACAGTATGATGAAGCATTGCGATTCAGAAATCAGTTGTCCACTATAACAGAAGAGATTAATCAGATGCTTTCCGATCTCGATCATGAAGACTCTTCACTATTAAAGGCATCCCTTGATGAAGATGATATCCGTCAGGTTGTTACTCTTTGGACAGGTATACCTGTAAATAGAATGTCTGATGATGAGAATGAAAAGTTACTGCATTTGGAAGATGAACTCCATGCTTCTGTCAAAGGACAAGAAACGGCTGTTCATGTCGTTTCGAATATCATTCGCAGAAATCGTATGGGATTTGGTGATGCGAACAAACCAATAGGCTCTTTTCTGTTCTTAGGAACAACAGGTGTTGGTAAGACTGAACTGTCGAAAGCCTTAGCAGATTATCTCTTTAATAGTCGAGATATGATGATAAGAATCGACATGAGTGAATACCAGCAAGAACATTCAGTTGCTAGACTGTTTGGTGCACCTCCAGGATATGTTGGTTACGATCAGGGTGGACAGTTAACAGAAGCTGTTAGAAGGAAACCTTATAGTGTAATTCTATTAGATGAAATTGAGAAAGCTCACAGAAAGGTTTTCGAAACATTGTTACAGGTATTGGATGATGGACGCATGACTGATGGTCAGGGCCATGTTGTTGATTTTAAGAATACAATCATCATAATGACATCCAATATGGGGGCAGAAGACATGACAAATTCAATCAGCCAAGATGGTTCTCTGCAAAATGAGAACGAATTGAAACAAAGGATTATTGCCATGTTAAAGCAGCAGACTTCCCCTGAGTTTGTTAATAGAATAGATGAGATTGTAATGTTCCAGCCTCTTTCTAAGGACATTATACTCGAAATCGTCAAACTTCAAATTGAACAGTTGATACAGCGAGTTAAAAGGAATGACATAGATTTAAGAGTTTCTCCTCGTGCGATTTTCCTTATTGCTGAGATGGGATATGAACCAACTATGGGTGCGAGACCAGTAAAAAGGTGTATTAATGACAAGGTCTTAAATCCATTGATACAATCATTGCTGACAAGGCAAGTCACAAAGGAACGTCCAATAAATGTTGATATAGTGAATGGTGAAATTCAATTTGTTAATGATTAGTTTTACAGCGGATGAAGGTAGATTACAGATATAACGAAGCAACTGGTGATTTCGAATTAGTTGAAATCACGGATGCATCTAATATTCTCTCTATTAACTCAATGCTGACCTCAAGCATTAATGAATTTAGAGAGGGACAGACTTATGTCGGAATTGATTTCGGCACTTCGACAACTGTGGTTTCAATAGCAACTTACAATAAGTCTAATAAAACCATAAGTGTTGAGCCTATGAGGTTGGATCAACTATTGGAAGACGGCACTCGTTATCAGAGTGAAAAACTACCAACGGTGATAGCATGGTACAAAAATACCTTCTTGGTTGGAGAAGGTGCATCTAACCTAAAGTATAAACTTCGTAAGGGTGAAAACATTTGGTATTCATTCAAAATGGAGATAGGAGAAGATTTAGGTGCAAAGTATTTCAATAGTGCAGTCAAGAACGTAAATGGTATTAGCATAATCAATCCAAAGGATTGTGTTAAGGTGTTCTTTATGTATCTAAAAATATTGATAACAAGATATTGCCAAAACCACAATCTTTCTCAAAACATAAATTATGCCGTAAGTATTCCTGCTTCCTTTGAGGCGAATCAGCGTAAGGATTTGATGGAGGCTCTAGAAACAAATGGGATGACTTTGACTAAACAGTCATTGATAGACGAGCCAAATGCAGCTTTCATTAGTTATGTTCATGAAAGTCAGACATCAGAAAAGCCATTAGCCATCAATCCCAATTACAATCCCAAAGTTCTTGTTTTCGATTTCGGTGGAGGTACATGTGATATTTCAATTTTGGAAATTGGAAAGAGTGTGTCTGGTCTATATTCAAAAAACATTGCCATTTCGAAGTTTACCAAGCTTGGAGGAGATGATGTAGATAGATATATTACCTATCATTACCTTCTCCCTCGTTTTCTGTCGAAAAACGGAAAGAAATCCGAGGATTATATTACAAATGAACGTAAATTCATTGCTTCTCAGCTTTATAAGGTTGCAGAAAAGCTTAAAATACAAATTAGCAAAGCACTGGCAGTTAAGATGAACGATTTTGTTATGCCTGATGAGAAGAATTCGTCAACAAAGGCGTCATTAACGATACCTATAGAAGTGAGAACTTCCAAAGGCATACTGTCGCAAAGTGATTTCTATTTGACCTATAAGGAACTTTCTGATACTATGGGCGTTTTTACCAAAAATAGTAAACGTGCTACGACTATAGAAGGTGAAGAAGAGTACAACAATATCTTTATGCCTGTAGATAGTGCCATTGAGAAGTCAGATATAGACACTGATGAGTTGGACTATATATTGTTGATTGGTGGAAGTGCTCAAAGTCCATATATTCAAGAGGCCTTAAATAAGCATTTTACGAACTCGACTATTTTGGTTCCACAGGATTTGCAGACTCATGTATCGCAGGGCGCAGCAATACATTCTTTGTTAATGAATGGCATGAACAAATGTATCATTCAGCCAATTACGAGTGAGCCAATATTGGTTATTACAAGGGGAGATCTCGGAAAAATGGTGATGCCTGCAGGAACTCCTATTCCAAGTGATACAATAACTGTGGGTGACCTTGCGACATCCAGAGAAGGTCAGTCAGTCATTGAAATACCTGTTTGTGTTGGTAATACCAGCAAAATGCTCTGTAACTTGAAGATTTCAAAATCTGGAGGTTTCCCGAAAGATGCTAAAGTTACATTAACATTGGAAATAAATGCCGATAAATTGTTGCAAGTTCATGCCTCCTGTATGGGAGTTTCATGCATGACTGAACCACAGAATCCATTTGCAAATAAGGAATTGTCTTCTGAAGAAAGAATGGTGCTTGCTGCCGAAAGGCAGTCAAATATTGAAGCTGAGCAGAATGGAGGTAAACCTTCAAAGCAATCTCTTGAAAATCTTAGAAAAGCATATGAGAATGCTGATAATGACTTTAAGGCTGCCGAAACGTATGAACTCCAGTATAATCTTTATCCTGATTCTTGTAATTTAAATAATTTAGGAGTTTTATATCACAATGCAGGAGTCTATTCTAAAGCTGTCGAGTTTTATGAGTTGGCTTTAGAAGAATCGCCAAAAAGCCATGTGACTCTTTCGAACTTGGGTCATACATGTATGCTTATGAGGGACTATCAAAAAGCAGAAGAATGTTTGCGTAAAGCTCACGAAATAGCTCCATATCATGGCATTACCTTGATTAAATTGGCGGAATTGGAAGAAAGACAAGGAAAAAGAACAGAATCACGCCATCATAAGGAAGAAGCTTATGATATCCTGAAAAAACAATGGGAAAAGAACACCCTAGGAAAAGTAGAATTAGGATGGTTCTCATCTCTTGCAAGTGAACTTGGACATCGTGATGTTTACCAGCAAATAAAGAACTCAGCAAGTAGCTCACATACAGATGGGCTGTATAATAATGAAAATTTAACAAAAAGTATATAATTAAAATCGTATCGATATGAGTTGGATCATTCCAGAAAACAAGTTGGACGAACAGCAAAGAGACTTTGTTGAGAACGTCGACATTAATCAGCGTAACGTCTGGATTAAGGGTTTTCCTGGTTCAGGCAAGTCAGTTCTTTTAGCTTATACTATTAAGAAGATTAAACGCCAGGCCCCTTCGGCGAGTATCGTGGTTGTAGTGTTCACCCACTCTTTAATCACTATGTTTAAGGCTGCATTTAGGGAAATGGGAGTAAATGTAGATGTCATCACATATTTTGACTTTATGAAGTCTCCTCGTCGGTATGATTATATTCTTAGTGATGAGGTACAAGACCTTACTCCTACGGTACTCAGAGAGATGAACAATAGGGGAAGACATGTAGTCGTTGCGGGAGATGAGAATCAGTCAATTTACGAAACAGCTCCTCGTACAAATGAAAATACTGTTTCTCCTTCTCAGATTAATAGTCTTCTTAATTCTCGTGAGTTTTCACTAAACATTATTCACAGACTGACTCGTTCTATCATTGATGCTGTTAATAAATTCTTGCCAAATCTGAATATCTTTGCGGCAAGAAGGGATATGTCAAAACAATCTACCCAGGTTCGCGTTTGTGAAGCTCAAAATACTGATGAGGAAGTCAAATACATTCTCAAAGAAGGAAAGAATGCTGTAAACAATGGCTATACAGTTGGGGTGCTTATACCAACAGGAAAAGCAATTATTGCATTTGTAAATACAGCTTTAAGACAAGAGGGTAAGCCAGAATGGACTCCTACTACTAATCGTTGGGGAAGTGTCGACTTCTCTGATTTGAACGACCATTTTAATCGTTGTGGTCTTCAATTGCAATATGTGGGTAATGGTACTGGTAATTTTTCTGAAAATAGTAGAAAAATAACCATCATGACTTATCATAGCTCCAAAGGTCTTGATTTTGACAATGTGTTTATTCCTGGTTTGAACAGAAATTTGTTCATAACATATAATCAGGAGCTGAGTAAAACTCTTTTTATGGTAGCTATGACTAGAAGTAGAAATAATCTGTATCTTACTTATAGTGGATATAAACACGACTATTTACAGAAATTCTCTTCTGATTGTAATTCTATTGATATTCATGCAAATCTTAACCAGCAGAGCACAGGCTTCGGTGGTGGTATGTTTGGAGGTATTTAATTATGACGAACTATTTAGCATTAATTAGAAAAGCAGATTTTACTGATCTTTTCAAATATGGGAAGCTGCATATCAACAATGATATGAAGACAGATTTTTCATGTCCTGTTGAGGAGCTACCTTCTCATCCAGAGATATTCTTTAATTTAACTTATTTCGCTAATTCTTTTGATAGTGCTTTTGCATATCTTATCATTCATTACGTCAAATCATCTTCGGAGGGATTGGCAAATGATGTAAATATTGAAGAAGTTCAAAACGTATATCCTTTGGATTTTGAGTCAAAGGAGGCTTTTGCGATGTCTTTCGATGAAAGAATACGCATAGAGGATCCAATCTGGCCGGAATCTGTTTGGAATCTTCAGAAACAGCAGCAGTTCAATGACTGCCAAAAAGGTGCCGCTAATCTCAGAAAGATTTTAGGATTCACAAGTTCTGCTCAGGAATGCAAGAAAATCATTTCTGATGATATTGTGCGCGAGGTCGTTAATGAATTATACGATGAAAAAAGACCGTCAGGTGAACTTTCAATATGGGTTTATTTGCTAAGATATGAGCGACATTCTTATTATCCTCAAACAACGTTGGGCTATTTTATGGACATGGTTAATGTTGTATGTAATCGTATGGGGATGAGAGAAGTATGGGAGGATGATATAAAAAACACTCAGATATTTATGCTTTTGGATTCATTACGTAATAAATATCCTAAAGCACAATACGAGCAGATTTATCAGTTTCTTATTGATAATCCTGCTACCCAAGGTTTCTATAAGAAAATTGACGAGTTTGAATCTCGTGTAGAGTTTTCGAAGGTTGCAACTCTTTTTCTTATTCTTAGAAATAGATATAAGGAGGACTTTGTATATGAGGAAGATTTCATAAAATATAGTAAAAAATTCGGCTTTGAATTTGAATTGGCTGTTTATTTGCTAGGTATAGTTAAGGGACATGAACATACATATGATTGCATGTATGATATGCTTCCCCTTCCAATATTTAAAAAGACGGCCAAGACTCATATCACAAATGAGAGTGGATGGAAACCCTTTATTGATAATATTCAATCACAAGATGAATTCCAAAACAAGAATCCAGAAACTCCAATATCAGAATCACCTCATGAAAGTAATCTAATTCCATCAAAGTTAGGTGCTGAAGGTGGTGATAATATTCTGGATTCATCCGTTCAGCAGGAAGCACCTGTGCAAGAACCTGCAGAAGCTGTTGAATCTTCTGTTCAGGTAGCATCCGTTCAGCAGGAAGCACCTGTGCAAGAACCTGCAGAAGCTGTTGAATCTTCTGTTCAGGTAGCATCCGTTCAGCAGGAAGCACCTGTGCAAGAACCTGCAGAGGTTGTTGAGTCTTCTGTTCAGGATTCATCCGTTCAGCAGGAAGCACCTGTGCAAGAACCTGCAGAAGCTGTTGAATCTTCTGTTCAGGTAGTATCCGTTCAGCAGGAAGCACCTGTGCAAGAACCTGCAGAAGCTGTTGAATCTTCTGTTCAGGTAGCATCCGTTCAGCAGGAAGCACCTGTGCAAGAACCTGCAGAGGTTGTTGAGTCTTCTGTTCAGGAAGCATCCGTTCAGCAGGAAGCTCCTATGCAAGAACCTGCAGAAGCTGTTGAGTCTTCTGTTCAGGATTCATCCGTTCAGCAGGAAGCTCCTGTGCAAGAACCAGATTCTTTATCTCAAAGTTCTGACGATAAGGATCTGTTTGGCGAAGATACAATAAAATATCCGATTTATATGAGGAAACCGACTGGCGGAAGACCTCGCATAATAAAGAATGAGAAAGATTATGCAAAAAAGCATTACAAGAATCTTCTTGATGGGTATACAATAGAAAGTAATGAATAAAATGTGAAAATTATGGTAGAATATTCATTTCAACAGAAAATCGCAATGATGCGTATCTTGCTGGATATTATCCATGCAGATGGTTACATAGATGCTCGTGAACAGCATTTTTTCAAGGAGCTCAAAGAGTTATTTAATTTGGAGGATGCTGATCATGAATCTGTAAAAGAGTGCAATTCTTTATTGGCACTTTTGCAGATTAGGGACTTTACTGAAGAGCAGAAGATGGGCTTTGCTTTGTATATGAGTAAAATGATTGTTGTGGATGGAGACATCAATGTTAACGAAGTCGCTATTTACAATGTCGTTAATGAGTTTTGTGCTATAAATAAAGAATTTGCAGCAAACATTCCACAGGAAGAACTGAAGGGCTACACTCATTCTTGATTGCATCATGCATGGTCAAATAATATCATTGCCAAATGGTTACCTCAGAGATGTTACGTTTGAGGACGTGTCGTTCATTAATCAGCTCTTTAATGAACCAGACATTGATTTTTACTATGTAAGACAATCATATCATAGGGATGCCAGTGTCTTCACATCTTTTTTGGTGACTTCAATAGAGCACGGACGAGGATTAGCAGATATTATAATCAATGAGCAAAGGGAACCAGTAGGTCTTATAACAGCAGAAATTGTTCCAGATAGTTCGGAGCGAATCAAGTGGAATGTGGGTTACGCTGTGAGTCGTAATTATCGACGTAAGGGTTATGCGTCAAATTCTCTTGTCGGTTATATTAGAGCTCTTAGTGAATACTCGATTAATTCTGTATGTCTTGATATTAGCGTCGATAATGGAGCTTCTGAGGCTGTTGCAAAAAAATGTGGTTTCGAGCTGCGCGACCGATGCGGTTTCTTTGATCAAGAACACCCAGAAGTAGGATTAAGACGATATTGGTATAAATCAATTCATTCTCAGGACGCGCGAATCCCATGTTTTCAAAGAGCAAGTATTGCATATCGAAACAAGGATTATCAAACAGCGATAAGACTCTATAACGAAGCCTTGGAGATTCCGCAAACTGAGGGCTCTCAGCTTACTGATGCACAAATATATTCAAATTTGGGCATGGCACATTCTTCCATTGGTGAATATCGACAAGCATATGCGTATTTGCAGAAGGCGGTGGGGCTTGGTTTACTTAATGCAAGTATTCAAAAATGATAGTATCGGAATAAATGTGCCACTTGTATCGGAAACAAATGTACCACCTTCAGCGGAATGAAATGTGCCACTCGTATCGGATTGAAATGTACCATCCGTATCGGAATGAAATGTACCACTGAAA